>Ga0136642_1000729_pt1 | contig 15841 bp, 14 predicted proteins | sample LowCatLa1302831Y_FD_115313 | JGI IMG/M metagenome (GOLD analysis project Ga0136642, IMG submission 115313) | Freshwater microbial communities from Lower Cathedral Lake, Yosemite National Park, California, USA - 13028-31Y | ecosystem: Environmental > Aquatic > Freshwater > Lake ... | reverse complement strand
GTATCGCTGAGTGTCTTCGTGTCGACAGCATCCATAATCAGGTAGATCTCTTTTTGAATGGCCCGCAAACCTGGTGTCCACTCCTTTCGCCCAGCTCGAATACCACTCAGGTAGCCCTTCTCCGCCCCCGTACCCAGTACGGCCAGGAGAAAACAAACAACCTCATTCCAATCGCCCGCTTCGGCGACCATCTTGGTGTCAGCTCTTTCGCTCCCGTCGCGAAGGAGGGAGACGTCAAAACCTAATCGCCCGAGAAGGTAGTTGACTCGGAATTCATCAGCAACCGTTAGAGCGCGGGTGTCAATCTCACGCAAGCCCACGGGTAATGTTGGAAAATAGGGCGAGACTCGAGCGTGCATGAGTTCATGGGCGCGAACTACCCGTGCGGTTGGTGAATCCTCCAGAGGTACTTCAATTATTCGATCTCGTACATTGCAACTGGCTTGACCTCGCCTAGTGGTTCCGCCCTGGACTAACCATCGTCCTTCACCCAGCCCATCTGAGCGACCCGTTACCAGCTCTGGATACACGGGGCTTCTCACCTACTCACCGCACTGATTGACAGGGCGTCGAGCACCCCTTCCGCGTTCGATTCACCAAAAACTAAACGGGCCGCTCGCTCGGGCCCTAAGGTTGCGCGCAGTTGGTCGAAGGCATAAAACGACCGGAGAGACACTCTTCTTTCTTCCGGACCCAAGCTTCCGGCCAAAGCGCTGGCGTGGAGGTCGGGGCTCAGTCGACGAAGCGCCTTCGGGTGCGGCCGGTCAATATGAATGGCTACGGGAAATCTATCGAGCAGTGCGGTCGGTATCTCATCGGCGTGCTCAACGTTCGAAGTCATTACTACCGAAAACTCCGGACCCGGACGCACCCACTCCAGAGTGTCAGGGTGACGCCAACGAGCCGACTCAATGGAATCAGTTATGGCGAGGAGTGTTGATAGAGCGTCCCCCGACGCCCTATCCACTTCATCAACTACCAAGCGTGAGCCGCGTCCATCCGCGCCCCTCCAGGCCCTAATGGCGGGCCCTTCTCGCCATTCAAACCGATGTTGGCTGGTGGGTAGCCAGGTCCCCATAATCTCACCGGCGGTGAGCTCCTCGGTGCAGACCAGCCGTTCTGCCGGCACGACACCGACTCCGGAATAAAGGGCTGCGAAGGTTTTGCCGGTGCCCGGGGGGCCGAAGAGCAGCACTCGCCCAATTCCATTGGACATCACGTCTTGAAGGTCGCGCCAACACTGACCCACTTCGATTTCGGCCATTACGTTCCTTTCGGTCGGACCCCAATGGTCGGTAAAAGTCGCACATATGCCTGAAAACCCCACTTTTCGATCTCTCCTAAAGCGAACAGGTGTTTGCTATTAGCTCTCCCGTGCGCTATCCTACGAACAACTGTTCGTGAAAGGTTCCCATGGCTGATATCTTGACCCCCAAGCGCCGTCAAATCCTCGAGTTCATTATCAATTGTCAACGGGAGCGGAACTTCCCACCCACCATTCGAGAAATCGGTGAGCAGGTGGGCCTCGCCTCTCCCGCCACCGTCGCTAACCACATCGAAATATTGAAAAAAGCGGGCTACATCGTTAGCAATCCCCAGCAACCGCGCACCCTGACGGTTCGCCTCGATGCCGAAGCCCCCTCGAACATCCAATCGATTCGACAGATCCCCTTCGTTGGAGATGTTGCGGCCGGTCTGGGAGTCATCGCTGGTGAAACGACTAATGAAGTGATGTCTATTCCCGAGCAGTTCGCGGGACGGGGCGAAAGTTTTGTTTTGCAAGTTCGCGGCGACTCTATGATTAATGCCGGAATTTTGTCCGGCGACTTTCTCGTAGTCCAACGCCAACCAACCGCCAACACTGGCGAAATCGTTGTGGCTGGCGTTCCCGGGGATGAGGCGACCGTTAAACGGTACTTCCCTCAGGGCTCTCAGGTCATCCTCAAGCCCGAGAATGATGCTCTCGAGCCGATGGAGTTTGACTCGAGCGAAGTTACTATTTTTGGAAAAGTAATTTCCGTTCTACGAAACTTCTAGTTCTAAATCAGAACAGCCATTCGCGCAAAATAGTCGCGAAACTTTCGATCTCATCACTGGAGAGTGTTTCAACTGAGTGATGGGCCAGCAAGGGATTACCCGCACCGAAGTTAGTGGCGGGGATTCCCATCTCTGAGAAAGTGGCCACATCGGTCCAACCAACCTTGGCTCGGGCTGGACGTCCGGTCAAAGTCACTAGCTGTTGTAGTTGAGGGTTGTCGAGACCCGGAAGAGCGGGGGGTGCGGCGTCTTCAACCCGAAAACCGTCAGTGTCTTCAATTAACTCGCTTAGGTAGCTCTTGAACCAGCTGACCGCCTCATCGACTGTTCGATCCGGGGCAACACGGTGATTCACAATTAGTGTCGCTAAATCCGGAACGACATTTGCGGCAATGCCACCGTCAACGCTCACAACTTGCAATTGCTCTACGTATTCAACGCCCTCGACCGCCACCACCCGTGGTTCAAAGTCGGCAACCCGCTTAACAATGTCACCCATTCGGTGAATTGCATTACGCCCCGTGAAAGGCCGAGAGGCGTGGGCTCGCTCTCCTCGCAGAGCAATCGAGAATCGAATACTGCCTTGGCATCCAGCTTCAACGAAGCTGGCGGTTGGCTCACAAAGAATTGCCACAGTTCCCTCCAGTAATTCAGGGTGTGGGCCATGAATTTCGTGCAACCCAGACTCAGCGCGAGCGATTTCTTCCTTAGCGTAGAAAACCCAAGTTATATCTTGCTTCGTCGGTAGGGTCTTGGCGAGTTCGAGCATGACCGCCAACGAGCCCTTCATATCAACTGCCCCTAAACCGGTAAGTACCTCATCAACGATGAACGAATCTTGCGGCTCACCGGGAACAGTATCGAGATGGCCAGCAACCACGACGCGGGTGTCAAAGCCACCACGCGAACGAGCGACGACATTATTGCCAATGCGCGCAACCTCTAGATGCTCAATCGTTCGCAACCGACTTTCGACTTCGTCGGCAATAGCCTCTTCCCCTCGAGAGATTGAGTTAATGCGAACCAGTGTCAGCGCCTCATCAAGCAGACTCACGTAGCAACTCCGTGATCTCGGAGAATGTTGTTCAGAGCGACCTTGTCGTGGCGCTCACCTTCACTCATACGGCGAATTACGAGAACGCAAGGCAGAAAAAACTCCCCACCCTTAAATTCACGGCGGCGACTCGCCCCCACCGCGACGCAGTAGTCGGGAACGTAGCCTCGAGAGATCTCCTCCCCCGTCTCGGCGTCGATGACTGGTATCGAAGGATTCAAAATGGTTCCTGCCCCCAAAACTGAACCTTTACCCACTCGGGCACCCTCGACAACCATGCAGCGACTACCAATGAATGCGCCATCTTCAATGACGACAGGAACGGCGTTGGCGGGTTCGAGTACGCCTCCGATTCCAACCCCTCCAGCTAAATGGACATTCGCACCAATCTGCGCACAAGAGCCCACAGTGGCCCAGGTGTCAACCAAAGTCCCAGGGCCGACCCAAGCACCAATATTGACGTAGCTGGGCATGAGGATGACCCCTGGGCTGAGGTAGGAGCCATATCGAGCCGTTGCGCCTGGCACTACTCGTACGCCCCGGCGTTCGTAATCCCGCTTCAAATCAAGCTTGTCTAGAAACTCCATGGGACCGGCCTCGCTCGGGGTCATTTCGCGTAGACGGAACAACATCAAGATTGCCTGTTTGACCCACTCGTTGACCTGTACCGAATTGTCCGGCTGAATTTCCGCGACCCGCAACGTGCCTTCATCCAATTTCGTTATGACCATCTCGACGTCCCGGCGAGCCTCAATGCTGGCGGGAGTCAAGTCCCCAATCTGGCCATACCAGTGGATAATGCGTTCTTGGAGTTCGCTCATGTATTCCAGCGTACCGGTGTTAGCGCCGATCGCCGAGCCTTTCGGCCGCCACGGCCAAACGGTCATCTGGCTGGACTACTGCGAGTCGAACGAATTTGTCGGCCGCGGAGCCATAAAATTCCCCCGGACTCGTTACAAGACCGGCAACTTCGGCTAGCTCGGCCGCCAAGGCCCATCCGTCACTACCTTCGCGGTGACACCATAGGTAGAAAGCGCCTTCGGGCATCGGCGCCGAAATTCCGTACCGCTCGAGTGCGGCACTCATGAGAGTTAACCGAGTGAGGTAGCGCGCACGTTGCTCGGCGACGTGATCGTCCTCTTGGTACGCCATGGCGACCGCGGCTTGAACTGGTCCGGGCACCATTAGCCCAGCGTGTTGGCGAACGAGCCGCAAGTAGCTGACGATCTCTGCGTCACCCGCGTAAAACCCCGCACGAATGCCTGCCAAGTTTGATCTCTTTGATATTGAGTGCACGGCCAGCACTCCTTCAAGACCACCCGAAAGAATTGTCGAAGGTTGTCCATTCCACGTAAATTCGCTGTAGCACTCATCACTAACGACGAGAACCCCATTCGAACGACCCCATTCGGCGACCCCTTTCAAATCATCCAACAGTCCAGTGGGGTTCGAGGGTGAATTAGACCACAGCACCAGGGCGCGGGCCACATCCTTAGGATCGATACTCTCGAGGTCCAAGCGACCCTCGACGAGTTGTACGGGGACACTGCGTAACCCTGCGAGGGTTGCCCCCATGGCGTAGGTCGGATAACTAATGGCGGGGTACAAAACCGTGTCACGCTCGGGGCTACGTAAGTGCAGATACCCAGCCAACGAGGCAACGAATTCCTTGGTGCCAATACAGGCGGCTACTTCATCGATGCTGAGCTCGACGTTGAAGCGACGCGCCACCCAGTCCGCACATGACTGACGATATTCGGGCGTACCTACTGAGGGCGGATAGCCTCGCACACCAGAGGCTTGGGCGAGTTGTTCATAGATGAATTGCGGTGGCGAATCAATGGGCGTACCTACAGAACACTCGATTGGACCACCTTCGTGTTTGCGCGAAAGTTCGAGAATCGACTCGAGCCGTTCATACGGGTAGGGCGGTGGAGTGAAGCCAGTCACTAGATTCGCCATTCCTGAAAGCGCGCCATCCCCACTGAGTCCAGTACGACGTTCATAACTACGGCCTCCTCTTCGACCTGGGAATTCAACACTTCACCTTCACGATGTGCTGCCGCCACCAAGTCCCCACGGTCTAATGGGAAAGAGAGAACCGCCACTCGGTCGCCAGTTCGCAGACGGTCCCCCACGACCGCAACTACCTCGTCAAGGTTCTCTCCAGTTTTTGCTGAGACCCACACGCTTCCCTCGTACTTTTTAGACAATTCCTTGGAGAGGGAACCCTCAACATCCGCTTTGTTAAAAACCAGCAACTCGGGAACGTTAGTGGCCCCGATCTCCGCCAGCACCTCACGTACCGAGTCGATCTGATCCTCGCAATGAGGGTTGGAGCCATCGACCACGTGCACCAAAAGATCGGCTAACTGCACCGACTTTAGAGTGGACATGAAGGCTTCGATGAGGCCGTGCGGGAGGTTGGAAATAAACCCCACGGTGTCCGTTATCAGTACTGTTTCGCCACCTGGTAATTGCTTCTGCCTGGTTCTCGGGTCTAGGGTGACGAACAATCGATCTTGCGCCTCTACGTTGGCATCGGTGAGCGCATTGAGCATTGAGGACTTTCCCGCGTTCGTGTAGCCCACCAGAGTCACCTCCCGGTGTCGTCCACGGTCCCGTCCCTGTCGCTGAACCTCCCGAGACCGATCTATCTCCTTAAGCTCACCGCGAATCCGGTGAATCCGATGAACGAGCCTCCGGCGGTCTGTTTCTAACTGCGTCTCACCTGGACCTCGGGTTCCAATGCGCCCACTCTGCTGCGATAGGGATCCGCTCACTCGGCGCAAGCGAGGCAGCCGATACTGCAAGAGCGCCAGTTCTACTTGCGCCTTACCTTCCGGTGTTCGAGCGTTTTGTGCAAAGATGTCGAGGATTACCGCAGTCCGGTCAATGGCCGTACGGCCAAGCAGCGACTCTAAGTTGCGTTGCTGCGCCGGCGACAAATTATCTTCAAAAACGACAGTGTCCGAATCAACCGCGAGACAAATCTCTTTCAGCTCTTGCACCTTGCCAGACCCCAAAAATGTCGCGGGATCGGGTGAATCTCGGCGCTGGATTACTCGGGCCTTGACATCAGCCCCCGCAGTATTGACCAACTCTTCGAGTTCGTCCAGCTGGTAATCCAATTCTTCTTGGGAATTACCTGGAAAGAGGACTCCGACCAAAACGATTTTTTCGCGGAAGGTCCGGTCGATCAGTGTGCTGGGAATGTACGTCAAGCGCCGATCCACTCCACATCAGCAACAAACTGAACTGGTCCTGACAGGACAGCTTCGAAGCCATTCAAAGTAACCGAGAGTTGCCCGCCAGGATTATTCACAATCACGGTGTCGTCACATAACCCCAAAGAATTGAGTACCGCTACCGTGGCGCACGAGCCGGTACCGCAAGCCTGGGTCCAGCCAGCACCGCGCTCAAAGGCGCGCACTGAGAGCTCTCCCCTGCTGTTCACGGTCACAAATTCGACATTCGCACCACCGACAGCGTTGCTAAATTTCAGCGCCGAATCTTGCAGTTCTAGTTCGGATAACGCTGGGTCATCCCAGACCACCACGTGGGGGTTGCCTATGTTGGCAACTCCCAGCGAACCGGGCAATGGTGTCTCGAGTTCTACCGCTCCCATGGCCACCGAACTCATCCCTACATCGCCAGTCATTTTCAGTGACACTTCACGATTCCCCGCCAACGTCTTAACAGTGAGCTGATCCCATTCAGCGCCAGTCGCTCGTCGAACAGCTGCCACGAGACAACGAATGCCGTTGCCCGACATTTCAGCGGTTGAGCCATCCGAATTGTAGAGAAACATCTCCACCGGAGTTCCTAGTGTCGCCACCAGCAAGCCGTCGGCGCCCACGCCGTGAGTCCGATTACAAATTGCGGCGGCTTGGGCGGGCGTCCATGGCGATTCATGGCCTTCTCGCACGTCAACAAGGAAGTCATTGCCCGCTCCGTGCCATTTCTGGAGTGATACGCCCATGCAACTAGTCTCGCACGATGCTGAGGTCTGATTGAAGTAACTCAATAATCCGCTGTACTGCCCCACCGTGCGAATTGACCCACTCAATTCTTGGATCTCGACGAAACCACGCCCTCTGCCTTCGGGCTAATTGCCGGCTATGGTCGAGAGCATTTTGCACGCACTCCGCCAACGGTGCTTCCCCTTGCACGTGGGCGAGAAGTTCCTTGTAACCCACCGCCTGGCGAGCGGTCCGACTCAAACCCGCGGGGTGCGCGGCCAAGGCCCTGACCTCGTCCAAAAGCCCTTCCGCCAGCCATTTCTCAAAGCGAATTGCTATCGATGCTTGTGAGGATGGCCCATCACTGAGCATGCCAATCTGGTGGACGCGACTCCTACCGTATTCCATCATTCCCTCGCCGAAGCTTGAGAATGGACGACCACTTCCCCGCACCACTTCGAGGGCCCGAACAATCCGACGAGCATTAGTGACTTCCATTTTCGAAGCGGCCGTAGGGTCTTTACCCCGCAATTCCTCGAACAGTTTTGGCAAATTCTGAGCTACTTCCTCTTCAAGTTCAGCCCGAATCTCTGGAAACTGACCGGGTAGTTCAAAATCGTCAATTACCGCTCGACCGTACAAGCCAGTACCGCCAACGTACAAAACGGCGTGACCTCGTTCCCAAATCTCCTTCGTCGCCTGTCGAGCCCGCTTCTGAAACTCGGCGACCGTGAACTCCTCACTGGGATCAACAACATCCAACAGGTGATAGCGAACTTCGGCCTGCTCCTCAGGTGTCGGCTTCGCGGTGCCAATATCCATCCCGCGGTACACCGTCATGGCATCAACACAAATGACCTCAACATTTGGTGACAACGTTCGAGCAACGTCATGCACCACGGCAGACTTTCCTGAAGCTGTCGCCCCAACGACCGCTACCGCCTTGCGTTGGAAACTCACGAGATAGTGAGGGGAATCCGAGTCTTGTGTTTTGGACCCCGAACGAGCGACACTTCGGTACCCAATAGGTGGTACGGAGCCCCGTGTACAACTTCAACCTGAGCCAGAGAACCGGCTCTCATCGGAGTCTGAGTGACTGGGAAGTGGATTAACTTACCCTGCCTAGTTCGCCCCGAGATCATTTGATCATTTCTGCGAGATGGGCCTTCAACGAGTACCTCCTCGGTGAGGCCGACTCGGGCTTGATGATGAAGTAGCGCACTGCGATCGAGTACCTCTTTGAGTCGGCCAAACCGCTCGGCCACCAGAGTGTCAGATACAAATTCTTCGGTCATCTCCGCCGCTCTTGTCCCTTCACGGGGAGAAAAGATGTAGGTGTACGCCAAGTCGAACGCAAATTCCGCGACAACCTTGAGAGTCTCTTCAAACTCCGCATCGGTTTCACCGGGGAAACCCACGATGAGGTCGGTAGTAACCGCTAGGTCGGGAATCGCAGTGCGGGCCTCATCCAATATCCGACGGTAGCGATCTACGTGATAGCCCCGTCGCATCCCCGTCAACACGCGATCGCTTCCCGACTGCAGCGGCAGGTGGAGGTGGTTGCAGACCGTTGGAGTTTCGTGCATGGCTCTAATTGTTTCGCTACTGAGATCCTTGGGGTGCGGCGAGGTAAAGCGAATACGCTCGAGACCTTCAATCTCACCCAAGGAGCGGAGGAGTTTTGGAAAGAGGGGGCTTCGACCGGTGATATCTCTACCGTACGAATTCACATTCTGTCCGAGAACGGTGATTTCAGTGACACCCGAGTCGACCAGCATGTGCGCCTCAGTGAGTAAATCCTCTAGGGGTCGTGAAATTTCCCCACCACGAACGGAAGGGACGATGCAGTACGCGCAGGAATTATCACAACCGGTCTGAATGGTCATCCACGCTGAATAGGGAAGCTCCCTGACCGCGTAGAGCGCCGGAGCCATCTCGGTAGCAGCCTGAGGATCTGGCGATTCCCAAATCTCCATTAGCGGTCCCTCGGATCGGGCACGAAGTAGTAGTTCTGGCGCCCGGTTTAGGTTGTGGGTGCCAAAGACGACATCCACCCAACCCGCGACCTCTTGAATCTTTCCTCGGTCTTTTTGCGCCATGCAGCCACCTACCGCTACTTGCATGTGCGGGTTGGCCTCCTTGAGCGCTTTCACGTGGCCGAGGGCCGAATACAACTTAAGGTCAGCGTTTTCGCGAATTGTGCAGGTATTGAAGACGACTAAGTCAGCCTCGAGTTCACTTTCAACTGCCGTCATCCCCTGCGCCACAAACATCCCCGCAAGACGCTCAGAATCGTGCTCATTCATCTGACAGCCAAAAGTGCGAATCGTGAAAGTTTTTGCCTCGGCCACGTACTTATTCTACTGAGCCAGCGTGGGTGCGCTCCGAGCAGAGTCCACGGTGGCTCCAATCCCAGCCGCCACGACAAGCAAGCAACCGACGAGGTCCCAACTGGTGACCTGCTGACTGGCAAATAGGAGCCCGGTAGCAAAGGCCATAGCGGGATCGAGCGCGAACAAAATTCCAGCGGTGGCCGGTCTCACTCGACGTATGCCCTGCAACTCGAAGCTGAAACCCATGGCAATGGCCAAGAAAGCGATGAAAATCAGCCTCCAGAGAAGTGGCCCTGAGTGAGTCATATGGTGCCAGGAGCCAAACACGAAGGGTGAGGTCACCACGGTCGCCACGCCCATGGACATTGCGAGTCCCTCGACTCCCTCAATCAAACTTCCCATTTTGTGTGTGGCGAGTACGTACATGGCGTACATAAAGGCCGCAAGGAAGGCAAAGGTAATACCAAGGGCATTAAGTCCCGACCCCGGCCGAGTCAACGCCAACACGCCAAGTCCTGCCGCCGCGACGTACATCAGTTGCCGAGGCTTACGATGCCCTAAGACGGCTACAGCAAACGGCCCTAAGTATTCCAACGCGACCGCGCCACCCAACGGGATTCTAGAAATCGACTGATAAAAGAACTGATTCATCAAGGCCGTAGTAATACCAACAATGATCACCCATTGCCATTGATGCCAGCTCCAACTGCGAAATTTTGGTCTAGCAATTATCAACAGAAATAGTGTTCCGAAAAGAAAACGCCAGGCGGAAACTTCGCCCGCGGAGAAGTGGCCAAATAGTGGATACACCAACGCCGAGGTCGTCTGAATCGAGGTGACACCACCGACGATGAAAAGGGCGCCTACGAGCGCCTGCTTGCGCTTGGGGTTCAACTAACCACCGCGCCGATATGGTCAACCTCTAAGGTTCGCGCCTCACCGGCCAAACCTTCGTCATGGAAGAAGGTCTGGACGGCCCGCGCCACCTGAATGCTTTCTTCCTCTCCCACCAACGCCAACATTGTCGAGCCCGAACCAGACCAACAGGTTCCCGCCGCTCCCGCTTCACGCATCACGGACCGCAAGCCGCGACTAAAGGGAAGAAGTCTCTCCCGATAAGGCTGGTGTAGAAAATCATCGAGGGCGCTCGCCACGAATAAGGAGCGATCCGCCAGACCTGGGATCAACAGGGCCAATGCCGCCAAGTTGGATACCGCATCACCAAAAGGGATAGTTGCCGGCAACGCCTCTCTCGCTAAATCGGTGGACATTTCCATCTCGGGAATAGCGGCCACAAATCGCCACGACTGGTCGATCGGGAGCGACCGCACGATTGGTCGCTCTTTAACCACCTGCACCGCAACCAAACCACCCACCAACGAAGCGGCGGCATTCTCTGCGTGCCCATCAACGTTGGTCGCAATGAACAGCGGGTCTAGAGCCTCGGCGGCTAGCGCCGCTGCTATGGCCAAGGCGGCCGACGAGCCCAAGCCCCTGGAAAGTGGAATATCAGAATGAACTACGAGGGAGAAATTGGAGTGTCCAGCCGTCTCGCGGACTATTTGAGCCGCAAGATGATTTTCGCCGTCAAACTGCCCGGCACCGTAACCGGATGTTTCGATGTGGAAGGAATCAGCCGGCGAGACCTCAACCTCAATATAGGCATTAAGAGCAACCGCCAAGACATCAAACCCGGGTCCGAGGTTGGCGGAACTAGCGGGGACTTTTGCGCGCATAGGTTTAGGCTAGGCGCTGCCAGAGCGAAGGACTGTGGAGCGCTTTAGTCGTCCGTAGTGTTCCTAATATGCGATTGTCAGGTCCATAGACCCACGCCACCACTGAGTTAGTCGGAAGGGCCGAGTTGATTTGCTTCGTTACAACATGCGTTTGGAGCCGCTTCTCAAAGACCCAAGAATGCAGGACCAAAGAGTGAGAGAAGGTCAAAGGAACAATCTGGTATTCCCAGGAAAGTGCCCCGACGATTGTGGTTTTTGAAATACGGCGAGTGGATAGCAGAGTAGAGATTGCCTGAGATTCCATCAGAGCGGCCTGTCCGGCTGGGGTCAACACGTCTCCCCCGCGAGCTCCAAAGACCGCAACGAGCACCAGTCGAATTTTGCCATCGAGTGTTATACGCCTCGCCATCACATCACACCCCCCTGCAATGTCGGTCCGCCCAGATTTGAGCCCAATCACGTGGTAGCGGCCGAGCAGAGGCGTGAAGGATTTGACGAGTCCGGCGACCGGCAGCACCACTGATTGAAGGCGAGCAGCTTCTCGAATAATCGAATACTGCATTAGCCGTCCCGCAAGTATCACCTGATCCTTGGGATTCGAGACGTTGTGGGCGTTAATTCCAGTAGGTTCGACGTAGGTCGTATTCTCCATGCCGAGCAGCAGAGCCGTCTCATTCATCTTTGCTACAAAAGCAGAAGTCGAAGTACCAAACAGATGAGAGAGGATAAGTGCGTAGTCGCCGGCCGAGTGCACGATCAGTCCTTTAATGAGATCGGGAATGCAGAGGACCTCCCCGAGCGCAATCTCGACCCTTGATTGCCCCGTAGCCACTTCATGGTCGTAGGCGGCCACGTCAGCGGCTGAAACTGTCTCGCACTTTGACCCCAGCGGGGCGTCGCCGAGGAGACGGAGAGCGACGTAGGCCGTCATCAGTTTCGTCAGGCTCGCCATCGGCACCGGTTTAGCCGGGGGAAAATAACCCAAATGCAGCGATGGAATCGAGAGCCCAAAGGACATTCCGCGAGGAGGTGCCGGGAACTTCTGGGATGTGAAAACCAGCGGCTTGAAGTCGGAAACCTTTACCTCGGCGACCGGCAATGCTTCGCTCAAGGTCAGAGCCGAAATGAGCACTGCAGCAAAGGTGAAGCCAACGAAACCGCCAAACAGTCTGTAAAGGAGGCCTCGTGTTGGACGATTAATGGAGCGCTCTTTTCCCATCAATTAAGAAATTTCGTTTTCGTACTGCTCAGGGGTCATCATAACTTTGCGCGCCTTCGACCCATCGCCCGGGGCGACAATACCTTCTTCTTCGAGCTGGTCCATAATCCGACCAGCTCGCGCAAAGCCAATGCGCAGTTTACGTTGCAACATCGAGGTCGAACCAGATTGGGTAGTAAGAACTATTTCTCGGGCCTTCTGTAGTACCACTTCATCGTCGCTGTCGGCAACCGCGCCACTGACCGCGATGCCTTGCTTTTCGCTCGGCAGGTCAGCGGCCACGATGGTTTCGGGGCGACCACCCTGAGCCTTCCACGCTGTGACGACCTTCCGGACTTCTTCCTCTGAGACCCATGGCGACTGGATTCTTCTCGCCACATTGGACGATGCTGTTAACAACAGCATGTCGCCCTTGCCAATCAATCGTTCGGCACCGGCTTGATCCAAAATGACTCGAGAGTCCGCCAAAGAGGAAACTGCGAACGCCATTCGTGATGGCACGTTGGCTTTGATGACGCCGGTAATAACGTCAACGGAAGGGCGTTGAGTAGCGAGTACCAAGTGAATGCCAACGGCACGCGCCATTTGCGCGATACGAACGACGGAGTCTTCGACGTCTCGAGCAGCCACCATCATCAGGTCATTCAGCTCATCAACCACGATGACGATGTAGGGCAGCTCAAGTGGCGCTTCGGGTGCGGGTACGCCTGAATCGAGCCCCGTAGTCCGCTCAATAATGTCGCCGACCTCGTGTGCTGAGGTTCGCTTAGCCGCAATCTCACCCCGCTCGACCATCTGGTGATAACTGGTGATATCGCGCGCGCCGTGTTCGGCTAACAGGTCGTATCTGCTTTCCATCTCCTTAACGGCCCAGTTAAGAATATTGGCGGCCTTACGTGGATCTACCACAACGGGCGAAAGCAAGTGCGGTAAGTCATTGTATTGGCCGAGTTCAACTCGCTTGGGGTCGATAAGAACCAGTCGCAGTTGATCAGGGGTTGCGCGCATAACCAGTCCAGTTATTAACGAGTTGATGCAAGAACTCTTACCGGCGCCGGTGGCTCCAGAGATTAGAACGTGTGGCATTTCGCCGAGGTTGACCATAACAGTCTTGCCCGAGATGTCTCGTCCGAGCGGAACATCGAGAGCGTGGTGAGCCGCGAGCGCTTCGGGTGAACCCATTACGTCACCTAGCGCCACCAAGGAGCGATTGCGGTTGGGCACTTCAATACCAATGGCCGAGCGCCCCGGGATGGGAGCCAAGATGCGAACATCCGGTGAAGCCATGGCGTAGGCGATGTCCTTATTCAAAGAGGTGATCTTGGCGACCTTTACGCCCGGCCCAATTTCGAGTTCGAATCGCGTGACGGCTGGCCCAACGGTGTAACCGACCAAGGTGGTCTCGACGCCATGGGCGTTCAACGCCTCTACCAGGGCCTCCCCCGCTTCATCGATTGCCGAACGATCGGTCTTTGTGTCTTTGGTCTTGGTGAGCAGTGACGGGGGAGGTAGCTCCCAGGCGTCGGGCCTCGTCGGCACCTTCGCTCGAAGTGGCGTCGGAGCAACGACAATTTCAGAATCGTCCTCAATGATCTGATCATCATCGAAAATGAAACTTTCCGAGGAAGGCTCGTCTTCGGCTATTTCCTCTTCGTCATCGGCTTCATCTACAACTTCCTCTTCTTCCTCTTCGTCTTCCTCAACAAGGCGATCTTCCACGATGTCGTCATCAGGCTCGTCCTCATCTTCATCGTCACCTTGTGATGTCTCTCGCTCCGAGCGAGCCGCCATAGTGTTGCGGAAAGTCCGCCAGAAATAGCGGAAGCCACGGCCCATTGAAAACAGCAAGGTACGAAGGCCTATTCCCGTGAGCACCATTGACGCCACGACCATTACCGCCACCAGCGTTACGTACCCCCCAATGACACCAACGGTCTGCATGAGGGCGTTACCGATCGCCACTCCCAAGAAACCGCCCGCACTGGCAATAACTGGGAGGTGGGCTGAGAACGTGGGGTGTCCAGCCGACAGGTCACCTAGGCCACTCACTCCCACCAGTCCGAGGCCCAGTCCCCAGCTGAGCCGTGAACCGTCAATCTCAATTTTGTTCCACACCAACAAGACCCCGAGAACCAAGAGGGCCAAAGGCACCACCAGCTTGGAAATACCTACTGCGTCCGCGAGAATTCGTGAAAGACTCTGGCCGATTGGTCCGAGTACCGAAAATTGCGCCAATAGGGCAAAGATTCCTATGACGAACAACAGGACAATGTAAATGTCCCGTTGATGGCGCGTCCACAGGCTCTCACGCTCGGATTGCTCCCGAGTTGGTTTTTTGTTAGGCACGCTCTTTTTGGCAGGCGCCTTTTTTCCTCTGGTATTTGCCACGACTCTCTAATTTACTTAACTTTTGTTCGCAATATCGCCTTTAGTCCTAATGTTGTGGGGTGAGCGTTTCCCCAGATACCAGTTCAATTTCCCTCGCCGAACGCGTCGGCGGTAGCGCTGCCGTGGCGACCGTCTTATCGGTCGAAATACTCTCCCCCTCCCTCGCGGCCGTGACCATGTCCGTTCCTGACGTTTCCATCGGGGGCGTCCCCGGAAACGACGTCATGATCTCCTTTCTGCGGCCTTCAGGGACGCTCGCGCGAAGGAGGTTCTCGATTCGCAGTATTGACCCAGAGTCCAAAACACTCACTTTTTGGGTCACCACCCATCACGAGGGTCTCGCTTCGGAATGGTTTCGAAACGCCTCGCCCGGCGCCACAACGGACCTCATCGGGCCGCGGGGAAAAATTGCACTCGACCCAATGGCCGACTGGTATCTATTTGTCGGTGACATCTCCGCTTTAGGTGCTTTTTACAACTTGGCGGACGCAATCGAAGTTCCGGGTAAGGCAATTTTCATAGTGGAGGTCCCCACCGCCCAGGACATAGTCACTCCTACCTTTTCCGAGGGTTTAGGAGTTACCGGCATCTTCATCGAGCGCCAAGAGCGTTCTGCAAATGACCCCGAAGGATTACTGCGAGGTCTCGCCGCCTTCGAGTTCCCTCCAGGTGAAGGTCACGTCTACCTCTTTGGAGAATTCCATCAAATCAATGCCCTGAAGTTAGCGCTCCTCGACCGAGGCCTGGAACTGGCGCAAATTTCCATGAAGGCATTTTGGCGTACTGGTCGTGAGAACCAGGACCACGGCGAACCGGATAAAAGTTTAAGTAGCTAGAAGACCACAATCGCGGGCAGCAAGACAGGCTGGCGACGAAAGCGTTGACCAAGAAGTCGACCCGCGCACCGTTGGGCCACCCTATTGAGGGCCTCTGCGTCTCGCTCGCCCTCTCGAAGGGCCTCGGTAAGCGCGGAGCGGACTTCATTGGTGATGACTTGTTGAACACTTCGATCACCACCACCTTCAAACCAACCGCGGGTAGTAATTGTGACCTCGTGCACAATCTCTCCGCGCTCGCCGTCGATACCGGCTGAAATCATTAGTACGCCGTAC
>Ga0136642_1000728_pt1 | contig 15843 bp, 15 predicted proteins | sample LowCatLa1302831Y_FD_115313 | JGI IMG/M metagenome (GOLD analysis project Ga0136642, IMG submission 115313) | Freshwater microbial communities from Lower Cathedral Lake, Yosemite National Park, California, USA - 13028-31Y | ecosystem: Environmental > Aquatic > Freshwater > Lake ... | reverse complement strand
TAGGCCCACGCATGGCTTACACACATCCACTGGATCATCATCAGGACTTGGAAAAACTTCAATAATTTTGCCTTCAAATCCACCCGTTTTTAAAGCGCTAATTTGAATAATTGCTTCAGGGAGCTCAGTAAAATCATCCAACATATTCCATTTGCCAATAGGCCACTGATCACCCGCCAAAAGGGAGGTGGAAATAAACATTAAGATTAGAAATAAATATTTCTTCATATGAGTTTTATGCAGAGGCGATTAATGCACCTAAACTAATGAGTAAAATACCGAGCATTTGTGTCATATGTATAGTTTCACCTAGAAAAAAAATCGACGCAAGAGGCACGGTGACGTAAACCAAAGAATTAATAAGTTGAGCTTTTGATAAATCGACTTTAGACAAAATAGCAAGCCATGAGAAAAATGCGATGAGTACAAAACAGACCCCCGTCATAATGTTGACGTTAGTTAGAATATTAATCACATAAAGTAATACATGGCTTAATTGATCTAAAGGGATTTCACCTAAGTGAGTAGCACCTTTTTTTAAAAAAATTTGTGTTGCCGTGTCACACAAAATAAAGAGCAAAAATAAAAAGAAGATTTCTACATTCGCTTTAATTTTTAATTTCTGAAACATGAAATTACACCTTGCTCATAATAATGACGCCACTCGTGCCACCAAAGGCAAATGAGTTAGACATAACATGATTCAATTCTTTGAGAACACGTTTTTGATTCGGCACATAATCTAAATCACATGCAGGATCAGGTTCTTTTAAATTAATAGTGGGTGGCAATTCTCTATTAACCAGTGCCAATAGTGTAGCTGTAATTTCCACAGCACCTGCAGCGCCCATTAAATGGCCATGCATAGATTTCGTTGAGCTCACAGGGATTTTGGATGCATGACTACCAAACACATTTTTTATAGCGGCTGTTTCTGTCGCATCATTGAGTAATGTCCCTGTCCCGTGTGCGTTGATATAACCAATATCGTTCGGATTTAATTTGGCATCTGCCAATGCTGCTTTCATTGCTCGTGATTGACCTTCGACAGAAGGTTGCGTGATGTGATCCCCATCATTAGTGAGTCCATAGCCTGTAATTTCGCCGTAGATTTTAGCTCCTCGCGCTTTAGCCATTTCCATCTCTTCTAAGATAAGAACTGCGGCACCTTCACCTAACACTAAACCTGTGCGATTAAGTGAAAAAGGTTTACATGAAGCTTTAGGATCATCTGGATCTTCTTCAGCCAATGTTCGCAGAGCTTCCCATGCTTTAATTGTCCCGAAAGTAAGAAGGGCTTCGGTGCCACCTGCAAAAGCAGCATCCGTATAGCCATGCTTAATTTGTCGGTAGGCTTCGCCAATTGCAACCGCCGAAGATGAACAAGCTGTCGTATAAGTAATGTTAGGGCCTTTTAATTTAAAGTGCATCGCGATTTGCGAAGCTGCAGCTCCATTCATTGCCATCAATACCGTAAAAGGTTTTAAGCGTCTCGCTTTTAGATTAAATAGTCGATCGTAACCTTCCTCAGTCGAACTCGCACCACCCATGCCAGTACCAATAAAAGAGCCCATACGATCTAAATTCATAGTGGCTAAATCTAAGTTCGAATCTTTTAAAGCTTCGCGTGCAGAATATAAAGCGAACTGACTGACACGATCGAGTAAGGCTAATTCTTGTTTTGTAAAATGTTCGGTGCCATCGAAACTCGCTTGCGCTGCGAGCTTGGCATCTAATTGATCAGTGAATTCGGACTCTAAACGTTTAATACCTGATTGGCCATTAAGTAAGGCATTAAAAAAAGTATCTGGTGTATTACCAACAGGGGACACAACCCCCATGCCCGTCACCACAACTCTTCTTAATGAGGTATTGCTCATTTATTTTTATACTTTTTTAGCGAGCAATTGATCGAGAAGATTTGTCATGTCTTGAATGGTTTTGACGTCGACTTGGTCGTTAGGCACTTTAATGCCTAATTTGTCTTCTGCTTCAAAAATAATATCAAAGGTGTCGAGTGAGTCGAGACCTAATTCTTCTAATGTATTTTCAGGTTTAATGGTCGCCACATCAATTTCTAATTTTTTTGCAATTGCGTTTGACACCATTTCGAATGAATTCATTTTTTATCCTTAAACGTCAATAGTGCTTATTATAAACCTTGAATGGCATAACAAAACTCAGCCATGCGTTTACCAATATCATCTTTTCTTTTGTCTAATGTGACCACATGGTAAGTATCATCGATATACATCGTTTCAATATGTTTAGATGACACATGTTTTTCGACATAATAAGCATTCTTAATACTTGCCATCTCGTCTTCAGTAGAATGCACGATCAAAAGCGGGCAAGTCACCTCTATCATAATTTTTTCGGTCGCGCGGATCAAATGAAAGCTTTCTAAGATCACCGTCGCAGGCGTTTTAAAGTAACCGATTTTATCGGCAGTTCTTGCATCTTTATTTTCTAGAATTGAATGGACTAGCGCGCGCGTTCTTTCGCACTTAATCCCGTAAGGCGATTTTTCTTCCCACTCTAAAAAATATTTTAAGGGTGAATAAAGCACAATCGGTAAAAGTACTTTTTGTTGAAATTTTGAAATATTCCAACCATCATAAAAGAAGGTAGACGATAAAGGAATCACACCCGCCACTTGGTTAGGTCGTTTAGCGGCAATCATCATTGCCATCAACGCCCCCATAGAAAGCCCTGTAATAAAAACGTATTCGAATTCTTGCTTTAGCGCATCGAATGCCTTTTCAACAGAGGTGTACCAATCTTGCCATTTAGTTTTTTTCAACGCTTGAATCGATTTGCAATGTCCTGCTAATTCAGGACACGCAACTGAAATACCTTTACGAGAGATCACACGGCCTAAATGTTTCATCTCAGAGGGTGTGCCGGTGAGTCCATGAATAAGGAGCACTGCTGTGGTTGTACTTTTTCTTTCAATAAAACCGTTAAGGCCTAAAAGTGAATCAATCGTCGTCAATTAAATATTACCTCCGACAAGATAAATACCCACCACAATAAAAGTCGCTCCCAACCAACGATAGGCATTGACGCGTTCTTTTAACATAAGTCTTGAAGCTAGAAGAATAAGAACAATTTGCACGCTAGAGAGCGGAAAGGCTTTACTAATATCCACAGAGGCTAGGAACGCAATCCAAAAAACATATTCAATCGCGTATAAAAAAACACCCAAGGCAATTTCTTTTGTTTTTAAAGCATTGATGATGTTATCGAGATGAGATAGCCAGCCTTGACGCATTGAATTTATAAGACGGTTCGTTCCTTTTTTGAATAAGACAGTTGCTACTACCTCTAAGGCGATAGCGACTGCAAATAACATAAAAGACTTCAGATCCATGGGTCGCCGAAATTATTCAGCACCGCATCGTTTTAATAACGCCTCAAAGAGTTGAATGCCTAAATCTATTTCTTCTTCTGAGATTAAAAGTGAAGGGGCTAAGGTAATCACGTTCTTTTCATATCCACCAATATCCAGAACTAAACCGTAAGTCTTGTCGCCAATTTTAATATCGCCTAGAAGGCCTTCGTTAAACATCCGATCAGCGAGCTTTCGACTTGCAGTAAAGCCATCTTTTTCACAAAGCTCAATGCGAAGTGCTAGCCCTAAACCGCTCACATCGCCCACGACTTTCCAGCGTGTTTTTAATTCTTCAATACGTTTTAAGAAGTAAGCACCGCGATCATTTACTTTTTTCTCAAAATTATCTTCTGAGGTCATTTTAAGAACCTCAAGTGCTACTGAAGTGCCTAATGGGTTAGATGCAAATGTAGAGTGTGTAGATCCTGGTGGAAACTTTTCTGGGTTAATTAATTCTTCTTTCGCCCAAATGCCTGACAATGGATTTAAACCGTTGGTAATTGCTTTACCAAATACAAAAATATCAGGAATGATGTCAAAGTTTTCCCATGACCATAATTTACCTGTGCGGTAAACACCCATTTGAATTTCGTCAGCAACCAATAGCACGTTACGTTTCTTCAAAGATTCCGCTAATTTTTTCATGTAGCCTTTAGGTGGCACGATGTATCCACCTGTACCTTGCATCGGTTCAATGTAAAATGCACCGAATTCACATTGACCTGCTTTTTCATCCCACACGGATTGATATTCAGTATCAAATAATTTTTCAAATTCTTTATGGCAATAGGTGTCGCACGTTTCCACTTTCATGCTGTATGGGCAACGGAAACAATAAGGATAAGGAATAAATTGTGCACGATCTGCGAAGTTACCAAAACGGCGGCGGTAACGGTAACTTGAGGTAATGGCAGATGCACCCAACGTTCTTCCATGGTATCCACCCATAAAAGCAAACTGATGGGTTTTGCCTGTGTGATTGCGGACCACCTTTAATGAATCTTCAATCGCTTGCGCTCCACCTACGTTGAAATGAACGCGCCCCTTGACGCCATATTTTTCTTCCATGTACTTACAAATAATTTCAGCAAGATCCACCTTTTCTCTATGCAGATATTGGCTTGCCAATTGTGGCAAGGTATCAATTTGTTTTCTTAAAACATCTGAAATACGTTTATTTTTGTATCCGAAATTCACCGCGGAATACCACATCTGCCAATCAAGATAAGGGATACCTTTTTCATCAAATAAAAAGCTACCATCACAATTTTCAAATACTTTTGGAGGGTCTGCATAATTGACGGTATCTCCGTGTGAGCAATACTTTTCATTTTTTTCTAAGATTTCAATGATTTTCTGATCCATCGTATAACCCTCTACTTTTAAAAATTAATTAAATGCATAGCCCGGAATATTTTCCTCTTCCGGCTTCCAAGTTTTGACAATCTTTAATACATCATCAAACGTATTAAATGTGTGATGTTTAACTTTATTTTTTTCACAATGCTTAATGAGTGATGACTTTGCAAATACAATATCGGCATGCAAAGCTAAACATGCATCTGATTTTCCGTCACCAATCAAAACGATTGGTCCACCGACTTTTTTACCCACATATTCGGCAACAGCACATTTGCACATGCCATTACCGCCCTTGCAATCTGGGTCCCGGAGTGGGAACGTGATTTCAATACCGCGCTCCTTGTAATTGAGGCGATTTGAAAACGTTTGAATGTCAGGCCAGCCCGCTTGTCTTGTCGCTACCTTAATTGAATGATCCAAACCATCACTTGCAATGACTAATTTAGCGAATTTTTTCACGTGCTCATAAAAGGGCAGGAATGTCTCATCAAGCTGTATACTACGGAAAAAATTTTCTAAACTTAAAAGGTCGGAATCCACCATGTCGATTTGTTTTGACATGCATTCAAGCCCTGTCATTCTGCCATCGAGCCATTCTTTCTCTAACTCTTCCCAGCTAGGGTCAGCAAACTTCTCGAGGAGCTGATCTATCGTATCGCGCTTTGAAATGGTCCCGTCAAAATCGACTACAAAAAGCATGCTTTTCTTTCATGAAATGATGCCACTATCTTATCGTTCAAGACTTACAATAAACTGACAAAAGGGCCTTAAAATGCTTCAAATATTAAATCTATAAAGCTTTCATTTGGCATACAATTTCATCTAAATATATGAATGAAAGTCATTAATGAAGATTTTACTGATTGAAGATGATGAAGTGATTGGCGATGCCGTCAAGACTTCTCTTGAAAAAGCAGATTATCTTGTTGAATGGGCAAAGAATGGTTTGGAAGGAGAAATTGCCTTAACGGACCAACATTTTGAAGCCATCATTCTTGATTTAGGTTTGCCTAAAAAAGGCGGTCTAGAAATTTTAAAAAATTTACGTTCTAAAAAAATCAAATTTCCTGTGCTCATCATTTCAGCGAATGAGAATTTTGATAACAAAATTTTAGGGCTTGATTTAGGCGCAGATGACTATCTGGCCAAGCCTTTTTATCTTCAAGAACTTCATGCAAGACTCCGCGTGCTCATCAGACGAAATAATCATTCTTCCGTTAATATGATTGAATTTGGTCCTTTAAGTTTTGATATTAAACAAAGGGCATTTCTGATTAAAGGCGAAGAACTTAATTTATCTAAACGAGAACTCAATTTACTCGAAGTATTTATATTGAAAAACAACCGCTCTATTACCAAAGAAGCGCTTCTTGAAAAACTCTATGGTTGGGATGATGAAATTTCAGAAAATGCGATTGAGGTCTATATCCATCGCGTCAGAAAAAAACTCAATCCCCATGGCATTGAAATTGTGAATCGTCGAGGCTTAGGCTATAGTTTAAGTCTGACTTGAAAAAACTTTGAAAAAAAATCTCTCCACCCAGAAGCTTATCATCCAATGGATTCTGATCCCGATGATATTGATCATTATCATTGACTCAAGCTTTTTATTCTATCAGGGCGATACCCTAAGACGTGAAACATTTGATCGCGACTTGGCCGAAACAGCAAAAAGCTTAGCTCTCATTTTTAAAAAATCAAGTGAAAAGAAACTGCATGACATTGATGAGTATTCCATCTCACTTTTGCTGAATGAACCCCATGACAAGATGTTTTATTCGATCAGGGATGATCGGGGTCGTTTGATATTTGGCAATCCAAATGTGGTTTACAAGCCAGCGGAAGATGTCGATACCTCAGACCCTGAGGACTTTAATGTGTACTTTGACAATATTAATGGTGAAAGCGTAAGAGTGGTGTCCATTCCTGTTGATCACAACATCAACAATCAAAAGAAACAATTCTTTATTCAAGTGGCTGAAACAAGGAATCAGCGCCTATACATTCAACAGCAAATTGTGTATTGGATTCTTATTCCTCAATTGATCTTACTTTTTTCAGCGCTTATCTTGGTCCGCTTCGCAGTTAAGAAAGGCTTAAGTCCCATTCTTTATTTAAATCAAAAAATTATTGCGCGCTCTTATAAGGATTTAAAGCCGATTGATATTCAAAACGTACCTTTAGAGGTGGATCGTTTAGTGGGCTCTCTTAATAATCTTATGGGTGAACTCGATAGCGCAATTAAATCAGAAAATCGTTTTGTAAATGATGCAGCGCATCAATTAAGAACACCTTTAGCTGGCATTTTGGCGCAAATTCAATTGGCACAAGAGTCTAAAGACCCTAAAGAAATTCATGCTCGCCTAGAGCAGATCAGTCATAGTTCAACAAGGCTCATTCACATTATTAATCAACTTTTATCTTTGTCCAAAACGCAACCCGAGTCCATGCACGCTGCTCAATTTGTTGAGCTTGATTTAGTGGCGTTGATCAAAAAAACGATGGAAGATCTATTTCCTTTGGGGGATCTTAAAAAAATTGATTTAGGCTTTGTGGGCTCGTCTGAGGCAGCGTTCATTATGGGAGACGAACAAAAGCTCTACGACCTTATCCATAACCTCATCGAAAATGGAATTAAATACACCCCTAACTTAGGTCGAGTAAATGTCTCTGTTGAAACTAAAAATAACAAAATCTGCTTGATTGTTGAAGATACAGGCAAAGGCATTCCTAAAGAGGATCAGCCTAATGTATTTAAACGTTTTTATCGAGGTGATAACGTCACTCAATCAGGTGACGATGCAGGTGCTGGGATTGGACTTGCCATTGTCAAAGAGATTGCCAATATGCATCAAGCCACCATTGAAATTGATAGCCGCAATGAAAAACCGGGTACGCGTTTTTACGTCTATTTTGAACCTACCAAAAGCTAGGCATTTTCCTGAACTTTTATAAAATTAGCCTGTCTACCAAATACAACAAAATATATTATGTCGTGTGATCTTTAAAGAAAGGATCGTTTTATGAAAAAAATTCTTGTAGCACTTTTACTCGCTTTAACCGCATCCACAGCTTTTGCCCACGGCGGCGGCGGTTATGGTTATCGAGGTGGTTATCGTGGCGGCTACCATGAACACTGGGGTCGTTTTGTAGGGCCAGCAGTCATCGGTGGCATCATTGGTTATGAGCTCCACCGCGAACGACCTTATCGCAGTGAGCCCGTGGTTGTTTATCGCGAATCGCCTATGTATATGGGTCAATCCGTCCCTTATGGCTACCACTACGAGAGCATTTTAGATGGCAGATGTAATTGCTATCGCTCGGTGCTTGTGCCTAATTAAAAGGCATATTTTTTATAAGTTTAAATACATCTGCCCTATTTTAAAAAGACTCCAATCATTTAAAAAATAGGGCACTCTTATGATGCCTTTTGTCATTAAATAAAGGGGTCTCATGTGATAAGATTTGGCATGGCATTTTTTTTAGTTTTTTTAAGTCTTGATCACCATTAAACACAGCCTCCGGAACATTTTTTTTATTTTTCTTTTCCTTAACTTTTATGTTTATGGAAATGAACTGAGTCACGCTCAAAATTCATTAGAAAATCTCACTTTAAAAAATGCTGAAGCATTATGGTTAGAAAAAAACCATGACTTACAAGTTGCAAAGAACCAACTTGAAATGGCGAAAGCCGATACCTTAAGTGCCGCACAAAGACCTAATCCTCAGCTTTCTTACAATATGAATAATGTGGGTACAGGCCGTGATCATCGCTATTTGAATGGTTCTGATCATGTGGTTCGTCTTGAACAAACTTTTGAGCGGGGAGACAAAAGAGATCTTAGGATGAAAGGTGCAGACTACCGATTGAATGCTTCACAAGAAGATTTGAATAGCATTACAAGGCAAAGCCGTACACTTTTATATCAACTCTATTACCAACTTTTATTGGCCCAAGAAAAACTGCGCATCACGGAGGAGAGTGCAGAGCTTTATGTAAAGACTTTTGAAGTCGCACAATTACGATTTAAAGCAGGCGACATTTCTGCGGCGGAACTGTCCCGTATTGATCTCGATAAACTCCGTCTAGATAACGATGTGTTTCAAGCGCGGAATAATCTTAAACAGGCACAAATTGATTTAGGGATTTATATTGGTGAAGAATTAAATGCGTCTCTATTAAAGGCTTCTGACGCTTGGCCTCATATCACGCCGAGCTTTTACCAGAAACCCATGAACATTGAAAACCGTGCTGATATCAAAGCGGCCAAATTACGCCTAAGTGCCGCTGAAACGAATCGTGAATTAGCCATGGCTCTCAAAAAACGTGATATCACGATAGGCGCACAAATTGAACACAACAGCTTAGATCTTGAATCCAATACGGTAGGGATTGGGGTGAGTATTCCTCTTATGACAGGTTATGCCTATGAGGGAGAAATCGCGAGGGCTGAATCTGAATATCAATCAGCATTCCTTGAGCTTGATCATGCGCATGCCTTCGCCATTTCAGAAATCAATAAAGCACGCGGCGACCTCAAAACTGCTGAGGTACGTGTCGCACATTACGACGACAACCTTTTAAAGGAGGCTGACAAAGTGCTACAATCTGCTGAGTTTGCTTATAAGCAAGGCGCTCAATCTGTCATGGATTTACTTGATGCAAGACGCACTTATAAAGCTACACAAATAGAAGCAGCCTCGGCTCGCGCTAACTATGCATCTGCACTAGCTGCATGGGAATTTTTATTGAATGAAAGCGATCGTCCGTGAACGTTAAAAAAATAGCACTCTTTATCACTTTAGTATTCTTTACTTCTTTTCTAGTATTTAAAATTTCACATGAATTAAAAAAAGAAGAAACACCACTAGCAAAAAAAGCAGCGCCTAAAGAAGCTAATGTGATTCATTATGAAAAAAATGCGCCTCAACTTGCTTACTTAAAAACAGCCATTGTTGAAGTTGGACAAGTACCTACCACTGAAGCGCTTCAAGGCGCCATTGTGTATAACGATGATCTCACTTCAAAAATCACAACGCCCATTGCGGGGCGCGTCACTAAAATTTATGCTCAAATTGGCGACAAAGTCAAAATGGGTCAGCCGCTTGTGATGATTGACTCGCCTGAATTTGGACAAGCCAATGCCGATCTCATGAAATCAGAATCTGATCTCACATTAAAAAATCAGGCCTTTGAGCGCGCTAAAACTTTATATGAAGGCGAAGTGATCGCTAAGAAAGAATTTGAATCTGCGGCAGCCGATTTAAAACAAGCAGAAGCTGAACATCAGCGCGCGCTGAATCGCTTAAAAAATTATGGGGTATCAAAAAATAATAATTTTATGTTGTCAACTAAAGTGAATGGCATTGTCACCGAGCGTCAAGTCAATCCTGGCTCTGAAGTGAGTCCGAATAGTACGTCACTTTTTGTGGTGACCGATCCAAAACATCTGTGGGTCAATATTGAAGTCCCGGAAAAAGATTTAGATAAGATTCATCTAAAACAACATTTAAAAATTGAAACTAGTGCTTACCCTAATGAAAGTTTTCAAGCGACCGTCACCACGATCTCAAAAGTATTAAATCCAGACACACGTCGCGTCATGGTGCGTTGTACTTTAGAGAATTTAGATGAAAAATTGAAACCTGAAATGTACGCCTATGCAACGCCGATAGACGACGAATTAATCATGCCTCATGTTGTGAATGATGCTGTTATCACAGAAGGCGTTAAGAGTTTTGTATTTGTAGAGCGAAGCCCTGGTGAAATCGAAAAACGTTTAGTCAAGGTTAGTTACCAAGGACATAAGGAAGCTTATATCTCTGAAGGTCTTCATGAGGGTGAGCGCGTCATAGTGACAAGTACACTGCTTCTTAATTCTGAATTTACTGAAAACTAAATGCTTGGACGTTTAATCACTTTCGCGATTAACCAGCGCGCTTTTATTATCGCAGCGGTCCTCGCATTGATTGTGGGTGGTTGGTATGCCATCACGAATCTTCCTATTGAAGCCTTCCCTGATGTGCAAGACGTGCAAGTGCAAGTGGTCACACAAGCGCCTGGATTAGCGCCTGAAGAGGTTGAACGCAAAATTAGTTTACCGATTGAGCGCGAAATGAATGGCGTGCTCCGTATGAGCCAGCTACGTTCTGTTTCGATCTTTGGTTTATCTGTCGTCACCCTAACCTTCCAAGACAACACCGACGACTTCTTTGCAAGGCAACAGGTTTTAGAAAAACTCCAAAATGTCAATTTACCGCCTGATGCAAAACCCGTATTAGCACCGTTAACTACTGCGGTGGGTGAAATTTATCGTTACGTCATCGAGCCCGCCCCCGGGATGTTGATGGAGCAAGTCCGTGAGCTTCAAGACTGGGTTGTTCGTCCTACCTTAAGACGTGTGCCAGGCATTGCGGATATTACAAGCTGGGGCGGCGCTATTAAAGAGTACCAAGTGCGAGTCGATCCAGGACTACTCAGAAAATATAGTGTCACACTCGATCAAATTTCATTGGCCGTGGGCAACGCAAATGAAAATGCAGGAGCAGGCTCCTTAAGACGCGGTGACGAAGGGCTTGTATTAAGAAGTATTGGTTTATTTCAAAATACAGATGACATTGGCAATATCGCGATCAAAACGCAAAATGGTAAAGCGATCCTTATAAAAGATATTGGTGAAGTCGTCATTGGTCAAAAATCACGCTCAGGGATTGTAGGCTTTAACAAAGAAGATGATGTGATTGAAGGGATCATCCTGATGACTAAAGGACAGAATCCTACCAAAGTGATTGGGGACGTTAAAAAAGCTATTGTTGTACTACAAAAAAAATTACCCCCAGGTGCTCATATCAAAATGATTTATGATCGTACTAATTTAGTCGACCACACCGTTCACACGGTTGAAGAAAATATGATCATGGGTGCGATTTTAGTGATTGCTATCCTTTTGATCTTTTTGCAGTCGACAGTCGCCGCCATTATTGTGGCATCCGTCATTCCTCTCTCTCTTCTGTTCGCATTTTTATTTATTCACCTCAGAGGTATCTCAGCCAATCTTATTTCCTTGGGTGCGATTGACTTTGGAATTATTGTAGACGGTGCAGTGGTTCTTGTTGAAGCTTTGATGGTGCGTATCGCATTAGGTAAAGTCGATGGTAATACTTTTCATTCCACACCCAGTTGGCGCATGCAAACACTTAATAACACGGCTGAAGAAATGGGACACCCGATTCTTTTCTCAAAAGCGATTATTATTTTAGCTTTTCTTCCGATCTTCTCGTTCCAGCGCGTGGAGGGGAAGATCTTTACACCGATGACCTACACATTAAGTTTTGCCATTTTAGGTGCCTTGCTTCTCACGTTTACTTTAATGCCCACCCTGCTGTCGTTTGCAATCAATAAATATGACTTGGCTGAAAAACATAGTAGCTGGATGGAAACATTACAAAATAAATATCAACAATTCTTAAAAATTAACTTTCCTCGTGCAATTTTAATTCTCATTATCTCAGTAGGATTACTTGTCTCATCTGTTTTATTAGGCTCCAGATTAGGTAGTGAATTCTTACCTAAACTTGATGAGGGTAATATCTGGCTCACGATTGATTTACCGGTCGCTACCAACTTGTATAAATCTAAAGAGATTGAGCGTGATGTTCGTACGATTTTAAAAAGTTATCCTGAGGTGGGTAATGTCATAACACACGTAGGGCGTCCAGATGACGGTACCGATCCTAAAGGACCCAATCATATGGAAATCTTAGCGGATCTCACATCACACGATACCTGGCGCTTTCCTGACAAAGAAGCATTGATTTCTGATATGACTAAAAAAATTAAATCGATTCCTGGTATTCAAACGAACTTCTCTCAAGTGATCGAAGACTCCGTTGAAGAATCTATCAGTGGTGTGAAGGGTGAAATTGCCATTAAGATTTTTGGGCCAGACCTTAATGTATTAGAAGATAAGGCGGAGCAGGTGACGAGCATCATTAAAAAAATTCGTGGTTCAGCCGATGTGGCTGCGATTAAAGTCGGTGGTCAATCTGAAATTGATATCGTACTCAATAAAGATCTCATGGCACGTTATGGTATAAGCACCACAGCTGTCAACGATACAATCAAAACAGCACTGGCGGGTTACGCTGCCACCGTGATGTTTGACGGTGATCGTTATTTCGATGTGAGTGTCAGACTTAAGAAAGAGGTGCGTGATGCGATTGATGATATTTCAGAAGTGCCGATTGTCATCCCCAATACGACAAATACGATACCGTTAGGCTCACTCGCAAAAATTGAAGTCAAACAAGGGCCTGCCAGAATTAACCGTGAATCCGGTGGACGTTTTGTGGCGATCAAATCTAACTTAAGTGGCCGTGATCAAGGCAGCTTTGTGAAAGAAGCGATGGAAACCGTTAAAGAACAGGTGCATTTACCACAAGGCTATACGATGACATGGGGTGGTCAATTTGAAAATCAGGAGCGTGCGATGAAACGTCTTGCTATTATCGTACCCCTATCTGTTCTCGGTATCTTTGTACTTTTATTCTGGACATTTAAGTCTATGAAATTAGCGACCCTAGTCATCGGACTAATTCCATTTACTTGGATAGGCGGCTTGTCAGGCTTGGCGCTTTCAGGTCTTCATTTATCTGTATCCTCGGCCGTAGGCTTCATTGCGGTCGCGGGGATATCGGTACAAAACGGGGTCATTATGGTAGAGCAGTTCATTGCTTCCATTCGCTATGGTAAAACGGTTAATGAATCTGTCCTTGAGGGAGCCAAGTTACGATTACGCCCCATTCTCATGACAGCCCTCATGGCAGGTTTAGGTTTATTACCCGCAGCACTTTCTCATGGCATAGGATCGGAAACACAACGTCCATTTGCGGTAGTGATTGTAGGCGGTGTCGTTTCAGCCACTTTCTTTACACTTGTATTACTACCGCTCGTATTTAATGCATGGTTTAAAGATGCAAGTCCCAAATGAGTTATGTAATAAAATGAACCTAAATTATTTTGAAAAATCTATGGAAATATTTGTTTAATTATTTACGGAGCTTAAAATGAAAAAAATCGCGATTGTTTTATCCCTTCTTACAAGCACTCTAGGTTATGCCGCTGACTTCTCAGACATGGCAACTGTTAAACAAGTCACACCTCGTTTTATTGAAATCAACCGTCCTATCTCTTCATGTCAAACCACTTCGGAAGTGGCTCCACCTAAAGAAAAAGGTGTAGCAGGTGCCATTATTGGTGGTGTGGCAGGTGGATTATTGGGAAGCACAGTCGGTAAAGGTAAAGGTCGCGTAGCAACAGGTGCAGTGGGTGCTGCAGTGGGTGCAGTAGTCGGTGACCGTATGCAAAACGATGATACAAATAATGAGTCACGTAATGTTGAACGTTGTACTCAAAGAGATAGTTATCAAAGAGTGCAAGAAGGTTTCATGACACTCTTCTCATATAACGGTCATGAATTTGAAGAAGAAACTCAGACACATTACCGCGTGGGTGAGCGTGTACCTGTTCAAGTGAACGCAGTGATCAATCCAAGATAATTTACTCTACTTGTGAAATTGAAGACTGTATTCACTTACAGTCTTCAGCATCACATCTACATTCTCAGGCGGTGTATGTTCTGTAATACCGTGACCTAAATTAAAAATATGGCCTGTGCCATGGCCGAAACCATCTAATATACGTTTGACTTCTTTCTCAATGGCTTCAGGCTTTGATAATAGAATTGCTGGATCTAAGTTACCCTGAAGCGCTACTTTTTGACCCACTTTTTGTTTAGCCATACCAATATCCGTTTGCCAATCGAGGCCTAATGCATCAGACCCTGCGGTTAACTGATCTTCTAACCATAGGCCGCCGCCTTTAGTGAATATGATCGATGGAATTTTTTTGTTCGACATCATTTTTAAATTAGACAAAATCACTTTCATATATGGCAATGAAAATTCCAAATAGCCTTGATGAGTTAAAGCACCGCCCCACGAATCAAAAATCATAATCGTATCCACGCCCGCTTCAATTTGCGCATATAAATATTGTGTAACGGCTTCTGTCGTAGTTTTTAAAATATGATGAAGTAAATCAGGGCGACTATAGGCCATTTTTTTAATGGTTAAGAAATCCGTGCCGCCTTGGCCTTCGACCATATAAGTCGCAAGCGTCCATGGGCTTCCAGAGAATCCAATGAGAGGCACACGCCCTTGAAGTGCGCTTTTAATTTGCGTGACCGCATCGATTACATATTTTAAATCTTTACCTATATCAGGTATTTTTAATTTCTGAATATCAGCCTCAACTCGTAAAGGTCTTTCAAATTTTGGGCCTTCGCCAGCCTCAAAATATAAACCTAATCCCATCGCATCAGGGATGGTCAAAATATCTGAAAATAAAATCGACGCATCTAGGAGTGGATAACGATCGAGTGGTTGTAATGTCACTTCAGTGGCTAAATTTGGATTTTTACAAAGACTTAGAAAGTCACCTGCTTTTTGACGTGTGGCACGATACTCAGGTAAATAACGTCCTGCTTGACGCATCATCCATACAGGCGTGTAAAGTGTAGGTTGCCTATGAAGTGCTTTTAGGAAAGTATCGTTTTGAAGTTGTGTCATAGATGATTTAAAACTTAAATATTAAGTTTTAAAAATTAACGTGGGAGGGTAGACGTTCCCATCAAGAATTCGTCAACTGCGCGAGCACATTGACGACCCTCGCGAATTGCCCAAACCACAAGTGATTGTCCGCGACGGATATCACCCGCTGCAAATACTTTAGCTTTAGATGTGATGTAAGCATCTTTACCTTCGGTAGTAGCTTTCACATTACCACGTTGATCTTTCTCCACACCAAAGAGATCTAACATTTTTTGTTGCGGACTTACAAAGCCCATTGCAAGTAATACAAGATCTGCTTTCATTTTAAATTCTGAATTAGGCACTTCCATAATCTTGCCGTCTTTCCATTCAACGCGCGCTGCAATGATTTCTTTAACTTGTCCGTTTTCACCTATAAAACTTTTTGTGGTGACTGACCAGTCGCGCTCACAGCCTTCTTGGTGTGAACTTGATGT
>Ga0136642_1000727_pt1 | contig 15864 bp, 14 predicted proteins | sample LowCatLa1302831Y_FD_115313 | JGI IMG/M metagenome (GOLD analysis project Ga0136642, IMG submission 115313) | Freshwater microbial communities from Lower Cathedral Lake, Yosemite National Park, California, USA - 13028-31Y | ecosystem: Environmental > Aquatic > Freshwater > Lake ... | reverse complement strand
CGGCTCGGTCAACACGGCCGCTACGTCACCGTGGGCTAGTTCGCGCTCGAGCGCGGCCAGATCATTGAACTCACAGACTCGAGTAGTAGTTGAGGGGTCAACCGCAGGCGCAACGTTTCCGGGGCGCGACACGGCCCGACCGTGATCGCTAACCACGAAGGTTTCGTCAACTGAGCCGTGGTAGCTGTAGCTAAAGACGAGAATCTTGGGGCGTTTAGTAACGAGGCGTACGAGGCGTAGGAGCCAGCGGTTGGCGTCGGTCGCTGACAAGGTGAAAGACCATTGGGGCAGGCCAAAACGGCGAGTCATCTCGGCTCCGACCCATTGCGCATCATCATTGGGCATCATGGTGGTGACTCCACCATCGACACCCACCCGTTGGTGGAGAGCGCGAATCAGGGGTTCTGGGGAGTGCCCCGCGAAAGCGCCCGTATCGCCGAGGGCGAAGTCAATAAGTTCGTGCCCGTCAAGGTCGGTGATTGTTACCCCGTGGGCAGATTTAAAGCCCAGCGGAAATCCCCCCGCCCACTTATTCATCCAGGTCATAGGGACTCGAGCGAAGAGGTTGTTGGCGCCTTCGTGCAGGGCCTTAGAGGCGGGGTGCTCTCGGTCGTAGCGAAGAGTCTCTTCGGCGAGCAGGCTGGCTAGTTTTAGGCGGTTTACGCTGTGCATGCCTCTAATCGTAGGGTTTTTTTGGAAAATTTGGGGTTTCGTAAAATAAACCCTCATCAGGACTTTTAGAGTTCCAGAAGTAGACCTCGGAGAAAAAGTCCTTGTAAATGCCAGTATTTAGGCATTTTGCCGATAAAGATAGAAGAGTTCAAGGAATTACCTGAACTACACGAATTATCGAAAAGGAGTCGACCGATGAACAAGAGCGAATTGGTAGATGCAATTGCCGCTGAAAGCGGTGCCGCAAAGAACACGGTCGGAGATGTACTTCGTGCATTCGAAGACGTGATCGTTAAGACCGTTGTGAATGGCGAGAAGGTCGTTTTGGCTGGATTTGTCAGCTTCGAGCGCGTCGAGCGCAAGGCCCGTACCGCCCGCAACCCCCAGACCGGTGAGCCCATCCAGGTGGCCGCTTCACGCGCACCAAAGGTTTCCATTGGCTCAACCTTCAAAAAGGCAGTCAAGGGCGTAAAGTAGTCCCTTCGTTTCAAAGAAAAAACCCCCGGGCTTAGGCCCGGGGGTTTTTTCTATAGGAGGAAAGCCTAGTTAATTACGTCAACTAGCTTTCGGCCGCCGCGGAAGCCGAACTTTACAGTTCCTTCTGCGACTGCGAACAACGTGTCATCACGGCCTTTTTCAACGTTCTTACCGGGGTGGAACTTGGTTCCACGCTGGCGAACGATGATGCTGCCCACTTTGACGATGGTGCCATCAAAAACCTTGACACCGAGCCGTTGGGCGTTGGAATCGCGACCGTTCCTGGTAGAACCGCCACCTTTCGTCTTTGACATATAACTCCCTTACTTCGCCGAAATCTTGGTGATTTCAACGGTCGAATAGTGCTGACGGTGACCCCAGCGACGACGCTGGATGGCCTTGGCCTTGTAGGTCAAACCGCGGATCTTGGGGCCCAACTCCTCACCCAAAAGCTTGGCCGTTACGGTGGCGCCCTTGAGGGCCGGTCCGGCAACGACGTCGGTCTTATCTACTAGTAATACTGGCTCAAAGGTGATGGTTGAGCCGACCTCTTCACGGCGCAGGTCGACACGGACCACTTGGCCCTCTTCAACGCGTTGCTGGGAAGTTCCTGTTCGAATTACGGCGTACATAGTTGGTAAATGATAGCCGATACTGAGGGGGTCAAAGTCAGAATCTCTTAGAGGCCGGTGGCGACGACGAAACCACGCCCATCGCAGACCGCGCAGACGCTCGAAACGGACTCCAAAAGGCCCTCATTTACGCGCTTTCTGGTCATCTCTACCAGCCCCAGCTCGGAGATATCAAAGACTTGGGTACGGGTCTTATCCCGGCTGAGGGCATTTCGCAGCGCCGCGGCCACGCTTTCCCGGTTGGCCTTTATCTCCATGTCAATGAAGTCAATCACGATAATGCCACCAATGTCACGCAAACGAAGCTGCCGGGCGACCTCCTCGGCCGCCTCCAAGTTATTGCGAAAGACGGTCTCTTCGAGGTTGTTGGTTCCCACGTTCTTACCAGTGTTTACGTCAACCACCGTTAGCGCCTCGGTGCGCTCAATAATGAGTGATCCGCCCGATGGCAAGAAGACCTTCCGATCGAGAGCACGGTGCAACTGTTCGTGGACGAAGTAGCGCTCGAAGAGGGGTAGCTCTTCGGTGCCCCGGTCGTAGTATTCAATGCGGTCGGCCAGCTCGGGGTTGACGGCCAAAACGTACTCGCGCACCTTTTCGTACAGCACCTTGTCGTCAATAATTACTCCGCGATAGTCATCATTGAGTTCTTCGCGCAGGACACGAACGGCCAAGTCGAGGTCACGGTAGATCAGACGAGGTTGGTTCGACTTAGCAACCTCCACCTCAATGGCCGCCCACTTCTCGGCGAGGGAGGCGACGTCTCGGGCTAAGTCTTCAGCCGAAACACCCTCCGCCGCGGTACGAATAATGATGCCGTGCTTTTCAGGTTTAACCTCGTCGATGATGCGACGGAGGCGACGACGCTCTCCGTCGGGGAGGCGCTTGGAGATTCCTATCGTGCTCGAGTTCGGTACCAACACCGCGAAACGACCCGGTAGAGAGACCTCCTGGGTCAAACGAGCGCCCTTGGCTCCAATAGCGTTCTTTGTTACCTGACAGATGATGGTTTGTCCGGATTTGATGAGTTCTTCAATCTTGGCGTTGGACTTCGGCGAGGTGCTTTCCGCGTCTTCGTCCTGGAGCTGGATGTCCGCGCGGTAGAGCACGGCATTCTTCGGAATTCCGATATCGACAAAAGCGAGCTCCATACCGGGCAACACATTTTGAATTCGTCCTACGTAGATATTGCCGTCAATCTGGGATACCTCGTCGGCCGCTTTGGCTACCGTGTATTCGACCATCGATCGACCTTCAAGAGTCGCGATGTGAGTGGCGTCCTTGGTCGTGTGGACACACATCAAGTAACGACCCTGCGCGCGAGCTTTACGCTCTCCCCCGCGACGTCGGCGAGAGGCGCGGTTCGAATCGCTCTGGTCGCTACCCTCAGCGGCGTCGGGTGCTGAGGCCTCTACCGGTGCGTCAGTGCGGCGCTGAGGGTTGTTAGAGCCCCCTTGAGGGCTGGTGCCCGAGCGGCTCTTACCGCCACGGCGGCGCCTATTTCGATTGTTACCGCCCTGGCCGTTTCCACCCGAACTCGCCCCTGATGCGGGGGTCGGGCGAGACTCACTGGGTGGTGCGGGCCTCGTGTCGCCAATGCGAGGGGCGGAAGGCTGGGGATTGGTTTCGTCGCTCACGACAAATACTCCTTGAGTTCAATGGGCGATGACGGATGTCAATCGCGGAAGTCACGCTGTGTGACAAGTTCGGTGCTGGGGTGACGCTCGGTACCGCGCTTAGGGCGTCTTGGGTACTTGGAAACATCTTGGTCCTTACTGCGGGAGAGTCACACATTCGGGCAAACTCTAAGCGTCTTTTTGTGCCCAGAGTCGAGCACCCAACATTTCTATTCTATCGCTTCGACCGGTATTCGCTAGGGCTAGCTGGCTTTTTTGGTGGTAGTGGTGGTGCCCTGGGGCTTTCCGGTAGTGGTAACGGTCAGATTGCGCTGGAGAGTAACTGGCTTTATTGGGTGGGCTACTAGATAGTTGAAGATTTGCGCCACGATCGGCGCCCCTCCCTCGGCGCCGTATCCCCCTTGACCGATCACGGCCAACACCACGTATTTGGGGTGTGGATTAGGTCCGAACCCAACGAACCACGAGTTTGGCTCCTGACCCGGTGAATTCGAAGCGGTACCCGACTTCCCCGCGATTAGAAATTTTGTCAGGTCAAAATTTGCGGTGGCGTGGAAAGTGCCGTAGGCCGTTCCCACTGGGTTATTAATAACACCGAGGAGTCCCTTTAAAATTGGATCGCGCACGGAGGGAGGAAGGTTGACGTGTGCAGCTGCTCGAGGTAGGTACCGCGCCACCACCTTGCCGTGGGGGTCAATAACCGCGGCGGCTACCTCCGGGGTATAGCGAGTTCCTCCGTTTGCCAAGGTGGCGTAGGCGGTAGCCATGCCAATTGGGGATATGGCAGTGGTGCCCTGGCCGAAGGCCATTTCGACGTTGTCACCCGTGTACCAATCAACATTAGGAAAAGCGAGTGGGGCTTGGGCGTGTAGTGAAATGCGAACAGTCGGAGAGTCCACGCGACTAGGTGCTTCGTTTTGCAGATCGATATTCGTGACGTTGCCAATTCCATACTGTGCGGCAACATCTTGAATCGGTGTTTTTCCGTATTTGTTGGAGTGGTCCCAAAAGAGGTAGCCAAGATTGTAAAAGTAATAATCTGAAGACTTCGTGAGCGCTAAGGCCATGTCCACGAGGCCCGCCCCCTTCAAATTATTGTCATGGAAGTAGCAGCCATGTCCACCCTGCAAACAGTTAGGCACCTTGAAGGTTCCCGAGTCATTAATAAAGACGTTCGGAGAAATTACGTGATTTTGCAACGCTGCCGTAGCGGTAATCATCTTGAAGGTAGAGCCCGGCGTGTAGGTTCCTTGAATTGCGTAATTATTGAATGAGCCGTTCTGTAACAGCCTTTTGAATTGAGCATTGGACAAACCGGTGACGAAATCTTGGAGACTGTATGAAGGGTACGAGCTCATCGCAAGCACCGCCCCCGTGTTGGGGTCTAGGACTACTGCCGCGCCGTTGATGGCTGGCGGGTGAATGTGAGAAGTAGGGTCAAAGGTCAAGCGGTCACTCTTGATACCGGCCACGAGTAGGGCGTCCACCTTCGCCTGCAGCGCAGCATCAATGTTGAGCACCAGCGAGTCTCCGACCCGTCCTCTTTTCGAGTGGGCTGTTCCCAGAATCTTGCCCGTCGCACTGACTTTTAGAGTTTGCACTCCATCTTCGCCCTTTAAAAAATGCTCGTAGAAGTTTTCAACGCCTGTCTTTCCGTAGAGCGAATTTTGGTGATATCCCGAATGCGGATGCGCAGTAATTTCGCCACCAGTAATTGGGCCAACGTACCCGAGGACTTGCGCGCCCGTCTCTCCCCCTAAGGGATAGGTGCGGACCGCTACGTTCAGTACCGAAACTCCGGGAAATTCGTTCGGGTGGAGTTTGATGAATTCGAGTTCAGCTCCCGTAGCATTTGCAATGAGTGGCACTGGTTGAAACGGACCGTACTGAAGACTGGCTAATTCGGCAGTAATAGCCTTCACCGGCGTGCCGGTAAGCGCGGCGAGTGCCCCAATGGTGGACGGGTGCAAGTAGGACTCGGCTCGAGAGAGCCTAACCTCCACGGTAATTTGATTCGATACCATTGCGTGTCCATTGCGGTCCACTATCAATCCTCGAGTGGCGGGGATAACGGAAACCTGAAAGGAGTTTGCGTTAACAGTTTGAATCGAGGAATTGACATTCACGATCTGCAACATGAACAGCCGGTAGATGACAAGGATCAATAAGAGCGCAAAGAATCCGCCAATCACGTACCAGCGTCGCTCGGGTCGCACCTTCTGCTCGTCAGGAAAGTTGACCAAGTCCTTTAAGCCGACTCCGCGAGCTTCATTTATCTGACGGCCGCGCCCCTTAAAGGGATTCAGGTTTTCCCACGGGCGCCAGAGCCTGGCGGCCCAAGTCCCCGTCGGTCGTTCCCGCCACGAGCCCTTGCTCATCGGCGACTCCTGGTCAGCCCACTACTCCAGCTCGCGACTCGAACTAGGGGGCGAGCCAAAACAAAAAAAGCAATTGAATTTATAATCATGGCGTCTAGGACGCTGCCTCGCCACAGCCCAAAGTCAAGAAGAAACAGACCACTGAGTACGAATACGGCGGGCGCAAAAAACCCACCGACCGCAGCAATAACTGGTGCCACCCACCACGCCGCCGAATCGAGGTCGCCAATCCCCTCTCGACCGAGCCGGACCGCGAGGTAGGAAATTATGACGGCCACCACCGCCGAAAGTCCGAAGGGTGTGGCGGCGTGAGTATCGAAGAAAAGTCCAGTGACCAGACCGCTGAATAGAGCTGCTGTTGTGGAACCCGCGAGACCAACGCATAGTGGCCATAGCCAAATGATCATTATTGTCACGCCACTTATGTGAATGGTTGAAAACACCACCAGCTGAAAGGCGACCACCACAAGTGAGGCCAGGAAGGTAGGAAGTAGCTCTTGAATCACGTGGAGGGCTCCCACAGCACCACGTCGACGTAGAAAATGTGACGTAGATCGGCGGTGGGGCGAAAATTTAACTCGTAAGTAGCCGCGCCCGGGGTGAGTCGAACATTAGACACGCGGGCCACGGGCAGTCCCGCGGGGTAGAGTCCACCAAGTAAGCCGTCAGTGAAGACCATCATGCCCGGGCGAATGTTGTAAGAAATAGGAACATTCGTGGCGGCAAGGCCATTGTTTAAGCCTTGCCCCGAGATAATTACCGACGCGGGTTGCTTGGCGAAGGTCGTCCCAAATTGCGACCGCTGATCAGTCAAGAGCCGAACGGTCGAGCCGTGCAGGGTCGTGGAGATAATTGTCCCGACCAGTCCACCATTGGCGACCACTGGCATGCCGACCAACACTCCATCATCTCGACCCTTGGAAATATCAATTGTCGCGGCGAAGGAGGTTGGAGCAAAACTCGAAACTTGTGCCGCCACGGTTGGGAGGCTCCCTACGAATGGAATTTTCAGCTCACTACTAATTTGAGCCATCTTTAGTTGAAACGCGTGCGATTCGTTCAGCCGCAACTGGGCCTGTCCTAGTTCGTATCGCAATTGCTGATTTTGCTGCACCAGGCTCGAGTAACTAAATGAACCTGAGAAGGCGTGACCCACCGGAACGGCGATGAATCGAATTGCTGCTGCGAAGGGCGAGACCGCTCCGTTAGCGATTGTGCGAAGTCCCGAGACCGCCCCAACTGAAAGCTGAAGGCCAATCAGCGTCGCCACGAGACCCGATAACAGGGTGAGATTTCGGCGAGTCGACCGGCGAAGGGGCACGCTGACCTACCTTGATGGTGAGGACTTCAACATGCGCGCGAAGAGATCCATCTCTTCGAGGCACGCCCCGCTACCCATGGCTACGCAGTAGAGCGGGTCATCGGCAACGCGAAAGGGCATTCCGGTTTCGGCTTGTAAGCGAGCCGCAAGACCGGTCAATAAGGCGCCACCACCAGTTAGCACGACGCCCGTTTGAGTCAAGTCTGACGCTAGTTCCGGAGGTGTCCGGTCTAACGTTGCCTTGATCGCATCGATAATGGCGACGATTGGACCATCCAGGGCTAGGCGAATCTGCTCAGTAGTAACCACGACGGTCTTAGGCAGTCCCGACTGCAGGTCTCGACCTCGAATTTCAGCTCGGGCCTCCTCTTGGAGTGGGTAGGCCGATCCGAGAGCTATTTTCAACTCTTCGGCCGACCGCTCTCCAATCGCCAAACTGAATTCTTTGTTGATGTACTTAATAATCGCCTCATCGAGCTCATCGCCACCGACGCGAATCGACTCGCTTTCGACAATGCCGCCCAAGGAGATCACCGCAACTTCAGTAGTTCCTCCGCCGATGTCCACCACCATGTTTCCCGATGGCTCGTGGATTGGCAGACCCGCTCCGATAGCGGCGGCCATGGGCTCCTCAATGATGTACGCCCGTCGCGCTCCCGCAAACTCCGCAGCTTCAATAACGGCGCGCTGCTCAACGCCGGTGATTCCCGACGGAACACAGATAATCATGCGGGGTTTGGCGAAGCGACGCTGGTGGACTCGGAGGATAAAGTAACGCAACATTTTTTCACAGATGTCGAAGTCCGCAATAACGCCGTCTTTGAGTGGTCGAATTGCCTTGATATTTCCCGGCGTACGTCCAACCATTCGCTTGGCTTCAGCCCCGACGGCAATCGGCTTGTTGTCCTTGGTATCGATTGCTACTACCGAGGGCTCATTCAAAACAATGCCGCGACCGCGAACATAGACCAAGGTATTGGCGGTGCCCAGGTCGACAGCCATGTCTCGACCTAAAAATGAAAATGAACGATCAGCCATAAAACCTCAATTTGGGACTCAAACTACCTTCCGCACTGCAAGGTTAGGCGAAGTAGCTGGCTCTCGGCCGGCTAAATATTTATTGCTGGTTGGGGAAAAACAGGGCAATTTCACGTACCGCCGACTCCGCCGAGTCCGAGCCGTGAATAATGTTCTCGCCCATTTCAACAGCCAAATCTCCCCGAATCGTACCGGGGGCACTGTCCGCGGGGTTAGTCGCGCCAATCATGGTACGCGCAATTTTCCAGGCTTCTTGAGGACCTTCGAGGACCGCAAGCAGAGATGGCCCGGAGGTGATGAACGCAACGAGTCCGTCAAAAAATGGCTTTTCGGCGTGTTCGGCGTAGTGCATTTTGGCCGTGTTGACATCAATAGTGCGCAGCTCGGCCGCCACAATGGAGATTCCCCGCCGCTCAAAACGACTGAGGACCTCTCCAACGAGTCCACGACGGACCCCATCAGGCTTGACAATAATAAAGGTGCGATTCACGATTGCTAATGCTACTCGGTGAAACGTAGGTGTCTCGAGGGAATTGAGAGGAGCTCTCCCCTGACCTCGGCTATCAGGTAGAGAGATCCGCATACCACTATGAGGTCTTCGTCGGTGGAGTGCTCGCGCGCTTGGGCCAGCGCGCGAAGTGAGCTGGTGTGTTCAACGACCGTTTCACCCGCCGCTCGAAGCGCCGACGCCACCGTTGCGGCCGGCATTGCTCGCGGCGAGTCGGGTGCGCAGACGTGAAACTCACTGAAGCCGAGATTCAATAATGGCTTAATCATCTCATCGACCTCTCGGCCGTGCAGCATGCCAATCACGCAACGTCGTTCTCCAGTCACGTGAAAGGCTCCGTCGAGGGTAGCCGCTAGCGCGCGCATACCCGCCGGATTATGTGCACCATCAATAACGATCATCGGTGCGCGCGATAGCAACTCCATCCGTCCGGGCATCTTCGCTTCCGCCAACACGGTGCGAACCAACTCTTCACCCAATTCACGACCCAAGAAGGCCTCCGAAGCGGCGATGGCGCTGGCGGCATTTGCCCCCTGGTGAATTCCGTGAAGTGAAAGCAACACCTCCTCGTAGGTCGCAAAAGGTGTGCGCACGCTGATGAGTCTCCCACCTACCGCCAGATCATTGGCTAAGAGTGCGAATTGCTCTTCGGCCAACCATAAGGTTGCCCCAAGTGACTGCGCCTTCGTGGTCGCCACCTCTACCACCATGGCGTTGGTCGTGCCCACAACCGCGACCCCCTCGCCTCGGAAGATGCCGACTTTGTCGGTGGCGATTGCGGTAACGGTCGTACCGAGGACGGCCACGTGATCGAGGTCGACGTTGGTAATAACTGCGACATCTGAATTTATGACATTCGTGGAATCCCACGTTCCGCCCAGGCCCACTTCGATAACAGCAACGTCGACCCCCTCGTCGGAGAAGTGCAAGAGCGCTCCAGCGGTCACCAATTCGAAGCGGGTCAAGATGATGCTGGTCGACTCTTCAATATCACTGAGCCGTTCGATCAAGGTGACGAGGTCGCGGTCATCAATTGGCTCACCGTTAACCGCAATGCGCTCGTTTATCGCGTGTAAATCGGGACTGGTGAAGGTGCCCACACGAAGTCCCGTAGCGTGCAGGAGGGCGCTCGTGAGTGTGGTCGTAGTCCCCTTCCCGTTCGTCCCGGTGATGTGGACGCACGGATAGTCCGACTGCGGCTCGGCCACCGCGGACAGAAAGTTTCGAACCGGTTCGAGGGACGGGATGTCGGCGTGATTTGGAGCAATCCGTTCAAAGTCAACGTGTTTCTCGAGCCAACCCAGGGCCTCGTCGTAATTTCGAAATCGCACGAAGTTAGCTAGCGCGGCGCGTGCGAGTAGCTTTACGCAACTCGTAGGTGGCGGCGCTCTCACCACGTACCGCAGCGGCGGTTACCACACACTTAGCCACATCGCTGCGTCCTGGCACGTCGTACATAGGCTCGAGGAGAACCTGTTCGAGAATTGACCGCAGTCCGCGAGCACCCGTGCCACGTTCGATCGCGAGGTCGGCAATCGCTTCGAGGGCGTCGGTTTCGAAACTCAGCTCCACCCCATCCATGGCCAGCACCTGCTGAAACTGGCGAACGAGGGAATTTTTAGGCTCAGTGAGGATTGAAATCAACATGTCACGATCAAGTTGCTGAACGGCCGCCACAATGGGGAGTCGCCCGATGAACTCAGGGATGAGACCAAACTTCGTCAAGTCTTCGGGTAAGACGTTCTTGAAGAGTTCAATATCGCCCGAGCTCTTCAATGTCACGGGCTGATTGAAGCCCATTGATTTTTTGCCCAACCGACGTTCAACGATCTGTTCGAGACCAGCGAAGGCTCCACCGCAAATAAAGAGGATGTTCTTAGTGTCAAGGGTGATGAACTCTTGGTGAGGGTGCTTACGCCCTCCCTGCGGGGGGACACTCGCCACCGTACCTTCAAGAATCTTTAGCAGCGCTTGCTGCACGCCCTCACCGGAGACGTCGCGAGTGATTGAGGGATTCTCGGACTTACGGGCGATTTTGTCGATTTCGTCGATGTAGATAATGCCTCGCTCGGCGCGCTTTACGTCATAGTCGGCGGCGCTGAGCAGCTTTAACAAAATGTTCTCAACATCTTCCCCGACGTAACCGGCTTCCGTTAGTGCGGTGGCGTCGGCGATGGCGAAGGGCACATTGAGCATGCGAGCCAAGGTCTGGGCCAGAAAGGTTTTGCCACAGCCCGTCGGTCCGAGCATCAGCACGTTGGACTTGGCTACTTCGACGTCGTCGTCGTGAAGTGGTCCGGTCTGAATCCGCTTGTAGTGGTTATAGACCGCAACCGCGAGAGTCTTCTTCGCTTCGTCCTGACCAATTACGAACTCGTCGAGAAAGGAGGAGACCTCGCGTGGGGTGGGCAGTTCGTTTAGAACGAATTCGGGGCGGTCACCTAACTCGTCGGCAATGATCTCATTACACAGGTCAATGCACTCGTTACAGATGTAGACCCCAGGGCCCGCAATTAGTTTTAGAACTGCTTTTTGCCCCTTAGAGCAGAAATTGCACTTTAAGAGATCGTTGTTTTCGCCAAACTTTGCCACTTCAGTCCTCCGACACGACCTCCGCCGTTTTCAATCCTAGGAGACCAGCACCCCAAAAACGGGGATTAGGGGCGTTGGGTTATAACCTCATCGATAATTCCGTATTCCACGGCATCCTTGGCTTCCAAGATGTAGTCACGGTCGGTGTCTTGCGTAATGCGCTCAACCGTCTGCCCGGTGTCTTGGGCCAACATCTCATTCAAAATGTCCTTCATCCGCAAAATCTCTCGGGCTTGAATTTCGATGTCGGAGGCCTGACCGCCTACTCCACCCCATGGCTGGTGCAAGAGAACGCGCGAGTGCGGAAGCGCGTAACGCTTGCCCTTAGTTCCCGCCGCGAGCAAGACCGCCGCGGCCGAGGCCGCTTGACCGAAGCAGAAAGTCGACACGTCGGGCTTTATGTACTTCATCGTGTCATAAATCGCGAAGAGACCCGTGATGTCGCCGCCGGGTGAGTTGATGTAGAGATTGATGTCCTTTTCGGGATCCTCACTCTCGAGAAAAAGCATCTGGGCGCAAACGAGGTTGGCAATCGTGTCGTCGATTCCTGTACCGATGAAGATGATCCGTTCGCGCAGTAGGCGACTGTAGAGGTCGTAGGCACGCTCGCCTCGGCTCGAGGACTCGACGACGGTGGGGACGAGGTAATTCTGGAAGCGGTAGTTATCGTTCACGGATTCCACCTTAGAGGTCAACTCCCACATTTTGATCCGCTTCCAATAATTCCTTGTTTATCTCGACCCCTTCAGGGTCTACGTACACCACGCGCTCTTCGAGCCACTTTTGAGCCTTGACCTTGGCGACCTCGGCCTGGAAGGAAACTTGGCGTCCAGAATCGTAGAGATTCTCCCGCAAGACATCCGCCTTGACGTTCATTGACAGAGCGGTCTTAACCAACTCCTCTTCAATTTCTTCGTCACTGGCTTCGAGCTTTTCGGCCTTGACAATGGCTCGCAACGCCAAGTCCGACCGTACGGCGCGTAGGGCGTCCGAGCGAAATACCTCAATCAATTGCTCAGCTGACTGACCAGTGGCTTGCAAGAAGGTCTCGATGGTGAAGTTCTGGGAGGACAGGCGGTGCCCAAGGTCGTGGAGTCGCTCATTCGTCTCGCCATCGAGCAACGAGGCGGGGCACTCGTTTTCGGCGACAAGCTCAGCAATGGCGCTGGAAATCGCATCCCGCTTGCCCATCTGGGCCTCCATAACGCGCATGCGCTGCATCTGGTCTTGGATGGTGGTGCGCATCTCCTCGACGCTCGCCCACTCGGTGTTCTCCTTGACCCATTGATCGTCCAGCTTTGGTAGTTCGCGCTCCTTGACAGCCTTTAGCTGAATGACGTAGGCGACCTGCAATCCTCCCGGTTGGCTGGAGGTAAAGCGCAATTCTTCGCCCGCCTTCATGCCGACGATCAGTCCGTCGGTTTCGGGCGCCAGAGAGTTTGATCCAACGGCGTACATAAAGTCTGAGACGTCAAAAGGTTCCACACCCTCAACACCCACTTGCTCAGCCTTCACATCCATCGTCACCATGTCGTTCGTCACGATTGGTCGCTCAACATCTTTCAACACCGCGTCGGTTTCGAGGTAGCGATTGATTTGGGCGTCAACCTCATCGGGGGTCACCAGTGGCGAAGGGAGCGTTACTCGCAACTTTTGGTACCCCGAAACCTTGACCTCAGGGCGGACCTCTACGGTGCACTCAAAGGAAAGGTTGCCCTCATCCTCTCCGCCAGTGATTTCAATGTCGGGTTGGCCAATCGGATCAATGCCCGCTTCGACTACGGCGTGCGCGTAAAAATCGGGCATCGATTCACGAATCGCTTCACCACGTAAAGCCGCTGGACCACCTAGGTGTGCAACGAGCACGTTGCGGGGCACCTTGCCCTTTCGAAAACCCTTGATGTTGACTTGACGTCCAACCGTCACGACTGCTTTGTCGATGGCAGCATTCATCTCGGTGTCGTCGAGCTCGACGGACAGTTTTACTTTGTTCTCGGGCAGGGAAGCAGAGGTAGCGCGCATAAGGGAAAACAGCCTAGTTCTTAGCGGGAACCAACTCGTCAGGAAGTAGTGAGTCGATCTACCCAGAACGTAAGGGCCCCTAAGTTGAAGCTGGACAGTCCACGTAGAGCAGCGGGCTCCGACACGGTTAGGCGCGCCCTAAAAGAGCGCATTTGGGTGTCTCGAATTTGTGGCATTGTGGAGGTCTCGGGAAGTAGCGCAGCTTGGTTAGCGCGCCTGGTTTGGGACCAGGAGGCCGGGGGTTCGAATCCCCCCTTCCCGACCATTTGAAGTGGTTTTGGCTTCGGGTTCCCCGTGCCAATTCGAAGACTTCCCCTCCGCCGGGGTGGTTAAAGCAGAGCAAAACTGCATTCCTTACTAGTCTCAACTAGGTGACGGATGCCTTCATGCACGAAACCGATCGTTCCGCTGATCGATTGAGTAGCGAGGTTGTCGTGGCGACCGAGGCGATGATCGCTTCCGCACGGCGCCTGCGAAGTCGTGCCGATCGGGCCAACCAAAAACGAATTGCCCGTCTCTTTGATGACCCCGATGCTCTAGACGTAACGGTCACCCTCACCGACCAGGTGATGCGGGTTGCCTCCAAGCAACGCGGAAGTGCGCTACTTCGCGAAGCGAGTCGCAAGGCGCAAGTAGCAGGTTTTGGTGCCCTCAACGCCCTTGGCCTAAAGGGCATCGGTGCGCTATCGAGAGTTCTTCCTTCGCTCACCCTTGGGGCAGTTCACTGGCGTGTCCGTGGACTTTCCAAGGGGCTCATTTTGAATGCGGATCCCAAAGCTATGCGTTCACACCTTAGGGAACGTACCTCGATGGCTTTAGCCCTCAACATAAACGTCTTAGGTGAAGCAGTCTTAGGTGAGGGTGAGGCGGATGCGCGACTGAGCCAAGTGCTCGAGATGATGTCGCGACCCGAGGTGAATTACCTCTCCGTGAAAGTCTCTTCCATCGTCTCTCAATTATCGAACTCTGATCCGATTGGCTCCAGAGAGCGAATCTTGCCCAAACTTCGCGCCTTGTACGCCCAGGCACAATCACACGGGGTCTTCGTCAACTTGGACATGGAAGAGTTTCGTGACCTACGCCTCACCCTGGATGTTTTCTTCACGGTCCTCTCCGAGCCGACATTCCTTGCGATGCCCGCCGGCATTGTGCTCCAGGCCTACCTGCCCGAAACTCACGACGCGTTTACTGAGCTCGCCGCATTCGCGCGAGCGCGTGTCGCTGCGGGTGGCGCCAAGTTAAAAATTCGCATCGTCAAGGGTGCGAATCTGGCCATGGAGACTACCGAAGCGGCGATGCATGGTTGGGTCGCAGCCCCCTACGGCTCGAAGGCCGATACTGACGCCAGCTATCTAAGGCTTATTGACTTAGCTCTACGACCTGAAAATGCTGAATTCTTGCGCGTTGGTGTGGCGAGCCACAATATCTTCCACCTCAACTTCGCCATAGCTCTGGCGGCTGAACGGGGCGCGCACGAGGCCATGGACCTAGAGATGCTCGAAGGGATGGCAAACGCCGAGGCATTGCTGCTCGCCAAAACGGGTCACCATGTTCTGCTCTACGCGCCGGTTACTCGACCCGAAGATTTTGGCGCAGCGGTGGCCTATCTGGTCCGACGACTTGATGAAAACACCTCAGCGGAAAACTATCTTCGAGCTGCCTTTACGATTGACCACGACCCGGCTGTTTTTGAGGACCAACGTCAGCGGTTCCTGCGCGCTCTCGAGGAGCGCCACACGATTTCCACTAAGTCACGTCGCCACGTCCCCGCACCACGGGTCACGGATATTTTCGAGAACGTGAGCAGCCTCGACTCCACTGCACCAAGTGTTTTGAGTAGCTACCGCCATGCCATAGAAGAATTAAGACTCGGAGAAACACTCGAAATACCCATCGTGATTAATGGCGAACTCTTCAACTCTCCAGACACGGTCGTGGGGGTCGACGCCAGCAACAACCAGCCTTGGTATCGCTACGCCGTCGCGACTCCTCAACTGGTGGATCAAGCCGTAGCGGCCGCACAAGTGGGCGCTCGTGAGTGGAGGGCGACCAGCGCGCCCCAGCGAGCTCGAATACTGCGAGTAGCCGCTCAGCGATTCATGGATGAGGCGCCTCGCGCTCTGGCGATGATGTCTCTGGATGCCGGCAAAACTTTTGTCGAGGCTGAGGCTGAACTCTGCGAAGCGAGTGACTTCTGCTCCTATTACGCGAGTATGGCCACCGACGACAGTCTCTCCACTGCTCTTGGGGTCGTCGCGGTAATCCCCCCCTGGAACTTTCCCTACGCAATCACCTGCGGGGGCGTGAGTGCGGCCCTAGCGGCCGGTAATGCGGTCGTCTTGAAACCTGCCCCAGAAACGGTTGCGGTCGCTTGGTTGCTGGCGAACCAGCTTTGGGAAAGTGGCGTACCAAAATCGGCGTTGCACTTCTTGCCCACCCGAGATGACGAGACTGGGCAACGACTCATTAGGCACGATGACGTGAACGCCGTCGTCTTAACCGGGGCGTTCGCAACGGCAGAACTCTTTACCAGCTGGCGGGATGATCTTCGCCTCTTGGCTGAAACCTCCGGGAAGAACGCAATTCT
>Ga0136642_1000726_pt1 | contig 15879 bp, 28 predicted proteins | sample LowCatLa1302831Y_FD_115313 | JGI IMG/M metagenome (GOLD analysis project Ga0136642, IMG submission 115313) | Freshwater microbial communities from Lower Cathedral Lake, Yosemite National Park, California, USA - 13028-31Y | ecosystem: Environmental > Aquatic > Freshwater > Lake ... | reverse complement strand
CGAAATACTGCTATAACAAGAAATCAATTGTTAAAGGCTTTTGTTGAATCAGATTTAAAGAATTCTGGACAGTTTGCAGCAACCATAAAGAACCCTTTATTGAATTGGGTTAGAAGCAGTTTGACTGCGTTTGGTGTTCCAGAAAAATATATTCCAACGAGCGCAGATCAGCTTGCAGATCAAGAAACAATTACAAAAATACAAACTCAACTTGCTATGAGTAATCAGGCTGCAACAGGAGGAAGAGCTTTCAGAGAGTTCACTGCTGCCCTCACTACAATACCCGGTTCAATGACGAGCCGAGCTGGGCAAGCAAAATTGATGTCCTCAATCTTTGGTAATGCCGTACGAGATATTGATAAAGATAAATTTTATAACCTGTACAGAAATGCATTAGCAAATCAAAATGGAGTCCCCGCAGCGAATACTGCATATTCTGGTCGTGGATTAGAGCAAGAATTTGCGACGAGACAAGGTGGAGTTTATGAAAAAGAGAAAACTATTTTTGAAGATATGTTCAATAGGACAATAACTCCTCCCAAAGCAAAAGATCCTGTCCCGTTAATTTCATATTTAATAGCGAACGGCGGAAAAGTTCCAGATAGACTCAAAGAACAAATTTCAAATAGATACAGCACTAATGGGTATAACGCTTCAGAAATTCTTCGATGGTTCGGTGGGAGATAAAATGGGTAGCACCACAAATAAAGATGACAACGATAGTTCGGGTGATTTTAAATTCGGAACTATCGGTTCTGAAGATCAACCTTCTACCAATCAAGAAGCATCTTCTGCTTCTAACGATAACAATGATGGTTCAGGTGATTTTAAATTTGGAACTGTTGGTTCTGAAAATCAAACACCTGCCCATCAAGGAGCATCTTCTGCAGATCTCCCTGAGCTGTCTGCCAAACAGGCTCTTTCTCAAGGCATACATAACATTCCGTCAGACACGGGCCAGTTTTTTGGAGACATTTTTCATGCTGTCACAAATCCAAAAGAAACATTTCAAGGGCTCAAGGCTCTAGGAACTGGAGCAGCATCTCAGTTTTACGGCGCCTTGGGCGGAACACAAGATCCAACCGAGAAAGCGTCAAATGAAAGAGTCATTAATGCGCTTGAAGATCACTACAAGCAGACGTATGGGTCTCTGAAAGGTTTTAAGCAATCATTTGCAGAACACCCTACGAGCATATTGTCGGATCTTTCAATCCCTTTTACCTTGGGTGAAAGCGCCCTTGGAAAGGCCGCAGGGATGACTGGTGAAATTGCTAGAACTGCTGGAAAAGTTGGTTCTTTTGTTGATCCAGTTCAGTTGGCAGTTAAGCTTGCTAAGGCGCCAATTACTGGCGGTACCGTTCTTGGTAAGAAAATACCCGGCCTTGGGAGTGTTATTACTGGCGCTCAGTCAGTCACTTCGGGCGCATCAATAGATGCTCTGAGAACTGCTGCTGAAGCAGGGGCATCAACTGATCCAGCTTTCCGTCAAGCTTATTTAGACTCACTGAAAGGCATAACGCATCCTTCTGATATCGTTGATACAGCAGAATCTGCTCTTCATGAAATAAAAAATAAGCGTAGTGCTCAATACGTCGCTGACAAACAAAAAGCATTGAATAAGGAATTGCCAGATATATCGTTTTCAAAAATTAACTCTGACTTGTTTAATAATTTTAAAGAAAATACATTTGATTCGGGCGATGGTAGTCTAATCATTGAAGACCCAGACGCACATAAAGCACTATTAGAAATTGCAGACAAAATAAATGTTTATAAAAATGCAGGTGGTGATGCTGTAAAATTGGGTGGTCTTGATTCTTTAAAAAGATCTGTTGGCTCAATTAGAAACCAATATCGAACAGGTACAGTTGCTCATCAAAAGGCAACTGCAATGTATCGATCAATTCGAGATACGATTGGAAATGCACATCCAGAATATAATCAGTTAATGAAAAATTACGAAAATGCGTCAGATTTAATTGATGAGCTGCGAGGAACATTTGGAGTCGGAAAAAACACTGCAACGGATGATTCAATTTTGAATCGTCTGGGTAACATGAAGGGGAGCGATCAAAAAAGAAGCTTGCTTTCAGAGCTTGCCAACCACAAGCCCACATTGCCGGCCATGCTGGCGGGTCACGAACTGAAGAAAGTCCTTCCGGGCGGATTAAGGCAATTCGGACACTACATCACCGCTCCGCTGTACGGCCTAGCGCATCCACTTGGGGCTGCGGCGCAACTTGCTTCCGCATCACCTCGACTGATGGGGGCAATCAACTACAACGCCGGTCGAGCTGGAAGGCTTGCAGAGACTGCTGCAAAATTTCCTTTAAAAGAACCGCTCGTGTCCGGAATGAACGCAGCGAAGCAAGGAAAAGACGAAGCGCAGCCAGAGGCGTCGTCAGATCCCAATGCGCCTTTTACTGGCGGCGGAATGTACGAGCGGGATGACCAATCGCCCGGTCTGACGATACCCATCACGAAAGGCTCTGAAGCGTACCCAGAAGATCACGCCGATGGCGGACGGATTTATCGAGCTGCTGGCGGCAAAGTCGATAACGCGCGTCATGAAATGCTGGTCAATCGCTTAATGGTATTGGCAAAAAAAGCAAAAAAAGCGACCGATGCAACGACCGAGCCATTGTTGAATGCGCCAGACCACGCAGTCGTTAAAGCATTAGCCGTGGCGCAGGAAGCGATCTAAAAATCGTTTTCTGTTGCCGTTTTTTCTGTCGCGAGTTCGACAGAAATTGCTAGATAGTTAATTCCGTCGGTCGCGTGATCAAGATCGTCACGCGATTCTGCCATCCGCGCTAGTTTCAGTGCGTGCAGAATGATCGCTACGTCGTAGCCTGTGATTTGTTTTCCCAAAACGGCGGACGCGATCGCGCTGCAGCGACCAAAATTTTGAGTGATCGGACCGTATTGCTGCCCACGCTGCGCCAAGATTTCAGCACAGTTTTTAAGTACTGTTTCAGCCTTCATGCGTAGACTTTTATTTTTCCAACAAATAGCGGATTGATTGCGAGCTGGCCAGAGTACTTGTGATTCCCAGTGTCGTTGTCCCGGTAGTACTCATCGACAATGATGAAATCAGCTCTTGAGAGCGTGTCAACGAATTGCTCTAAACTCTCAGAGTCGTGCTCTGCAATGACCTGATGAACTAAATTTTGTATGGGGGGTCCGTTCTGATAGACAGATTTGCCTCTGGACGGCATGTTGAGCGTGAGTGAAAATCGCATAGTCTTCTCCTGAAGTGGGGGCAGCCTAGTGGCCGCCCCCGGTGGAGACGATCTTAACCAAAACCGTCGGCAGTGTCACTTGACGTCGCAGGAGCCTCTACACGGGTCGATCCCGTGGCCGGAGGGGCGCCTGCAGCCCCTACCGCGCCTGACCGCGCCTTCGGGCTGTAAACGAGATCTGCGGGACGCGCAGACCATCCAACAATCTCAAAAACCGGCGAGTAGTTCGTCGTCTTTCGAGCACCCTCGCCACTCACGATCGCCACAGCGTCCTTCAAGACGACGATTGGCAATTTGCCGTGGTTTTCTCCAGCAGCCGCCTCGTACGCTGTGTAAAGCGCCTCAATCCCCGCCAGACACGCACGAGCATTCGACGCGAACTCACGGATGTCTCCTCCGCAATCTTTGCTTAATTTCAGCAACATTCTGAAACCCATTTTGTGATCCTGCGAAGGCTGTGTCGGCTGTTTTTCAGTCGCCCGAGCAACGCAGAAATCGGGCGCTCCTCCAGTGCTGAAACTGATGTAGCCAGTCTCAATGTTTTCCAAATCCATCACAGCCTTAAAAGTGCGAGTGACATCCACGTTCACGTACTCGCCTCCCGAGTAATTTCGGGTCGATAACCGGCCCGAGCGCGCATCAAATTTGATGATCGGGATGATTTCGCCAAAATTACCGCCGCCAGAACTCAGATTTTTAAATAAAGCCATTTTACATTCTCCAAAAACGGGGTGATCTAGCCCACCCCACGCTTTTCCGCGAATTGCGGGAAACCTATATACCCCAAATCTCGAACGCTTGCTGACGAATCAGCGGGTCGTTGAAATAGAAACTGTCAACGTCCGGAACAACTAACGACGCCAGTTCGAGTGGGTCGTCAGAAATGCTCAAAAACCTCTCAATCGTCTTTCCGATTTTTCCAAGTGCTGCCACATGCTCGCTGACGTTTTCCAAAGCCAGTACAGCCGATTTTTTAGGCGTCACGTACGCTACTCGACCCGTATCGCCTGCGCCGCGTGACGCGACGTAAAAAGCGACTTGACGAGCGTGTGCCGGCTTGATCGAGTTGCTCACAACGTGCGCTGTTTTGAGATCTAAAATGATTTTGCTCGCAGCCCACTCAAAATCGATATATCCAAGAAATGGGATTCCGTCGATAACAAACTCCGCTTTCGACTGAACTGCCGACGGCTGGCCGTACGGTTTTAAAGCCAGAAGCCCTTGCTCAACGAAGCCGGCAATCGACTCGCGCTCTTTTTCCAGACGGGGGTCTGTAGACATCGACGTCAGAATCTTAAAATGCTCAACCGCTGCCTCAACGCACGCGGTCAAGCTTGCGCCGGAATTCATGAGTCCGTGCGCGATCCCAGTCTCTGCCGCAGTCCCTCTGTGCGCTGCTGCACCGACGGCGTTCGCTTTTTTCAAAACGCGAGTCAGGACAAACATCGCCTGCGACGCAACAAACGAATTGCAGGCGGACGGGCTCAAGTGCGTGATTCCATGACGTTCAAAAGCGTTCACAGCAAGTCCCCTCTGAGCCCTTTCTCAACGAAAAAATTAGCGTAATTTATAATCGCTTTTTTGATCAACGCCGTCAGCAGCTCGATGTCGCTCGCTTTCAGTGAGTCATCGACCATCGCTAAAAAAAGGTTTGCGAGGCGCGTCTGATCTTTGCCGTGCAACTCTAAAAATGCATCAATCATGAAACCCATTTTTTCGCTCAAACGGTCGGGATTTTGATCTGCCTTGATCGCCTGCACATATTGAACGGTGTCGCTTTCGTCGAGCCCGTATTCAAAAAATTTGGGATCGTCCGGGAGACGGCCATCAATTGCAGTGATGTCTGCGCTGAACTTGTTCAGCAGCTTAATTTGTTCGTTGGAATAGTAGTACATATAAATAAAATCCTGTATAAAATAAAAACCACGGGCGAATTATGAGGGCGTTTCCACCCTCCTGTCAACTAGTCGATGTGACTGCTCACAAAAACTTTTTCAATGCCAGCATTTTTCAATACTGCGACAAAAGCGTCGGCGTACGCTTCTTGACGCACTAACGATTGTCCGAAATCGTAAACGAAAATGTTCGCAACGCGCCAATCGAATCCTTTTTTTGCAATTTTATTTGCAATCAAGAATTTTGCGAAATTTGACGCGCTGTGCAGTTTGATTGTCACGAGTCCGCACGGTCCATCTTCGACGACGTACGTTGTCTTTTTTTGGCCCGGCACTCCACCTTCAAACACCATCGGAATAGGCATTGCGCTTTTCCCGGCATCGAGTCCTGCGGCGTGTGCTGCTTGATAAAGCTTTGCAAAAAAATCAGTCATAAATTCTCCGTTCATTATTTTGAATAAAATCGACATGTGTACTATGAGGGCGTTTTAACCCCCTGTCAACAAAATAATTCAGTTGCACATCAGGGCAATTTGACCTACACTGCATTTGTCGATTCGATGTTTAACCGTTTTATTCATTCATTTCATGGAGATACGATTTATGAGCAGCTATTCACTCGCGGCGATTCTGCAGTCAGAGCTTGAGACAGCGGAAATGATAATTTTTGAGCGAGACTCGGAAATTCAGCGTTTGCGCGCACAGATTGTCGATATGCAGCGCGTCGTCGCTGCAACCGAGTGGGCCGACACAGTGTTGGCTTGGGACTCTGCAGCAGAACAGATTCAACAAGAATTAGGGCTATAAAAATGAAAAAAACTTATTGGCTTGATTCGGTTGACGCATTCGTGGATCGAAATATTTCCGCGTTTGTCTGGGGAGCAATTTTTGGATTCATCATTGCGTTTTTGAGGTTTTTTTCATGAAAAGTTTCATACAAATTTTTAAAGCATTTTGGACAGTGTCTGAAAAAGAGGTTTTGCCATTGCCCGATCGCTCTGTAAAGCGCGAGGCGCAATTGCAGCACGAACAATTTGCCTATATTGCAAAAATCAGGACAAAAGCATGACTTCAGATGAATTTCGGCAACTTTTAAAAAAGCACGATTTGCGGCAGTCAGACGTCGCGTGGATGACTGGCGTTGGTTTGCGCGCAGCGCGATCGTGGGCGCTCGGAGAATTCCCTGTTCCACAGGCGTCTGCGCTGTTGCTGATCGCGCTGGATGAGCAGCGGATCAGCCGAAAATGGCTCGAAAAAAATATTGATGTGGAGGCGCCGCAGTGAGTGAGAAAGGTCGAATGCAGGAGTTTTATGTCGCTCGATTGCCAGAATGGTTCAACCACCATCACCCGTTCGCTCAAAATGACTCAGGAGACTATATGACGGATTTTGCACGATTGGCGTGGGCTGCGTGGCAGGCCGCGCAGTACGCGGCTCCAGACGCCTCAGAAGCGCCCACAGAAACCCCGGCTCAGGAGGCTCGGCGAAAGCGGGGGGGCCATAAAAAACCGCACCCGTGGAGAAAATAAGTTTGACATAGGTAAAAACGCCCTATAGAATGATTTTTGTCGAGCAAATTTTATTCATTACATTTAAAGGATATGACATGAAAATTAAACAAATTGAACACGTTACGGCTGGCGACGTGGTCTGTTCACACGGCCACGCATACCGCGTGCTGAAAAATATTTTTGATGCGAACGGGAACACAGGTTGCCAGCCGCGCCACGTTCTGATCTGTGTGGGCGCGACGGGCACCGAGCCGTTCGCACAAAAAATGGACATTAAGCCTATTTCTTCAAACAAATAATTTTTAATAATCGTAGTGTGGCTACGATATGCAAAAGCATTTTAAATCTGCAGATTGACTGTCAAACGCAAATAGAAGGTTTTTAAAATGAACGATCAAACTGAGTTGGAACGACTGAAGGCTGCGGCGGCGGAGGCGGATGTGGCGGCGGAGAAGGCGGCGGAGGCGAAGGCGGTGGCGGAGGCGTGGGCGGCGAAGGCGGCATGGGCGGCAGAGGCGTGGGCGGCGGAGGCGGTGGCGGAGGCGGTGATGGAGGCGGCGGCGGAGGCGGCGTGGGCGAAGGCACAGGCGGCGGACTCGTGGGCGGCATGGGCGGCGGTGGAGGCGAAGGCTAAAGAATGAACGAACGTATCCATGTTCTGGCAGAAGAAGCAGGGCTGTATTGCGACGGTACACCTGATGCTTGGGATCAAGAGGCTATCGAACGGTTTGCCCAGTTAATTGCAAAAGCATGTGCCGACATCTGCTTTGAGATGGCAGCGAAAGTTGCTGGAATTTCTGATGGTGCAGGGGTACTTGGTCGGCACATCAGTGACGATTGCTGCCTAGCACATTTTGCAGGGGTATTGCTACAGGACAAAACAGCCTGTACGATACCCCTACGTGTTTTTTTTAGGAGAATCAAATGATTGTTCGGATGTGGCACGAAGACAAGGGCTGGATACGTGTCTCTCCGGCCTGCGACCACAATTTTTGGCTGGGCGGCAGTTGGTACGTCTGGACAGACGGCGAAGGCGAGTGCTTTCAATTGGGTGTCGATCTTTTCACAAACAAGGCGCATCATGAGCGCGTTTTGAACGATGAACCGGTTGATGTTTTGGACGGGCCGTGGCAAAAAATGCAATTTTCACCAGCGATGACATGCGATGAGGACTAGTATTGCGGAAAAAGACTATGACATTCTAGTCAAATTTGCGATGTCGCTGTATTCTGAAAACAAGCAATTGCGATCAGAACTGCAGGCTTTGAAAAACGCAAAAAATGCGACAGATGACAGAAATGCCGTTCAAAAACGCGAAAAATGCGACATGTGACAACGGAATGAACGATGAGCGATATCGTTGATCAATTGCGAAAATCTGGCATTTTGGATGTTGCGCTTCGCAAAGATGCTGCAGCAGAAATTGAACGTTTGAGGATTTTAGTTAAGCGATTAAACACGCAATTGCATTTTTATCGAAATTTTAATCAAAAACGCAAGAAAGGCGAATTATGACAGCGAAAAAAAAATCGCCTAAAAAAGAGCACACGTATCAACTCTATGACAACGTGTGGTATCGCTCGGCTCACGGTCGTCCCCCATACCGACACGAGTGCTGCGACTGCGCGCTGGTCCACAGCATTGAGTATAAGTATGAGCAGGGATCGGTGTGGGAAAAGTGGACTGTTGACACGCAAGCGACCGTGAAGGCGCGCAAAGACAAAAAGGATTCAACATTATGAGCGACTATCATTTTGTAGCATTGCTGCAAGCTCAACTTTTTAAATCGAATGACGAAAATCGGTTTATGCGCGACGTACTGAGGCGCGTAATCGGTCACTGTGACATGCGGTCGGAGTTGTATGAGGATCGTGAGGAACTCGCTCAAGTCATTGAGCGCATGGCGTCGGACGCTTTAAAATATTTAGGAGACGAAAAATCGTGAGTTACGATAAATCAGCGACGACAGTTTTAAATGCTCTTGCGGAGTCTGGCGGCAACAGACTGTCCGCAGCAAACATTTTAGGAATATCGAATCGAACAATCTTTAGAAAAATTAATTCATTGAGGAAAAAAGGGATTCAAATTCCCGAGGTTTCTAAAAACCAAAAAGTTGTTCAGATAAAAACAAAAATGACTCCGATCGTAATGCCTGTGCTGCCGAATGGCGCAATCGACATCAACGAATTGATCGCGCGCCGCAAAACGGCTTTTGAGCGAAAAGATGCATTTCAGCAGTCTCGCCGACTGATCACAGTCAAAGTAAAAGATTCAAAACCGATTGGTGTGCTGCTGTTTGGAGATCCACACGTAGACGACGACGGTTGTAATTTGGCCGCGCTCGAGCGCGACATGAACGTCATCAAGCGCACGGAAGGACTTTACGCTGCTTGCATCGGTGACCTGCAGAACAACTGGGTCGGTCGCCTGTCGCGCTTGTGGGCGCATCAGGAGACGACCGCTCATCAGGCATGGCAACTGGTGGAATGGTTTGTGAATGAATTGCGCGGACACTGGCTGTTCATGGTGCAGGGCAATCACGATCATTGGTCCGGGAGCGGAGACCCATTGCGCTGGATTCAGCGGCAGGCCGGCGTGGACTTGACGGGCGATCACATGGTCAGACTCGCACTCAAATTTTCAAATTCGCAAGAGGTTCGTATCGCTGCACGGCACGACTGGCCGGGGCATTCGATGTGGAACCCTTCGCACGGCCAGCTTCGCGCAGCGAATATGACTCACCACGATCACATCATTGTCAGTGGTCATCGACACACGGGCGGCTATCAGATGCTGCGTATTCCATCCAGCGGCATGCTTGCTCATTTAGTGCAGCTCGGTAGTTATAAAATTCACGACGAGTACGCGGACGCCCTCGGACTACCAAGTAAGTTGATTTCACCGTCCACGACTGCCATCATCAATCCCGTCGGCAACGAGCTGCAGCTTGTACGCATTGAGCACGATGCCGAGGCCGCAGCGGATTATTTAACTTGGATGAGACAGCGAGCAGAATGAATCGCGTAGAAGCAAAATTGCAGGCAGAAATAAATCGTCTCAAAAAAGATCGCGATCGACTCGCGTGGGCCGAGCACCATCCCGACGAGATGCTGAAAGGCATCACCGACTGGTGGAGCTCAACTCCGCCTGCAATGAAGACAGAGTTTTTTGCGCTTAGAGCGATCATTGATTCTGCGAAAGAAAGATGCCCGTATGTTGAGGGCTGCGCCTGATATTATCGTTACGTCATAGTGAGTATTTTATGAAAGTTATTGTTGGAATCGATCCCGGCCTATCGGGCGGTATCGCGATCTATCGCGCGGCGACAGGTCATCTGGATGTCTGGGACATGCCCGTGCTCGAGATGATCAGAAATGGCAAGATAAAGCGCGAGGTCAGCCCACAGATGGTTGCAGGACTCATTGCAGGCCAAGGCATCACGCATGCATTCGTTGAGAAAGTGAATGCAATGCCGGGGCAGGGTGTGACGAGCGTTTTCAGTTTCGGACTATCGACGGGAATCTTGCTTGGAGTTCTAGCGGCCTACGAGATACCGACGACTCTGGTTACGCCGCAGGCATGGCAGAAAAGGGTTGAGCAGCGCGCAGGCAAGGATGGATCACGCGAGCGTGCGATGCAGCTCTTTCCGTCGTCAGCCGAGTTATTTAAGAGGAAGAAAGATGATGGCCGCAGCGATGCGGCATTAATTGCATTTTACGGTTCATTAATTTAATAGGAGAAGAGAATGTCGGATGTAAAATTATTGCGATCAAAGATGCAGATAGCAGTGATTGATAATTCAAAAAAGCCTTTTTTAGAAGTGACGAAACGAGAGCTCTTTGCGTTGAGCGTGCTTGAGAGTTTGATCTCAAAAAGTGAGTTTCACAGTTTTTCAGACGTTGACATTGAGTCCTTGGTTGCGGATTCATTTTCTTTTGCTGACGAGATGTTCTGGTTTGGAGGGACTGGCGCGTCATGCACTGAATTCAATGCTGAGATGGATGAGCTTGAGGCGGCAGAACTTGAGGAGTCCGAAGAGAATACGCATGATCAGGAGCATGCCGGTATTGAAGCGGCTCTCGCTGCGGAGCAGGAGGATTTCACTTGGCTTTACGAAATTGCACAGCAGGCTCGCAATTCAATTGAGAATGCGAAACGAAAGAAAGGGAAGAAAAAATGACAACTATATTTGACACGATGGCGTTTCCGATTGCAGGCAACGCGCAAGACATTAAAGGCCTCGGCGTTAGCAAGCGCGAGTTTTTTTCAGCAATCCTTTTTCATGCGATCCTGTCGAATCCCGATTCGTCAGCAAATATGTTTATCGCCGCCAGCGATGCGGTGAAGGCTGCTGACATTTTGATTGATACGCTTGTTGATAAATAACATTTGAACCCATATCGCGCAAAGTAGGCGCACATCATGATAAAAATCGATCCCGATTTTGCAACCGCAATTGACTATGCAAATGCATACCGCGAGCTCGGTATGCAGGTCGTTCCTGCGCTATCACCGTCCGACAACAGGTCGTGGAAGCGCCCGGCAATCTCTACATGGCGAGACCTGCAGCACGCGCTTGTAGACGACGAGACTTTCTTGGGCTGGTATGGTCCAAAAGGCTCCCATGTGCACCACGAAAATCTTGGCGTGATCTGTGGCCCGTGCAGTGGCCATTTGATCTGCGTGGACGTTGACGAGCACAAACAGCCCGAGGCGGCTCTGTGGTTCAGTAGCTGCGTCGAAGGTTTTAACAGCGGCCAGCCGTTCAGGACTGCGACCCAGCGTACCGGGGGCGGAGGTAAACAATACTTTTTCAAGTACCGGCAAGGCTACGCCGCTCCAACGATCAAGACATCGATCGGAGTCGATATCCGGGGCGCTGGCGGTTTTGCGATGCTGCCGGCATCGATGCACGAGTCTGGGAAGGCGTACGAGTGGGTGACAGGCCTTGAGCCGTGGTCTGTGGGCTTTCTAGAGGCGCCTGAAGGCCTCCTGACCGAAATCTTTAGACTAGCCACCATGTATGGCGGCATGGCTTACAGGGAGCCCGGCGAGGGCGTACAGCGCACTGTCACTCCCGAGTGCGTCCAAAACCCTTTCGGCAGGATGACGGACGGGCGAGAGGGCTACATGACTCGGTTAGTTTGGGCCCACATCGTCGCCATGTACCGAGACTGCCCGATCAGGCCGAGTGACGAGGCTTTCGCTGCTGAGATGTCGAAAGTCTGGGCCATTTACGAGCGCAAGGTCGTTAGCCGCATCAGGGAGCCCGAGACGCAAAACGGAATTTTGCTCGAGCGCGAGGGCCGAGGCATCAGCCTTCTGCAGCAGAAGTGGCTTACGGCAATGCTTCAGTGGGACGAGAAAATTGCTGAGTGGGCCTCGATGCCGGCCCCGCAGAGACAGACGGCGCAGGAGTCGTTCCAGCAGACTCGCAGGCTCGCTGAGTCGATCAAGCGCGGTCTTGATATCGATCTTGAGACGGGAGAAGTACTCGAGGCCGTTGCCGAGGTCGCTGATGAGTTTGCAGGCAGCGCGAGCGTCATTGATCAGCCAGATGTGTATGAGGTATTGGACGAGAGAGGGATCATGGCTCTCGCGGACCCTTTATGGCTTGTGCAGGGTTTGGTCATTGAAAACAGTCTAGGATTCATCTTTGGTGCGCCCGGCTGCGGTAAATCGTTTATCGCTCTTGGTATGGCGTTATCGATCGCGACCCACCGCGAGCTGTGGTGGGACCGCAGCATCAAGCGCAGTGGCCCTGTGATCTACATCGCGAGCGAGGGCAGCAGTGATCTGAAATATCGCATCAAGGCGTGGCGCGACGCCACTGATGTGAAGGCCGAGAGCCAGTTCTATTTGATCAAGCAGACAGTCAATTTTATGGACGCTCACGACAGAGACAAGCTCTTGCGGTCAATTAAGGCGGTCTCTGATAGAGCCCAAACACCCCCAGTCATGATCGTCGTTGATACTGTCTCGAGGGCAATACCGGGTGCGGACGAGAACAATCAGGCAGACGCGACGCTGTTTATTCAGACATGCGATCTTGTTCGTGAGACTTTCAATTGCACGGTCCTCGGAGTTCATCACACAAGCCGAAATGGCAACATGCGAGGCTCAACAGTCTTTGAGGGAGCAGGCGATGCATTAATTGAAATACAGCGTGAATTAGGTAGTCAGGTCGGCACGCTAATTCCCAAAAAAATAAAGGCTGCAGAGGACGGTTGGACAATTAATTTCCAATTAAGAAAGGTATTAATTGATTCATTAAAAGCAATTGAGAGTTTATTCGCAGAGCCCACAATGGCGGTCGTTAAATCGAATTCTGATTGGCCAGAAGCATCTATTTGTCAGGCAGTTTTAACCGCGATGAAGGATGCTTGGAATGCAGGAAGGCCTTGGTCGAGTCACGCACAGACGCGCAAGGAGGGACGCTACGCTCCAGTGCACATGAGCAAGTGGCATATCAAACAGGAGCTCGCAGAGCAGATGATTGAGGCGTGGCTGACTGAGGGCGTTATCACCTACGAAATGCACTCGACAAAGCTCAAGCAAAAGGGGCTGAAGGTTGCTGAAACGCGGGCGGAAGTCTGCGCAAAACAACTTCCGCCAACTTCCGCCCACTTTTCGCAAAGCGAGGATTAATCAATGGAATCATCAATTTATAGGGCGGAAGTCTGTGGGCGGAAGTCTGAAGGCATTCAACTTCCGCCAACTTCCGCCCTGTCTAAAAACCCCCATGTAATCAATCACATACGGGCGGAGGTCTTGGCGGAAGTCTTGGCGGAAGTTGCACTCGTTTACGTAGTAAAACGAAAGAGCGCGATCCTTCGCGCCGCTTCGGGCGGCGCTCGGATCGCTCGGAGGGAGTATGTCTAGGCGCAAACTCACAGCGGCTGATGAAGTGCGCTGGATCGCAGGCAGAAAATTCCTGCGCCGGCCAGACGAGGTCGAGGTCGCGTCGCGCGACGAGTGGCTTCTCGTCGAGGTGACTGGATGGTCGGCGGATGGGTGGACCAGCTTGAAGCTGTTTCGGTTGAAGAGAGGTCCGAAACATCTGTGGCAGATCGGAATTAAAAATGGCAGGGCATCGAACAATGCGAGCGCGAAATTGTTGGAGAAATATTATCCCGGCATTTTGAATTGGGTGATTGAAGAGACGAATAAATATTTATTAAATCCAGAATTAAATTAATTATATAAATTGGAGGAATTAAAATGAAATTAAATCCGTTAATTGGAAATCAACCGAAATGGCAATGGGATTTAAAAACCGTTAACGACGGGCAGTTCGCGGTGAACGCGCTCGATGAGCTCACGGACGCGATGGATCGCCGATGGGGCGTCGGCAGGCTGCGACATCTCATCAACGCCAACCTGCGTGCGAAGTTCGACGCGCAGCGGCTGAAGGCGACGACCGCGATCCGCAGCGGGTCGATCGACGATGTGAAGGTACAGTGCCAGCGGATGTGCAACGCGCTGAGAGCTGCAGACGAGTCGGCGACAAAGAGCTGGGGCTCGGCGCCCGCGAGCCGCGTGATGGCCTGCGTAACGCCCGCCGGCCGCAGGCTCGTGATCGTGCAGGCAGACGACGACATCGCGTCTGTGCCGCTCGAGGACGGCGACAGCGCGTACTCGCTCGAGGAGATCGCCCGGATGCTCGAGGGCATGCCCGCCGTCGTGCGCGAGGTCAAGGCGACGTTCCAGCGATCGCGAGTCGCGATACTGCAGCCTGCGGTCGCGATCGACAGCAACTGGGACGCGAACGAGGGAGACGAGATCCCTTTCTGAATTCGCGAATGACGAAAGTTGTTATCGATATGTTTAGCATATCGATAACACGACACGCGCTTGCCGGGCGTGCGCGCGACCGCGGTCTTTAGTGTTTTGTGTCGCACCGATTCTAGTGTTTGCTGTCTCGCGCCTGCCCGGCAGACCCGCGACCAGACGCACGCACGGGCGCGTGGGCAGGTCGCAGGTCGGGCAATAGGTAGCATAGGCCTGCCTGCCCATCCTCATACGCGCCCTCGTATGCGCCCAAAGCCTGTGTATCAATTGTGCGTATGCTGTGCGTATGCTGTTGGCATGCTGTGCGTAAGCTGTTGATAACGCTGTGGATATCCTGTGCATGAGCCTGTTGATAACCTGTGGATAGCGCCCCCCCTCCCCCCTCTGGCCAATAGGTTTTTGTATGGTGGGGTGTACTTTTGCACAATCGGCATATAGCAAAAAAAACCAAAGGCAGGGGGGGTACCGCCAAAAAGCCCACCCCCTTCGCAAAATAAAAAGGCAGGGGGGGTACTTAAATACATGATTGCATTATAGAAATTAACAAAGCTTCCATATAAAAATAATTGCGGGTATATTAGGATACGTTATCGGGTATGAACAAATTTAATACAGAGCAGATCGTATGTCAGAAGAACCACAAGAAAATGAAGGCAACAGCCCACCAAAAGGCAAGCCTGCAAAATATCAAAAGAAATATGATAGCCGTGGACGCCCAAAACATGTTCCGACAGAGGTATTTAGAAAACAGATCCTTCATTTCTGCGGACTCGGCTTTACGCAAGAACAAATTTCCAAGCTGCTGAACATCAGCGAACCCACCCTAACCAAGTACTATCGAAACGAATTAGAGATTGGTTCGACCCAGATGAATTCGATTGTTATTAATAACTTATACCACATCGCGACCGATCCAGACCACAAAAGCGCGGCGCAGGCAGCAATCTTTTGGGCAAAGACGCGACTGGGCTGGCGCGAGACAAACCGCACTGAGCACACAGGCGCCGACGGCAAACCAATACAGAACGAGGTGTCGGCCAAGAGCACGATTGATTCTCGCCTGCTGTCGCCTGAACAGCGTGCTGCATTGCGAGAGATTATGCAGTCGGCAGCCGAAACTCAACAGCGTTCTCTATCCAACGCAACAACCGGCCAAGTGTATTCAAACGATGACACCGAAGAAGACGATGACGACGAAGCCGACGAATAAATTAGCAAATGATTGTGTTTATTGGATTAAAAAAGATTTTGGAACTGAAGAATAAACATTTAATGTTGTCTTAAACATTAACCTAGTTTTTATCTCACGCAATAACTTAATTTGTGTTTGCGATAATGCACAGAAAATGTTTATTTGAGTCAACGTATAACCCAAATAAGTGGATCCAAACGCATGAAAATGACATTAACTCCCGACATAACGTAACACAGTCTTTAAGG
>Ga0136642_1000725_pt1 | contig 15886 bp, 16 predicted proteins | sample LowCatLa1302831Y_FD_115313 | JGI IMG/M metagenome (GOLD analysis project Ga0136642, IMG submission 115313) | Freshwater microbial communities from Lower Cathedral Lake, Yosemite National Park, California, USA - 13028-31Y | ecosystem: Environmental > Aquatic > Freshwater > Lake ... | reverse complement strand
GCCATACTTCGGTCAGCATACTGATATGCTGGGGCATGACATTTTTCTTTGCTACTTCGTCAATGGGACGAAACTTGTGCGATGACTTTGAACCTTCAATAATAAATTCATCAAACAATCCCTCAAGTTCACCGGCTGCTTCACTAGCTTTTTCGCGCATAATCTCTTGAATATTTTGGCGAAGTGCCGGGCTTTCTTCTTTGACTGCTGCTTTAGTAAGTGAGAGGGATGATGTTTTGATAGTTGGCTTGTTGATAGTATTAAGCAATCGCAGGATTTCGCTGTCTAATGAAGCTTGTTCAGCATCGTTTAACTTGAATCCTCGCACGACCATTCGGGCTAACCAGCAGAAGGTCGGCAGCATAAATTCACTATCGGACACTTTGCGCATTGTTTTGGCTTCAACTTCGCGCTTATTCAGGTCCATATACTGTGAAATAAGTTCACGTGCATCTTTGCGACTGTAGAATCTACCATACCATGTGAGTGACCGAGCCAGTGCAATATTGCGCTCAACTAATTCAGGCTGTTCAGCAAAGAACGGTTCGTCACCAAAATACTTAACATCAACGTCACTGGGCTTTAATGCCTTGACAATAGTATCATCGGCGGGCTTGCTTTTACGTGTTGCCATTTTTAACTCCAAGTGTGTAATTCATAAGATATTGTAACAGTTCTTTAGCTCAGTGTCAATATGCATGTAGCCATAATCGTTCTGTTCATGTGTCTATTATAGCAGATTGTGGGTTTGTTGTCAACCTTTTTCTGCCTACAGTATAAATGATAAATACTCGTATGCCTAGATTAAGCCTGTACAGACCCCAAAAATCTAACGATTACCGATTTTTTGATAGAACCATATCAGAAATGTTCACCATTGGTGCAACCGATTTATACGTTCACAAATATTTGGGGCCAACAGATCAGGGCCCGTCTATTGATGCTACCCAGCCGCAGTACGATCAATTGAACCCCACGAACATTCAAGACTTGCTTTTCTTGGAAAATCGGGATAGAACATATGACCCGAACATATACCGAATTCGCGGCCACTATAATGTCCAAAACTTAGACTTTGATTTGAGTCAGTTTGGGTTGTTTTTGAACAATGATATTTTGTTCATTACGATTCATTACAACGACATGATTGACTTGTTCGGTAGAAAATTAATAGTAGGTGACGTGCTTGAATTGCCGCACTTGTTAGATTTTAATCCATTGAACGAAACTATCCCTACATCATTAAGAAGATACTATCAGGTTACCGACGGTAACTATGCAAGCGAAGGATTTTCTGCAACTTGGTATCCCCATCTATGGCGTGTAAAATGTGAACCCCTAGTTGATAGTCAAGAATTTTCTCAAATTCTCACAGCTCCTACTAATTCAGATAACTATCTAGGACAATGGAGTGCAACACAGACTTACCCTGCAGGCTATGTAATGACATATGGTGATACTAATTATCTATCTACACAAGATGTACCTACAGGAATCGCTCCACCGAATCCGATATATTGGGAAGTTGACCCCAATCAGAACTTAAAAGATATATTGTCAACTTACAATAAAAATATAGCAATCAATGATGCTATTATTGCTGAAGCCAAGCGCATCTTACCAAAGTCAGGATATGAAACAAGTAACTTGTATATCGTACCTACTTATGGACCCGAAACTACAAAGTTCAATCAGCCGGCGCCACCGGTTGATGTCAACGCCAGCTACGCGGGACTATCGGGCACCATAGTGTTAATGCGCTCACCTAAGTACAAAAATTCTAGCCCGGTGATCCGCATACCGAAGTCATCTATTAGTAACGTTGATGCAATTGCTGCATTCTTGCAAATGAGTTTGCAAACAATTCTTATTCCTCCCACTAAAACTAGCACTGGCTCCGGTGCAGTTTCGGGTGACACAGTTTTGACAGTGCAAAGTTTAGGTGCTATTACAGGGCCATATGGCACAACTGATAACATGTATGCTACTACTGATCAAGACCCGTCAGCGCTGGGTATTGATTGGTCAATTACTAGTGTGATGGATTTTAGATCAGACGTTGACCCTGCATTTCAGTACATATCTCGCTCATCACCGAGAGCATTTGGTTATACGATGGGCTATTTAACAGGTACAGATCAGGCACCAAACGGATTCCCGTTAGGGTCAGGTATTACGTTTCCAGTTGGGCCAGCAATTGGTGATTATTTTCTTCGTACTGATTATCTCCCTCAGATTCTATATCGTTGGGACGGTAGTCTTTGGATCAGAATTTCAACAAATGTACGAACTGAAACAGGTTACACCACAACTGACGGCTCACAACTATCAACATTTATAAATAATACCGCTACTACATCATTGACTGATGGTACAACTATTCCACAACGTCAGGGATTATCAACTATTTTAACAGTTGCTCCTGATCCGTTTCCACCAGTAATTTAAAGGATACTATTTTGGCCGCTTATTTCTATGATAATCAGATTCGCAGATTCCTAATCCAATTTGCAAAAATATTCAGTAATTGGGAAGTTACTAAGGGTAAAGATCCGGCTGGTAACAATATTCTTGTCAGAGTACCTATCATGTATGGTGATTCAAGTCGCCAAGCAGCTACTATCATTGCTAATAATAGCGCTAGTAACTTACCTAGTGCACCGCTAATCACATTCTATATCAGTGCATTAGAGTATGACCAACGTAGAATGCAAGACCCTACGTATACTGAACGAATTAACGTTAGGCAACGAGCATACAATCCGGATACGCAGAGTTATGAAACTACTCAAGGACAGGCATTCACGGTAGAACGATTGATGCCAGTACCTTACACACTGCGTCTTAGTGTTGATTTTTGGACTACGAACTATAATCAGAAATTGGAATTGATTGAACAGCTGGGTACGATATTTAATCCATCACTTGAAATTCAAAGCACAGATAATTTTATCGATTGGACTTCACTGAGTGTGGTCTATCAAGACGGATTAACATTCTCGTCTAGAACTATTCCGCAAGGAACAGCTAATCCAATTGACGTGTTGACTTGGAAGTTCTATATGCCCATCTGGTTGAGTGCTCCTGCTAAGTTGCGTAAAATGGGTGTCATTGAAAAGATCATTGCTTCTATCTTTAAGGGCAATGCATTGACTGATATTCAAGACGATGACTTATTATTAGGCACACGTCAAAAAATTACACCATATGGTTACACGGTCTCACTAGTTGGTAATCAACTACAGATTCTGCCTGCTAATCAAGACTTTGATCCGAGTAATCAAGACTTGAATGTTCCTCCTGAACAAAATACCACATTATATTGGTCTAGTGTATTGAATGTATATGGAACTATTAGACCAGATATAAGTCAGATTTGGTTGCAGAATCCATATATGGCTACTGAAATTGTCGGTACTATCGCACAAGATCCAAACGATGATAGATATCTAACATACACAATTGACGTTGATACCTTACCGCAGGACACATTGTCACCTGTTGATAGCGTTATTAATCCGTTAGTCACTGGTCCCGGATCAGGATTACCCACACCCGTCAACGGTAGACGATATTTAATTGTAGATGATATTGGTGCCACCGGTGATAGTACAATTGCATGGGGAACAGTTGTAGCCAAAGCAAATGATATTATTGAATACGACTCCGGATTAAGTGAATGGTTTGTCAGCTTTGCAAGTGATGCTGATACCGTAGTTCAGTATGTCAAGAATCTTACTACTGCGATTCAATACAGATATACAGATGGTGTTTGGATGAAGAGCTATGAGGGATTCTATTCTCAGGGCGATTACTCAATTGTCATATAAAAGTAAGGGCATGTTCGCCCTTGCATAAATCATTATATGCATAACAATTCAGCGGGAGTATTTTTTTATAGTCGTAGTACAGATAGGTATCTGTACTTACTCCGCACCGACTCAAAAAATCTCTACACATGGGGACTACCTGGTGGCAAGCTCGATAGAGATGAAACTTTATTAGAAGGTGTTACTCGTGAATGTGAAGAAGAACTTGGGCACTTTCCATCAACCGGTAAGCTTGTTCCTATTCAAAAATTCGTGAACAGAGCATTTACATACAACACGTTTTTCTGTGAAGTAGAAGATGAATTTAAGCCTACGCTAAATGAAGAACATTGTGGGTATGCATGGGTCGGTGATTCACAATATCCCAAGCCATTGCATCCCGGATTATTTAGTACAGTAAATTTCGATATAGTTCAGGAAAAACTCAGAGCACTAACGGAAAAAAGGCCCTAAGGCCTTTTTTCTACGTATCATATTACTTACTGCGAGATAAGTGAATATTAGTAGTTGCTGGAGTATTAACAACAGCATCTTTTGATTTTGTCGTAATTCCCTCTAATGCATCAAGTCTTGCATTCACTCGCACATCAGTCAGTTGTGTATTTCTAGAATTAGCAGTTAACTCAGTTAAATCACTGCGCAATTGAATCCAAGCAGCTAGCCCAATTACTTGTGCTAACCCGATAATCCACGCAATGACTTTCCAAGCACCTTTACCTTTATTGATAATTTCTTCACTGTCTTTCGTGCTTTGATTATATGCTAATAGATGTGATTCAAGCTTAGAACTTATTTCTTTTACGGTCACCGTATTAGCTTCCAAAGATAAGTTGATGGAATTCAATACGATTAAAAACGCACGTTGTTTTGGATCGTCCTCAGCCGCGATCATCAGCGATATGTCTAGTATCGCAGGCTGAGGTATGTGATAAGTTGCCATATATTATTATACCGCGTTAATCGTGACGATAGGGAACGGCTGGCCTGGATTAGCATTCGCAACTTGAGCAGTATTGAATGTAACATAGTATGGGGTAGCAGTATCTGTATTTCCGAATCCATCAGCCTGATAATCTGATAGTCTGTCGATGTACACTGTTGCGCTGCTTGCCAATGTAGCAATGATACTCATTGTATTTGCTGTCAATGCCACATTAGCAACATTAGCAGTAAAGCAAGGACCGATCAAGCCGGTTGTAAGACCTTCTACTAAGAACTTGCTACGGCCTTTTTGACGAACAATAAAGCCGGCCTCATCTTTAGCATGAACCCAATCAGTCGTTGTTACTGTTGCAGGAGAAATAGCAACTAGAGTAACAGTATCTTGAAGAGCAGTACATGTAATGCTTGAAGCAGTTGCTAATACGAATACAGCACCACCTGCAGTTGCAGAGATAGTGATAGATACACCGTCGATATTGATTGACTTTACATAGTACACTGTACTTGCAATGATGTTACCGATGCTTTCGCTGAATACGATTGGTTTGTTCAATACTAAACCGGTATTGGCAGAAACAGTAACAACGTTTGTTGTAATAGTAGTTGCGGTGACACCGATCGGAGCTTCAACAGAAGCTGAGAAACCTAGTAAACCTGCTGTAGTACTGAAGATTGATGATCCGGCAGCTGCTGTATTTGCAAAGTCCGTACCGATACCGTATACTTTAGTATTTCCTGAGGTGCTTTCGATAGTACCAACTCCGGCGACGCCGATAGCAATACGAGCTAATACTTGACTACCAACGATACCTGTGTTTCCACCCACTACGCCATACGTGTTTGATAATCCGTTTGGGTTGTTGAATCCTGTATCAACTGCACCAACAGTGAACGGAACTGTTTGCACAGTCGTTGTCGTCAATGGAAATGATGTGCTGCTACGATTAGTATCTAATGTAGTTGCACTAAGAGTCATTGATGTTGTGCTAGGTAAAGTTAGAACCCAGTATGTTGTTCCTGCAATGATACCACCAACCGTTGACGCTGATACGATAGGCATGCCTATCGTAAATGATGCTGTACTATTGATTGCAGGAGAGAAAGTTACTACGTTTGTTACTGCTGTGGTAGCAGTGATTGTGCCAATGAATTGTGCTTTGGCGATTTTTAGAGGACGTCCCATTTTTTTTATTCCTTAAGTTAGTTGGCGTTCTAGGCCTACGCTGTGGGTTACAGCATAAACTCTCAGAGTGAGAGTGTATGTGTTTATTTATCTAACTTATCGACCTATAAGTCTGTATATTATAGTCGTCCAACTGCAACTTCAATGACACCATCAATGCCTGTAAAGTTTTGCAATGCTTTACCAATCACCGTTCCCATTAATGGGGTAGATGTTGCTCTAGCATAACCGTCACCACCGCTGATCAACATATCGCCCTTAGAGATTGTGCCGCGAACTTTACACGGAACACGTCCTTGCAAGGCCACTGCTACTACATTATTTCCTGGGCAACCGGAGTTCATGACATACGCAGGGTCAGTTGATATAACACCCGCAACTCGGGCAGTTGCATCAGATGCGAGTGTGACTTCAAATTCTCCACCAAACTCTACTACTGTTCCCGGTGCATATGACTGATCTGCTGCATAGTATTCAGCCAAGTCAGCATAAGTAGCAGCTAGTCTTGATCCTGAAGTCAAACTCCAGTTACCGGTTATGCTTCCTGCAGTTGTATTCAACCCGGTTGTTAGTGCAGGAGTCTGTACTGCCCCTACCATTACTAATGTGCCGCCTGGCTGAAACTGACCGGTGTACACACCGTTATTAGTAATGCTAGTGTAGCCATCACCTCCCCAAAAGAACCCAGTGTCTTGCGCACTATCTGATGCAAACCCAATACTTGGGGCGCCGGCTGTACCATTACCGACTAGTACCCTTGACAGAGTACCGACAGACGTGATGTTAGGTTGTGCTGCTGTTGTAACAGTACCGGCAGTAGTTGCACTCACTGCCAGAGAAACAGTTCCGCTTACGTTAGCACCTGCTACCGCATTAGCAGAAGCAGCTATAGTAGCAGAAGGTACAATGCCAGACACATTAGCGCCCGGTATAGCTGTTAGACCAGTTGCAGCTCCGTAATGTGTACCTGTCAAGTTGGCACCTGAGATATTACCAGTTACTGCTAGCGCAGTTAAAGTGCCGACTGAAGTAATATTTGGTTGCGCAGCAGTTGTAACTGTACCTGCGGTAGTTGCCGCACCGGTCAATGTACCAGTAAACGCTCCGGTGAAGGTTGTTGCTGACAGATTGCCGGCTGAAATATTACCAGTTACTGCTAGCGCAGTCAATGTACCCGTGCTAGTGATATTTGGTTGGGTTGATGTTGTTAGTGTACCTTCAAGGTACGTTGCACTTACTAAGTTACCACCTGCAACGTTTCCGGCAGATATATTTGCTGTTACTGTCAATGAACTTAATGTTCCGACTGATGTAATATTTGCTTGCGCTGCTGTAGTAACTGATCCTGCTAGTGCTACATATAAATTTGCAACCTGTGTAGTGGAGGTCACTGTTAACGGTGCAGTACCTGTCGCAACATTTGATATTAAACGAGATGCTGTTACTAGGCCACTAGTATTAAGATTGCCACCAGAGATGCTACCTGTTACTGCTAATGCAGTTAACGTACCAACCGATGTTACGTTTGGTTGCGCCGCAGTTGTCAGTGAACCAGTTAATGATGTTGCTGACAATGTTCCGGTGGCTACATTGAATGCCAAGTTAACATTGGATGATTGTGTATAATTTGCAGTAGTACTTCCACTTACGAATGTTGGGTAAAATGTACCTGTTGTTTGTGCAGTAACTACCTCATAATCCGCTACGTTAGCGCGTGCAACATATAAGTTAGGTACTACTGTAGTAGACACGACTGATAGAGGTGGTGTACCCGTTGTTACGTTTGATACATAACTAGTTGCCTGAACAGTAGCAGACGCATTTAAGTTAGTTACGTTGGTATTACCATTCACTGATAATAGATTATTGGCAAAGTCGAACGTTAGATTAGCTGAGCCATTAAGAATATTATTATTATTAAACTGTACAGAGGTATTTGCACCACCTGCTGCACTTGTACCGGAACCGCTAATAGAAGATACCGCGATTGCATTAGGACTATTGTCATATGTTAAACCGGTACCGACTAGTCCCACTGATAAACCAACATCGGTGTATAAAGATACGTTACCAGTTGTAGGGAAATTAGTTGCAACCTTGATATAAAAGCTGCTTCCGTTAACGATTGTGTTATTAGTACCAGTAGCACCGCTAATAGTAACTAATGCACCATTAGTATACGGGGTTTTACTGTCCACTGTCATAACTACCGGAGTAGCATTGCTTAATGCAGTAATATTAGCAGTAACTGTGGTCTTCGGCGTCCATGACAAGTTACCTGTACCGTCTGTCTGTAAGACATATCCGATACCGCTTGTACCGGTGATCTTTAAATTAGCAACATCACCTAGTTTAATCACGCCACCTATTGTGCCGCCTTTATTGACCCAGTTTATGCCGTCGAAACTAAGTACATCACCATTCAATGCACCGGTGATCTGTAAGTTACTATAGTTACTACCATTGATCTGACTAAAACTCACGTTTGAATATGAAGTCAATACTTCAATATTTTCTACAGGAGAAGCTTTACCGATGAACAGGCGTCTTGAGTCTGTGGCCCAGCCGAACTCAGCGTCATCTAGTTGTGGTAAGTCTACTAAATTGCCTGAGCGTTGTTGTATTTTCGAAATTTGGACGATAGCCATAAGTGTGATCCCTCACACTTATTTATCAATTACGAAACGTTTGTGCTAGACAAACTTCATGTAGTATGTTTCAACACGCTTAAACCACATGTCAGTGTATTTGTCGAATTCAGCACCCTCGACGATGAATTCTTGATATGCGCAAGTAGGATCACACATAAAGATGACACCTTTGCGAATTTTTGTACCATGCACTTCATTATGTGCTGCTGCATAAGCGCATAGTTGGATAAAGTAGTCATCAATCCATTCACGCTTCTTTGGCTTGTTTGTTTGTTTATGATCCATGATGGCTTCGCTACCTAAATGCACGCCGGCCAAGTCAGTGGTACCTGCATAAATCTTGGGGTAGTATAGTGGAATCTCTGTGCCCCAATACTCATTACAATTGAGCAAGCCCTGCTCTACGATTGTTTTTGCCATTGCATTGCTTTGAATGCTGTACGGATTACTACCGGGTTCTGACAGGATACCTGTCTTAATGTAATCTTCTAAGTACTTGTGCATTCGAGTTCCGCGCCCTGCTGCCTCAGTAGTAATCTCTTGAGCCTTTGTAACACCCACCCGCTTACGCCAATTCTGTAGAACTAACTTCTTTTCTTCGGGGGTTGTTGCACTAAGGATAGTAGTGACACTAGGAAGCTTTTCACCGTCAGGGGTAGCATATTTGCGCGAGCCGTCTTCGACTGTTTCACGATTGAGGGCTACGTAATTGAATTTATTTGGAATATACATTATAGACTATTATAATCTATTACAGCCCAACTGTCAACAGTTTTGGTTAGACTCTAAAGCTCTCACCACATCCGCATCGGTCTCTTTCGTTTGGATTTTTGAATTCAAACCCCTCATTAAGACCATTACGTACATAATCAATGACCATGCCTTGCATATAAACACAACTCTTTGGATCAATATACAAGCTGCATCCGCTGCAATCAAATTTTATATCATCAACCGCTGCGGTATCGACATATTCGAGTACATAGGCAAGACCGGAACATCCGGTCGTCTTGACTCCTACCTTGAGTCCTAGCCCTTTGCCTCTTTTTTCGATTGTCTTTTTTACTTTTTCTGCTGCTCGGTCAGTTATTGTTATCATTTTTGTGCATTGTGAGCCATCGACTTGACTATGTTCTTACTTTGATCTGCATCCTGATCCTGAGGTGTTTCAGATGCCTGACCCTTAAATATAATGTCATTACCCTGAATATTCGATATGATATTCTTTAATGGAGGGTGCTTAACCATATCATAAAGGTCATCTTGATCAATAATGATTTCGTTGTCCTTAAGATAAGATAGCAATTCATCGACGGTCCAGTCAGGATGTTCCTGACCGTTATCGATGTTACTTTTAAGTTGGCTAACCGTAGCAACCAATTTGATCAACAAAGGATCGCCACCGGTGAACTCAAATATACGCATATTATCTTCTTACGCGACCTGCACCCGGTACTGGTTCTTCTTCAGGAGCTTCTTCTGGCTCTTCAACAGCACCATCTTCGCCACCGAAAACATCTTCTCCGCCTTCAGGTGGCATTTCGGGTGCTAATTCAGGCTCGCCTTCAGGCGAATTAAATTGATCAACTGCACCACCTTGGCCTGTGATCAAGTTCAATGAACCTTGCAATGCCGTTTTGGTTTGTGCTAAAGCAGCAGTCAATGTTGATAGTGCCTCTGATGTTTGTGAATTGAATTGTTCACTTTCATTCACGCCAATTTCAGCTTGAACACTATCAGTTAGCGCAGGTAATTCTTTTACTAGCATATCACTAACTTGTTCGATCATTTTCTGAATACTATCAACCATGTCCTGTGCAGCTAATACAACTTGTGACTTGTCAACTTCTTCGTTTTCTACAACGATTCGGTGTGATACTCTCGACTTGTATTCATTGACACGTGAAACCAATGCTTGTTGCATGAACATCAATTTCAAGTACGCGGGATTGGTTTGACTTCTGTAAAACTCAGGCGTTGCCTTTGCTTCACTAATCAAACCATTGACCTTGTGTAACATTGATCTGGTTTCAGAAAGGGACATCTTCTCTACGGTAAACGGTAGTTTGTAATGTTCAGCTAATGCTTGTTTAGCAATTGCTTGGGTGTGTAGGTTAAATTCGTTAAGCTTCATAGGGGTTCCAGTTACTTGTATTAAGTATTTATCTTTCTTGTATTATTGTTTGGATTTTTGATTGAACTTGCCCATCTGCCACCGACGAGTCTCGTTAATATACTTAAATAACTCTTCGGTGATGATTAGCCTCTTTCGCTTTGCATCATCAAGCTTTGCTATAGAAATCAGTTGTTCTTCAGTTGTCTTACTTTTCGTAAATCTTTTTCTATGGATCGTAATATCGATATCAATACTACTTAGCTTACCGTCTAATTCAGCGATTCTATCCGTATCTCTAATACGATTGCGATTGTCATTTGTGCACCAAGCTACCGCATTTTTCAGTGTGTAGAATGTACCATCAGTACTAGATGATGATACCTTGAATTCATTAGTTGATAATTTCTTGATACTGTATTTGTTGAATAGTTGATACGTTCCGTCGTTTTCTTGGAAGATCAACATATCTAGCAAGTCAGGCAAACTATTTTTGATTGCCTGAGTGACAGAATTGGACGGTTTCTTAGTCATTAGCTATTACCTTAAAGTAGATATTACGTAGTTCATCAGACGTATCGAGGAATGCTGGTAGTTTATTCCACTCCGTGCCGCATTTAATCATCGGTACATTATCACAATCGTTGTATAATGCACCCAAATCAGAGATACCGTTGTCAAACACACTAGGATGTTGAATTTCAAAGCTAAACGTCCAACAGTCATATAATTCATCCTCCTGTTGCGCGAGTAAGAATCCAAAATTATCGAATTCATCAAGTCTGATTTTAATTTGTTCCGGTGCAGCAAGAACATCTGGTTGTGAACGCAAAGACACTGCTTGGACTACCGTATCAAAGTTGCACTGTGTGTTTCGTTTGTGTAACCAAACAGTCATATCTTCGTCAGGGCCCGGCTTTTGTCTATTGACAATTCCAGTCTGTGTGATATCAAATAATGTGTAACATGTAATAGTAAAGCTCATATGCTATTTAGAGCCGTAAAAAAGCCCTAAGAAAAATCTTAGGGCTTTGTTAATCAGTGATTGATTAAGAAGCTGAAGTTAGAGTAGAAGCTAATCTGAAACCAGCGTTTGAACCGTCTTGAGCAGTAGCAGTAGTAGCAGCGCCTTCGCAAACTGCGCCTGCCAAGCTGTATGTGTTAACAGTACCCAAAGCACGAACTGCTGTTTGGATATTGAAAGCAGCAGTACCTAAAGCTGTTTCGCCGTATGCGCCAACTGGGTAGATACCAACTGACATGTTAGTTGCGTTAGCTGTAGCTGATACTGAGTAGATCATAACAGTTGCTAAAGTTTCTAAGCTTTGTAGAACAGCAGAGATAGCACCAGATACGCCCAACTGAGCAGTAGGAGCAGCACCTAGATCAAAGCTGAAGAAGTCCATTGCTGGACCGATGAAGTTTGTAGTTGTACCGTCAGCAGAAGCTGTTGACGCAACTGGGCCGTTCAATGTGTCGATAGCGAATACTGGTTGTGCATCGCCGTGTGTACGTGTAAATCCTGACATGATAATTTCCTTTAGTGTGTGAGCTATTATTCACCGCGAATAATGTTTTGCTCTGAATGTATTTATGCCAGGTAGAAAAAATTATGGTTTATCTATGCTCTACCGGCTAAATTTTGACGTGAAAAACCCATTCTGTCCACAAATTTCAATCCGTTTGATACGAATCCTTCGTGAGTTTCAGACCCATCCTGTAAGTATCCTTTAACAGGGGACGCCTTAGCTGCGTCATTTAACTGACTAACAATGTTCATTTTTAGCTGATATAATGCTATCCAGATAGTGAATGCACCGATAATGCCCTGCTGATTAGCATGAAAGTGCTCTGCTAACTTATATGCCATATTCTCTGTCATTGGTCTAGTTTTGAAGAATCCCATGAAATCTTCTACTAGATTATCTAAGTTACCGGATACAATCTTCTTATTAATATACACAGTGAATAGTTGATTGAAGGCGTTCTTTGCTTGAGGTGCAGTATTGATTAACTGATCAACTAATGCACCGTATTTTGCTATAGCACTTTTTACGTTCTTTACCAGACTAGCATCAAGCTTAATCTTAGGAGTATTAGGCATTGCACTAGGAACAATAGCAACGTCAGAGTTATTCTTTAAGTTACCAATTGTTCCGTTCAACGGAGTTGCCATATCAGTAGATGGTGCATCAGATGCTATCTGTTGATGAACAGCGATACCGGCGGTCTTTCCAGCCATTAGTTTACCTACGTCACTGCTTGTGTCTACTGTATAAGTGATACCGTTTGGATTGGCCTTGAAGGTGAACACACCATTTTTATCTGCTAAGGGACGATTGAATAGCAAGTCACCCCAATAATATCCTTTGGCATTACTAGAGGATTGTTCAAGTCCTGACCAAATTTCATTGATTAGGCGGTGAAGGTCGCTACGATCAACCCCTCTGGCTAAATCATACTCTCTGAACTGCGCCGGACTATACACATTACGGCCTGAACCGTCTTTCTTGTTGAACATATGCTTGTCCATGATACTAAACTTATTGTTAGCATTACGTCCAAATATCAATGCAGGATAACCGTCCCATTTGATAGTAACAGTTGTTGGATTCTTTGCTGTAGCTACTATAGCATTTAATGCTTGATTAGCTCCGGCACTCCCACCTAAGAAAATTAAATCTTCAGGGTGATCTAAGTGGCCCTTTGCTTCTACTATGACGGATGCAATCTCATCAAGCTTTTGTGTAAGTGTAGATAATGAGTAAGTCATTTTATTTTTCTCCCCATTTTCTTATTGGTTTTTGTTTGCTTTCGCTAGCGCCAGTGCGTTTTGCACGTGCTGCAACTAATGCAGCGGACCGTTCTTCTGGGGTAGCACGTTGATTAACTACTGGTTGGCGACCTTGAAGTTTAGATTGCAGAAACCCCGGTGTTGTGGTCGCAGCAGGACCGGTAGTCGCCGGTTTGGTAGTAGGGGCTGCCGCCGTTACAGGGGGTGCACCTACGGGCATTGCGGCCACCGGGACAGGCGCTGACCGAGGAACCATACTGTAAGCTACTTTTGCCAAATTCAACAAGGCAGCTGAGGATGCAGCCGAATTTTGGTAATTCTTTTGCACAGTATCAGCTAGTGACTTAAACTTAGCATATGTCTGGGGAGTGCGGATATCAATACCCATCTTCTGCATTTCCGGACTTAGCATTTTCATTAAATACCCACTGATACTATCAGGCATCGCCGGGGTACCGGCTACATTGCTTGATAACGGGGGACGTGAAGGATTTGCATCTATAGTTTTCTTAGTGTATATCGCACTTCTTAGTTTACGTGCAAGATTACTTGCATATTCTTTGGGTAAACCATCTTTGTTACCTGAACTAAGTTGAGGTAGACCTAACCCCTTTGCAAAGGCTGAAATCACGCCGGCTTCATTAAGCTCTCCCGGAGCAAATTCATTCAGTCTCACTATTTTTCCTTAAAGATTTTGCAAATCTACTTTGGTCTCTATTTTTTATAGCACCTAGTAATTTACGTTCCAAAACCTGACACTGCTCATCAGTGTAGTGATGACCCATCATTTCTAGCAAATTAATTGCACTTGATATGATATTGTTGGCCCTGCTTTCAATGATGTGGGCAGTGTCACGATTCGTACTTATTGAATCTAATTCTTCTAGCAGGCTTTTGGTTTTGAGTTGCATCTTATATTTATGCTTTGCTCAATTTATTTCTTTAAACTATTCAATAGAGCATTCAGCTTGCTACCTTGTACGTTTGCAATAACTTTCTTGTTTAAAGGTTCTAGGTCAGTGACGCCGGACACAGAAGAAGTTGTTTTAAACTTGCTCATAATATCACTTGGTGATGGTGCCGGGGCTCGATAGGTGACATCATCACCTGCATTTTCCGGGTCATCATCCGTAATACGCATAGTTGCAATATTATATTCTAAATCAACTTTCATACCCACACCCGTTGAGCTACGAGACTTCATACATTGAATCTGATATTTACCACGCTCACGCATACTTCGGCTTGTGAAAATACCGAACACATTATCCGCTGTATTAATCTTAGAAATACCACCTGCAATGTGACTGTGATCAAACTCAATTTCATCAACTGCACTACGATTCAACTGTGACGCAGTGACTAACAATACACCTAATTCTTTGCTCAAATTGCGCAATTCTTCGGCTACATATTTGTCTTTAATAAACTGATCATTGGGATTGACTTTGACTGATACAGGCATGACCAAGTCAAGATAATCGACCATAACGAAGTCGATCTTGATACCAGTTTGAATTTGAACTTCTTTCAGATAAGCACGAATATCATTAACATTGCTTTGTGCTGGTAGCCCCTTGACACGATACTTACCAGACTTCTTCCCCATCAAGGCTACCTTCAAGGCAGTGGAGTCGATGTCCTTACGAATATCTTTTGTACCCATGCTTGTCAACATCGCATCAGTACGCAGTGAGGTCAATTCTTCTGAAAGTTCTAGTGTAATATACACACCACTCAATCCGGTTTGTAACCAATTCAATGCCAAATTCATCATGACCAGTGACTTACCTGATCCAGAGCCACCCGCAAAGATATTAAGTTCACCGCGACTCATTCCACCGTATAAAATACGATCCATCTGAGGCCACCCAGTTGATACTTGTCCACCGGAGTTGAAATACTTGTTGATACGAAATGCCGGGTCAGCAAAGTAGTCTGTTCCCATATCTTTTTGTAAACTGATTTGAACTGCATCTTTGATTAGCTTTTCGACCGGTGAAAAGTCGCCCTTCTCAAGCAAGTCTGCCGCTTTAAGAATCGCACGTTCAAGTTCCTGACGTTTAGTAAATGCCTCAAACTCATCAAAGAACCATTCGTAATGTCCTTCACTTAACTCCGGCACCGGATCAATATCGATTCCGGTTGTTGCTTTAATCTGAGTTGTATCAGGCAGAATTTTATATTTGTCGGTATGCTCTTTGTACATCTCAGCCACCGGTCGCAGTGATCTGTCAAAATTCTCGCTATTCATGATGTTCATAACGCGAGTATATAACTCCGAGTTAGTTATCATCATTCGCAAAAATAATTTCTGAACATCGGCTGTATATTCAAGCTGTTTCTTAGATTCTGTTTTTTTCAATTTTCTTC
>Ga0136642_1000723_pt1 | contig 15898 bp, 24 predicted proteins | sample LowCatLa1302831Y_FD_115313 | JGI IMG/M metagenome (GOLD analysis project Ga0136642, IMG submission 115313) | Freshwater microbial communities from Lower Cathedral Lake, Yosemite National Park, California, USA - 13028-31Y | ecosystem: Environmental > Aquatic > Freshwater > Lake ... | reverse complement strand
GTAACAGTTTCAAGCGAAAAAACACCCTTACGCGAGCCTTTCATTAGATTGCATCGACGACAGCAAGCTACCAAGTTCTCCTCATGATTACTGCCACCATGTTTGCGAGCGATGACATGATCGACTTCATTAGCATCCTCACCACAATAGGTGCAGGTGTATGAATCACGAATGAGGATACGCAACCGCAGCTTGCGCCACTGGTGAGTGCCTACCTGTCGCTCTCTTAATACCATGAGTACCTACGCCAATGACTGAGTGCATTGCATGGTGTCTTATACCTTCGAGCAATGTACTTCATACCAAAGTCAATCTGACTATAGGCATCTAAGTACCTCACACTGACATTGTTTGCTTGAGGTATCCCATAGTGGTGACCATTGCGTGAGAGTGGGTTCCAGTTGCTCTCATGAGTCCAAAGAGTGTCTAAGCATTGATATTGTTCGTCATTAACTAATCGACTAAATGCATAAAGCTTGTAATAGTTAATGTCTGCTTTTGACTCACTTGCTGTAGCTGCTAACGGCTGTAGCAGTGCTACACACAGTGCTCCCGTTAGAGAGGCCCGCCGCGAGATTGATGCCACAGCATCTCTCGTCGAGCGAGGTGATCGTACCGGCCTTGTCAAGTACATTTCAAGCATTGGACACCGGCGAGTCTTTGGGTTTTACTCGAGCATTGATTTTCAGTTCAACTCCCATAACTCCACAACCATGACATTGAACTACTAATCCAAAACCTGAGAATTCTTGCAACACCTCATGCTCTTGCAAGCATTTGCAGATACGACACTTAAAGGAGAGCAGATGCATAATCACTCCTTACCAAGTCATCCAAGGGGAGTAGATCAAGCTGAGGAACCCACCAAGAGCCATCAAGGGTGAGGTAGCGGTTGGTCTTTGCTCGCTTAATGCTCATCCAGCCACGCAGTTCATAATGGGGCGATGCACCAGTCACCAAGATCGCGACATCCTCATCTCGATCACTGGGCTTAATTATGAGATGACCATGCTGGTAGCGAGTCCATTTGATCTCCACACTTCTACCCACATCAGCTTTCATTTTGAAAGTGTTGACTGTGGGCTCAAAGTTTGGAATGCCAAAGTAAACGGCCACTGCCATCTCTGATCCGATAGCTTCTGCATTCCGGTAGATCGACTCATGGAATGTGACCTTCTGCACGCTTCTATCTACCTTGGTAGGTGATTCAGCTTCTCGCCGAAAGGCAATGGCAGCGCAGGTAAGTTCATCTTTGCGTTCAAGTTTGATGGTAATCATCGGCACTCCGAACAGAACCACATGAGTTGTAGGCCATCTAAGGTTTGAGTTTCTCCGCCCTCGATGCTGACGTACTTGAGGCACTTATCGCAGAAGTCAAAATGACCAATGTTGATGGCTTGATTGTTGTTAAAGATAAATTCAAGATCACCCATGGAATGCCTTGATTACACCAAGAACCAATTTGGCCGTGTCGCAGGGGAAGCCATAGTTGCCGCAAATGTCGCAGGCATAACCCCATGAACCATCGGGCAGTGTGACCTCAACAGGGCAGTGCATAAAATAGAGAAGGCGAAATTCGGAAAGAGGATTTGTTGATGGCATCAGTTATCCCACTTTGCCGGACATTGCTCAGCTCGTGATTTGGATGAGCAGACATAACCTGCATATGGGCCTTTGGCTCCTTGGCCTTCTTTGCGCACCATTGAGCCGTGTTTGCATTGAGGCGCAGCTGGTGGAATCTGCCCGGTAATGATTTGAGCACCCAGTTCATCAACGACGGCATTGATAGTCCATGGATCGGACTTCTCGCGCACTGTGATTGTGGTTGTAGCTGTGGGTAGATCCGGTACTGCGCTCAGACTTGAGCCGACTCGGCGCATCTCTTCAAATGATGGGCGAGGGGTTCCCTCACTGAATTTGGAAATCCCACCAGTATGAAATGCTCGACCGATCGAACTAGTACAGGCATTCTCCAAAGGAAAGCGATTGGAGTTGCTTCTAATTTCCTCGGCAAAGTCTGTGGCGTAGGGAATCAAATCCATGGCATCGCGGTAAATGTCAGTCTGCACGATGTATCGTTGACCGTCTTGGTGGATGATCTTGGAATCAATCCGCCCTGCAGGAAAGTGATCCCAGAACTTCTCAATTCTTTCAGCTACCGATTCATAGCCTTCTAATGGATTACTCATTTGCTCACCTCGCGACCAGCTGCGTGGCGACCTATTGCCCGGCCTCGATTAAAGCCTTCCGTAGAACCTTCTTTATGACCTGCTACATACCCCAGGGTCATAAGCAATACCGCAACGATCACGGTGAGTAAAATGACGGCTAGCACTCCGATTTGAAAAAACACTTGCGCTCCCGATCTGTTAAGGCCGGAATAAGGGAGCGAAAATAATTATGTTAGGTACTTTGAGGCAATTTGCGCTCAAATCTACTTGACATAATGTAACAACTCGGCACTTGATAATTATCAGGTATCCGAACTTTTACTTATTTTCCTGAGAATCTCCCTAGACCGACGGTTTAGTTAATGCAACACTGAGGGTAGGGGAGCGCTACCACTCATTGCAATAACCAACACGCGGTTTCTGTGAAATGGGAGGAAATTATGAGCGCGCCACGAGAAGCTGCATCAGGAATGGTCGATGTAACCAGCCACGCCAACCTTGAGGGTCGCATTGAGTGTTATGGATTTGGTCAAGATTCACGCATCCCCAACCCCGGCGATTTATTGATTGTAACTATCAACAGCCTAAGGGAGAATCACAAGGCCCAAGAAATTGAGTTTGCCCTGAGGATTAGGGGTAAGCACTTACATCATTTCATCAAAGCTGCCAAAGAAGCTCTATTGATGTATGAGGATAATCGCGATTGGCTTGAGGCATCAGCTTCTCAACCAGTACGCCAAGAATCTCGAAGCGCATTGCGAGCCGAAGATGCCAATAATGCACTTAAGGCTTTTCTAGCCCATCAAGCTATTTAGTGAGGCGATCACTGAGAATGATCTCGTAGATTTTCTCGACTTTGTATTCGATCATTGTCATTCGATCGTGCATTGACTTACCTGAATTAGGTTTAAGTTCTGAGAGATAGTGTATTACGAGGAATCGAACAGCAGCCGAGAAGGCGGCGATCAAACTTGTCATTGCAACTATAACCGCCGCCCAATCGGTTTGACTCATTCTTTAGTGACTCCAAATGCTGAATCGTTGGGATTGAGGTATCGAAGTGCTACTGGTGCGATTGCCGCAATGCCACCCATGAGGATTGCTTTGGGATCTGTCACACCTGAGATGTACACGGTAATCATTGCTGCAAGGAAAGATCTTGCCCATGATGCCGCGATTGCTTTTGCTTTATTCATTTGACCACCTTTGGGGTTGGGGTATCGGTGGGAGTTACTTTGGGTAACTCTCCCGAATAAGGTAAGAATTTAGGGCGACCGTAGCCGACGATAGGAGAGCCTTTACCCAATGGGCGAACCTTTGCCAGCACCATGCCACCGTTGCGTTGAGATTGACCTACGCCACCAGTGTTGCCCTCGATTGTCCAAATGTCAGTTTTATTTACCTGCATCACGATTCCGATGTGGCTGATCTTGTCCACACCATCGTGAGGAAAGTCAAAGAACACTAAGTCACCAGGCAATGGGTTGATCATCCAAGAGCCAATGTTTTTGAGTTTTTGAGCACCCATAGCTGTTGCCACCATCGAAGGAATGCTGACTTTAGCCTGAGCAAATACCCAGTTGCAGAATGAACCGCACCATGGCAGTTGATCGAAGTGTGTGAATTTGCCGTATTTGGTCTCGTTATCTTTGGGTCCTTCAATAGTGCCGATCTCGCCAATAGCAATTTCTAGCACTTTCGCAGCTGTGCCTAATGGGATCATGAATGAGCCTTGGGTAAATGTGAAGGATCTGTGCAAGTCCATTGGCAAGTTACCTCATCGAGTACAGCTACTGCATGGCACCTAGGGGCAATGAATGCGTCAAGTGTTTCATCATAGGAATAACCAGCGCCAGCAAAGTTCTTGCGAATAGTGGAATTGTACGAAGTCTTGACCCAAGTACCGCCAAGATGATTAATAAGCCATTGATAGCCTTCATCGGGATCATTGTTATCGCCAACGGTTACACGAATGACTTTGTTATCTTTGTCTAATTCTGCCCAATGACTCATAATTACACCGCCGATTTCAAATAGCGAACAATAAATAATCCTGAACCGCCAGCACCTGCATTGGGATAAGTTGCGCTTGTTGCATCCGCAGGGCCACCACCGCCGCCTGAGCCAGTATTTACTGTGCCATCGACAGCTTGATTTTGTGTTGTGTAACGACGACCACCATTGCCACCACCACCTGAACCGCCAGCACCATAAGCGGCATCAGATGATCCACCACCACCGCCGCCAGCCAAGTAACCGCTTACACCGCCGCCAGTTGTTGTCAACCAAGATGACCAAGTGTTAAGTCCTGCGCCACCAGCACCTGCGGCTCCAGTAGTTGAAGCTGCGCCATTTCCACCGACTGCACCTGAACCGCCTCCGCCACCGGTACCACCACTGGAGATTCCACCGGTACCACCGGCAGATCCATAACCAGTTGCGCCACCACTTGTTCCCTGTGTAGCCGCACCACCACTTTTCGCAGCAGCGTTTGTCGAACCGCCTCCGCCGCCTGAACCGCCAGCAACACCAGCTTGGTTGTAAGTTCCGCCTCCGCCTCCGCCAACGGCAGTTACTGTGTCAAATGTTGAGTTAGTTCCTGATGCGCCATTTGCGCCACCTGTAGTGGCAGCAGTGCCACCGGCGCCGATAACGACTGAGTAAGCACTTGTTGAAAGAGTGCGAGAAGTTTGATAGCAGACTCCACCTGCTCCACCACCAGCGGCGTAATCTCGACCACCTGATGCGGCACCTGCAATGAGAAGAATGTCCGCCGTTAGCGTTTGATTGCTAACAGTCAAAGTGCCATTAGCTAAGAATGTACGGTAGTAGTAAGTGGCATCGGATGTAAGAGTGCCACCTGTAACTATTGGCTTAGGAACCGGTGCGCCGTTAATAGCTGCAACAATATTTCCGATCATTAGGCGATTGCTCCTACTACATACCAAGTATCAGTAGCAGTTTTAATGCACGCAGCTGATTTGTATTGAGCCAAGGTAGGTGAGGCCGCAGTTGCACCAGCACTCAGCACAGTAGTTGTACCGCTAGTGACTGCGCTGATTGTGCAAGTACCTGCACCAATGTTGAGCACTGTGATCACCGTACCTACTGGATGAGCCACTGAGGCGTTGGTGGGAATCTTAAATGCATTGGCTGATGCGTTGCTCATCGTAACGAGCACCTGATAAGAGTCCGCAATCACAGTCGTATAAGTCGTTCCTGTTTGAGCATTAAGTGTGTACGCAACGAGGCCGTTGTACATCGCTGCACTAAGAATGTCCCCTGTTGCTGCCGGCATACCTGTTGTCATTTATTCTCCTTAGTAAGTCATGGCAATAACGCCGATGATTCCGTATAAGCTCGAGCCAATAATGAATGCATCATCGATCGGCTCTGAGGTTGTAAATGTTGCTTTGAAAGTTGCAGGGGTAATCTCATAGGCATTGCCCATGATCTGTAGTGTCTTAGTAATCGATGTACTGTTTTGAGTAACTGAGGTGATCTGCACCGTATTGAAATAGTCCAAGGTGAGTCCTGCCAATACTCCGGCTGCATAATTAGGAGTAGTCAGATCGAGGGTCAAGTTATCAATGCGAATGGTCGTTGCTGCTCGGGTTGACGTGTAGAGCCGGGCGATGTTCAAAGCATCAGCATCGGTGAGACCGACCAGACTTGGCATGTTGTAAGAGTGTGGAAAATAGAGAGCGATTGAACCTGAATCGGTAGCAGTTTGGGCAGTGCCGCCAATGTTTGTAGCCGTAGTCTGATTGATAATGAGCTTGTCATCGTGAGCGAAAGTGATTTGGTAATACCCAATACCGCTTCCATCATTGGCAAAGATTGTGATCGGTGCTGCGCCGTTAGTTTTTTCCACATTTGATCGAGACTTAAATACTGCGTTGCCTTCGCCATTGATGTAGAAGGCTCCCTGCTCTGTCATTTCCACATTCTTGAGAGCACCAAGGGCTGTGCGAGAAGTGCCGGGATCTGCTTGACATGAAGTGTCTCCGGTATCGATTTGTCTCATTGATGCTGGCCATGAAATTTGATCAAGAATTGCGTTGATGCGAGCACCTGTAGTTTGACCACTAGGAGAAGATGCAATTGTGGTGACATTGGAGAGCTGATAGAGCCTGAATGCATCGGTGGCAAGAATGTCCACATAACCCACAATTAGATCCTTGGGGTAGGTGTAATTGTAACTAGATGCATAACCTGAAAATAAGAAGTGCCCTACGCCGTTGTAAGTAGTGGAGACACGAACTTTACGATTGGGAATCAATTTGCCGTAGTAGGGGCTGGCAGTGTTCTGAGGATTCCAAATACCCGTGGGGTCATAAATCCTGAATGTGCAGCTAGTGGCCTCGAATTGATCGGTGAGAAGGTTGTAGCCACCTTTGATGGAAATCTGTGTGACTTGACTGGAAATGTCCACCACATTAGATGCGGCATCGGCAAGCACATTAGTGCCAAGAATTCCGTGTTGAGGATCGCCAATGGTGAATGAATAGCCAAAGACCGGAGAAGATGAGAAGTCAAAGGTAACGGCGACGCTAAATGGGTATCCCATGGTTATTTGATTCCTAAATACCCGAGTGGAGATAGCCGATCAAGAGTGACTGGTGTGCCATTACTTGAACTGCCTTGAGTGGCATCGACGATGATTCCGGGGCCAGCTGAGACATTGATTTGAACTGGTGGTTGTTGAGCAACGCCAGCGAAATACTGACCTAATTGGGCTGCATAATCAGTCGATGGAGCAGGAGAGGCCATCATCGATGAATCAACAGTGCTCGATGGTGACGCTGCACCCGGGGTGTATCCCAAGATGTCTTTAACGCTAAATCCACCGGGTCCAGCGGCATTTGCACCAATGCCAGTACCTGCGCTGCCACCATCGCCACCTACGACCTTGACCTTGACTTCGACTGCATTTTTTGTGAATTCAGCTAGCAAGAGTTTGATTTGATCGAGTGCACTCTGAGCCAATGTAGGCCAGTCAGCAAAAGGATCTTTGGCAGATCCAATAGAGGAAATGTTGCCTTTCACATCCATCACTAGACCATTAGCTTTGAGAACTTTTTGAGCTAAAACTGAAGCTTCATCGGCATTTTGATTGAGGATTGCCCTTTGAAGTAATAGCACCTGATTGACCTGATCGGTTTGACCGCGTTGAAGCGCAGCTTGAATTTCAATGTTCTGCATGTCAACAGTAGATCCGGCAAGTTTGAGATTAAGAGAATCTCGCTCGGCTTTGAGCTTGTCTTGAGCCGCTTTGGCGATTGCTTTTGCGTTGGCTAATTCTTTGGTTTTGGCTAATGCTTGAGTTTTGGCAATAGCCGCAGAAGTAGCGTTAATGGTGTTTTCTTTATTTTTATCACCCATCAAGCCAGTAGCCACCTTGGGAGTCATAGCTTCTCGAGTGACCTTGCCTAAGTCTGCAATTTGACCAAGAATTCCTGCGCGATAGTTAGCCTTGAGAAAAGCATTAAAGAATCCAGCACCAGGTATCTTGTTGAGGTATCCGATCAAAGTCGCTACGCCGACGGTGATGTCTGCTATTTCTACGCCGACGGTGTGCAATTTGGATTGCATCGACTCGATGCCGTTATTCTTACCAAGAATGGTGAAAGCATCAACTAATCCTGTGCCTATTTCTACCTGCATCTCATGGAAGGAAACTTTTAATCGATCGATCTTTCCTGCCACAGTATCAGCGGCGACGGCAGTATCATTTTTGAAGGTTTTAGCCAGTTGCGCATTGATCAAATTCATGTCTTTGGTAGCCAAGATTGATTTACTCAATCCTGCGCCCAAGCGTGTTAAGGATGTGGTGTTGCCTAAATACCCTTTGGAAAGTGCAATAGTGACGGTTTGCAGGTCTTTGCCAGTACCGGCACTGACATCCATTGCCAGCTGTAATTCTTTCTGAGATCCAACGACATCACCAGTTGCAATGAATAGTTTTTGATAAGCAGGGATCAATTCTTCTTTTGTTTTGCCGCTTGCTAAACTGACTTTAGTGAGGAAATTTGCTACTTCTTCAGTTGCACCTTGTACACCAAAATTCTTGAGTGTGTTGCTCAATAATGCGATTTGCTTCTGATTGGTGGCAAATGCCTGAACTGATGCCTTTCCAAATGCCAAGATCTCTCGACCTGCAAAGGCAACCCCAAAGAGTGCGCCTAGTTTCTTAGCAGCTGCGCCCAATTTCTGCATGTCAGTTTGGGCATGTTTAAGGTTTTGAGATCCCTTATATTGGGTAATAAAATCAATGTTGACTGCTGTGGTTGCACTCATGCAGCACTCCTTAGAGTCTGTGCTTGAGCCCTGCGCCTAAATACTGCAATACTCATTTCAACTGCTCGGATGGTTTGAGTGATTGCCTTGCCTTTATCTTCTTCATAGGCGCGATAAATTAGACGACCACGCTGCTTGCCTTGACCCTGCATAGTTGAACCCATGGAATCAATGAAATGTTTGCCAGCATTGGGATTGCGGGATTTAGATTTGGAACTTCCACCGGGATTCTTACGGCCAGCGGTTTCATAGATTGCACCAGCAGCTGTGATGTTAGAGATCTGATAGTGAGCAATGAAACCGCTGCGATTGAGTCGGGTTTTCCCTATGTGAATTTTAATACCGCGTCGGACTATCACACCATTAAATTTAGGAAATTTACGAGTGCCTTTGGCTGTAGTAGCTGCAAATGCAGAAGTTTGAGCATTGATCTGCTTACCCTTTGTGGCAAATGACCAATGTGAGAGTCCAGAGATCTCAGCCGGTACATAACCCTGAGCCTTCTTCTGCACCGGGGCTAAAGCTGCTCGCACCTGCTTATTGAGATTCTTGGCAAGGTCAGGCTCAAATTGCCGCATAGCCTTAAGGACTTCATCGAGCCCTTTGACTTCTACTGGCATTTTCAGCTTCCCTCGCTTCCGCTTGAATGACATCGATGATCGCGTTGAGCATCGGTGCTTCCATCTCGTATAACTCTTTGGGCGCAATTCCCAACCTGACCGATAGTTTTGCTATCAAATAGGTAAAGGAATCGCGCTCAATTAGTTTGGGCTTGAGTCATCCAATACCTCGACCTTGGCCAAGACATCGACGAACTTTTCACCAAATAAGGGCACATCTTCTTCTTTGCTTAGGCATTTCCAAGCCAGCCAGAAAATGTCGGATTGCTTTTGATCCTCGGCAAAGGCTTTGCCAAATCCTTTTTTCGCGTACATCTCAAAGGCATACTCAATGCTTGGAGTGATTGCGTGTTCTGATACATCGCCATTTGCTTTGGTAATTCTTAGCTTTGCCATTGTGGGATCGCTTAGAAAGTACCGCTAGGAGTGACTGTGATGGATCCTGAAACTGTGAAAGTCAATGACTGCACTGCGACATCGCCGATCTTGCCTGCTATTGGTGTGAGCTTGTTAACCAGCACAAGACCTGAATAGATTGGGTTGGTCGCTGAGCCAACGGCAGTAGTGGTCTGAATAACCTTGAATTTGGCGACTGTTCCCACCAAAGTGTTTAAGGTTTGCATAACCGATGCAGAGGCTGTGTCATTGTTAAAATCCACTGAAATAGTAGGAGCTGCAAGGCCACCAATAAATTGATGACCGGTGGTTCCGCTGGCCGATACATCCAGCTCGTCATAGCCGTTATTAACGGTGATTGACACCACATGGTCTGAAAGATCTACATAAGTAGTTCCATCTGTTGAGATCTTGAATCCTGCATAATTTTGATAGAAAATTGCCATTTGTTTATCCCTTTCTTACCAAGTGCCTGAAGTTGCGACGGTCATCGCACCTGAGACGGTGAATGTAAGGCTTTGCACTGCTACATCGCCGATTTTGCCTGCTACTGGTGTGAGCTTGTTGACCAATACTGATCCGGTGTAAAGAGGGTTTGTTGCTGAAATTGTTGCTGATGATGTGAGGTTGCCGATTGCTGTTGCAGTTTGAACGATTTTGAAAGCGGCTACTGTTGCCACTAAGCCGTTGAGTATTTGCAAAACTTGTCCGGTAGCAGTGTCATTAAGGAAATCGATCGAGATTGTCGATGCTTCCAATCCAGCAATGACAGCATGACCAAGTTGGCCCATACTTGTGACATCTAGTTCATCAAATTGACGATTGATGGTGACCATTTGAACATGGTCTGTGAGATCGACATAGGCCGAACCCGAATAGATTTTGAAGCCAGCATTATTTTGATAGAAAATTGCCATTACTTATCCTCTTCTTTCGCTACTGGTGCAGCTGCTTCGCCGGTGGGTGTGATCTGACCAATTTTGATCAGGAATGCTTCTTCTTCTTGAGTGAGATCTGACATGGTTAGCTCCAAGTGCTTAGGATTGAGATTGACATTTCCGACATCAACATTTGGCCTGTTTCACTGGGGCTAACCGTTGGAGCCGAAATACTTTGTACTTTGATGCTCAGCGATGAGACCGCGAGCTTGTTAAACACGGCGACGATAAAACTTTCGATGTCTGCAAGGTTTCCCTGATTGTCGAGTAACGGCACGATCATGGAAATTTTGAAATTGACTTGCGGTGAGATTGAGTTGTATTGATTATTTTGAGGATCGATGTAGGGATCATCAGGTGAAATAATTACCGAGTTAGCAATAGGAGATGCTGGTGGGTAACTAAATACTGACCACACGCCATCGCTAGTGAGGGCTGTGGCGAGTGTGGATCGAAGAGTGGTGATCGCCGCTGGCATTAGCCGACCATGCTCCTTGGGCCTGTGTACGGGGCAAGGAGACCGCGTAGTCGACCCATAAGTGAATTACCGAGGCGATAAGGGCTAGGGGAGAAGTCTGGAGAAATTCCACCTGCACTTGATTGCTGACGAGCTTGCCAAATGTCAACGGCAAGCATCATCGCAGCTTGTCGCACCGCAGGTGTTTGATCATAAGTTGCAGTCTTTGTATCAACCCCGGCTGCTTTGCCATAAGGCACAATTAGCTGGTAATTCTTGTCTGAGGCAGTTTTGGCGTATTGAATGAAGCTGTAACCCTTGGGGTAATTAGGCCAAGTCAAAGGAAAGAATGTAAAGAGTGGAAATGTGCCTGAACCCGTAGTCCATGGATAAGTGGCAGTAATGGTGACTGTGCCGTTATAGGTTGAACCGCAACCGCTGATAGTGATGGATTGACCAGTGGCATAAGAGCCAGCCGATGAAAGCACCAATGTTGCGAAATTGTTTTGAAGAGTTGCACCGACTACTGGAATTGAGTCATACCAAAGATACTGATCCAGAAGATCCTGAGCAGTTTGACATACTGATTCTACGACGGTATCCGAATAGAGAGTGCCAATGCCGAGATTATCTCGAAGCTCTTGCATCGTGACATAAGTTGCAGACATCTTAGATCCTCTCTTGATAAGACTGGTGGGGCGATCGGGAGCGACAACCCCACCAGCTATTTATCTATTCAGTAAATTAAACAGTCTTGTACTTGCGTACACCCTTAGGTTGTAGAACTGCTGGAACCATGTAGCCGTAGATAGCAAGGTTGACAGACATTGAAGAAACAACATTGACTGAGAACATCGCTGTTGCTGATTCAAATACTGTTACTGCCTCTGGTGCGATAACGAATGCAGAGTTATCAGCACCGTTAGTTGCAACAGCATTGACATCCACATAAGCATCGAGACCAAGGAGATTGCCCTTGATTGATGAATTGCCCATGTTGCCGGCGGCATTCCATGGCTGTGAAGCGTTATAGATTGGGCGACCAGTTGAATCGACATAACCCATAGTCGCAGCCCATGTACCAGTGCCAAGAATTACATTCTTAGCGAAGTAGCTTGTGCCTGCATAAGTAGCTGCGGCTTCAGTTGAAAGGTAAGAAATCAAACCTGCTGAAGTTGCTGCTGTTGCAGTAGCGGCAGTACCGGAAGAGATCAACGCTGCGATTACAGCTGCGTCAGTTGCCTTGAGGTAAGCGCGCTCGAGTTGAATCATAAGTTGATCCATGAAAACAGGATCTGATCGCTCGATGAGTTCGAGGGAGATGGTTTGCTGACCTGCGTACTTGCTTACTGTGTAAGAGAGGTATTCAGAAGTCATGCCGGTGTTGGATGGAGCAGCTGATTCAGCTGTTACAGCAACAGTTGGAGCAGTATCGGTTGGAGTGATCAACGATGGGATGTTGATTGTTAAACCGGAAGTTGGAAGTGCTGCGCGACCGCAAGCATCAACGGCTGGTCGGCCGAAGTTAGTGTTGCTCACGAAGATTGAAGAGAGGTACTGAGTTGGGTTAAAGCCCGTGTTGGTTGTCATAGAGTCTGCTGCTGCTTTTACATAGAGTGCAGATTCTTCATCGCCAAGTTTTGCTTTGATTGAATGCAAAGCGTAGCCACCCATATTTTGAATTGGTGAGCGAACGGTTGAAGTGATGTAAGGACTTGATGCTTTGACTGTTGGTCGTGAGGCTTCGACTGTTTCCGCAGCTGGAGCCTCAGGTGTTACGGCCTCGGGAGCTTGAGTTTCCACGATTGCCTCACTTTCAGTGGTTGATTGAGTTTCTTCTGATGTGTGTAAATCTGCTTCGCTTTCGCTGGCAGCAACATTGGTGACGACAGCTTGTGTGAATGCAGGGGATTCCACCAAGGAAACTTCCTTGAGTGTCGCGCGCTGCACATACAGAGTGCCGTCTTTCCCGGGCTTTGACGCGATGACTTCAACGCCGACGGATAAACCCGAGATTAAATCTTCACTAGCCATGACCAAATAATCTGATCCCTTCTGACTAGCACTGACTTTGAATTGCCCACGAATCTCAGTTGCAGATTCTTGGAATGACATTGCCCGACCGATTGGATCGGTCTGTGAATGCTGTGCAAGCAATTTGATTTTTGTCGGATCACCAATGCTGATAGATCCTGCTTCAAATACGACTGGCCCGGCAGATGTGTTGCCGACTGTGCCGAAAGGTACGACGATGCCACTAATAATGCGACGACCAGCATCGCTGGCCTCGATTGGGCTACTGAATTGCAGATTCATTGTTGTCTCCATTAGGTGTGAGATCTTCCATCTCCATCGCTTGATCGACGGTGATAAGTCCAAGATTGAGCATCTTTTCTACAACATTGAGGCGAGCCATTGCATCAGCTCGCAAGAAAGTTTCATCCACTGCAAATGAAACTCGTGTGCCGCGAGGTGTGAGATCTTCCATTGATAAACGAGTCTCGATGGCCGTGATGAACGGTTGGAGTGAGTACGCGACGAATTCTTTGCGACCATCGAGAACATTTTGGTAAGTCATGCCACGAAATACTTCTGCATCAATCATCCATGCTGGCACATTGCATACTCGAGCCATTTGAGTTGCCATGTATTGCACTGCTTCATTCATCATCATGTCTTTAGGTGAGAATGCAGTTGCTTGATATTCCAAAGTAGAAGTGAGATATGCAGTACTGCGATTTTGCCTGGCAGTTTTCCAATTAGCAAGGATTCCTTGTATCTGTGCATCAGGAAGATCAGCACCAGTATTGCGAATGACACCAGATGGCATTGGAGTTTGCGATGCAACGGCAGCTGCTTTTTCTACATCGATTGCAGAACCGATTGTGCGCGCTGATCGCAATAAGATTCCTTGATCGAGTGCTTGAAATGTAACAAGTGAACCGACACCATCCATAGGAAGTTTTTCATTCATGTACATGTAATACTCGACCTCAGTGCCGGTAGCATTAAGTTTTGTAGTTACACGATCATTTTGAACCCATTCAAATCGAGCCGGGCGATTATCATCTTGATATACTTCTGTGACACGCCAATAAGCAACGCCATACATCAGCAACGAGTCAACAGTCCATGCAAGAGTGACCGATCGTGGTTGACGCTTATCAGGTTGATTAACCCATACTAAATTTGATAATTCTTCACCAGTTTTGTCGCTATACATTTCCAAAGGAATTGCAGCAATAGTTTGGCAAATTAAATTTCTGCATCGTGCAACAGATGGCACTGACATTGCAGATTGACGATCTATTGCATTTGCATACGCGGCGTATCCGCCGTAACTATTTTGATTAAATAATCCACCATAGGGTGCATCCATAACCGGTGGTGCAAATTGCGCCACGACACGAGAGGTCGGATCAGCTGCTTTGGCTCGAAAGCCCAATCGGTCTGCTATTCCCATAGATCAATTTTTTACTAAATGTCAAGCCTTTAAGGGAAATGTCGAGTGCGAGTCTTACGCCGAATAGACCGCCGCTTGTCCTTGGGGTTTGAGCAGTTGGTGAACGACCATGGCTAGTGAAATTGGAGCACTGACATCACCGGCAGATTTCCTACGAATGATTCTCCATGCCGCGTCATTTTGTTTGGCGGCGCAATTATTCATTTGCTGGATAAGAGTTTCCTGACCTGAATGAACGAGGCGGCGGTTAACCAAAACATCAAGGAAATCCGAGCAAGCTTGATAGAAGATCGTGCCCGAGCAATCAACCGTGGCGCAGCCACTCATTTGCAATCTTTGAGCGATGGTGGCGGTGGTGTATTTGTCAAAGCAAATCATCCGGGGGAAATACTTATCCGCCCACAGTTTTACATCGACGGCGATTTTCTGTTCATCCACTGCAATGTCTGAATGCCACGATTGAAGCAATCCCATGCCAATGCGGCCGTCGGGGAGTAGTTGACCTGCCACCAATGAAGCTGTGCGCCGATTGGGTGCGACATCAAATCCAAAGACAGTCAATGGCCCGGGAGACATTTCCAAGGTCGGATCTGAGCAATCTTCAAATGCGCCATGAGGCCACGGTGATTGAAGGGAGTCGATCCACTGCATCAATGATTCAGTGCGCCACGATTCAATCGATGAGGTGCTCATTGCCTCAAGCAACGCTTCCTCACTTACCGTGTGACCCATTGCAGGGTTAGCCAATGCCCATGCCTTGCGATCATCGATCCGGCAATACTGAGGAGCTGAATACTCGTAGAAGCCCAAAGATTCAGGTGGGAATGTCAGGCATTTCTCGCGTAGGTTATTAAGCACCAGACTGAAAGCATCACCAGCATTGGATGTGTAGAAGCTCTGCCCATCAGTTGCCCGGGTCGTTGGGGTAGCAGCTGTGAAAGCCTCTTCATCGATCTCTCGAAGCTCATCAATCCATAAGAAATCAGCGGTACGACCACGCGATCCATCCCGAGTGGCCGCCACAATGTCTAAGCGTGAACCATTTTTTAACTCAATGCACTCTTGACCGTTGGCGTACCGGATCGAGCGCACCTGTTCTTTGAGGAATGCATTGGAGTTGATTTGATAAGCCATTTCTCGAAATGACACCAAAGTCATTGCTCGGTTGCTCGACATGATCAGCACCCGGCGAGATCCAAAGACGAAGAGGTGCGCTAAACACATAATGCGCGCCAACTCGGATTTTCCGTTTTGACGAGCTACTAATAAAAGCCCAGTGCGACGAATGAATTTGCTTTGATCATCGAGTGCGAAATAATCGCGCACCACCACCTCTTGCCATGGCATAAGTTCACGGCCAATCGACTTGGCGAAAGCAATTACCTCATCGCCACGAGATTTTGTCGTCAACCATGGGCTGTGAAGGCGTGGCTCTGTTGCCCCTCGTAAGGCTTGCTTGACTGCGGTACTCATCTGGTTTGATCTGGCTTAGGCTGGCCAGCAAATGGCCCTGTGTGGGTCTCTGAGACGGTTTTTAGGGAGATAAGGGCAGC
>Ga0136642_1000721_pt1 | contig 15948 bp, 14 predicted proteins | sample LowCatLa1302831Y_FD_115313 | JGI IMG/M metagenome (GOLD analysis project Ga0136642, IMG submission 115313) | Freshwater microbial communities from Lower Cathedral Lake, Yosemite National Park, California, USA - 13028-31Y | ecosystem: Environmental > Aquatic > Freshwater > Lake ... | reverse complement strand
GACCCACTTCCTAAAAGCTGACATGATTAAGCCAGGTGCAACACTTATTGATGTAGGTATCAGCCGCGGTGATTCAGGATTAAGCGGAGATATTTCGCCAGAGGCTTATGCAATTGCGGGTTATGTCTCACCTATGCCAGGTGGTGTTGGTCCAATGACGAGAGCAATGCTATTAACCAATGTGGTTGATGCATGCCACTAAGAGATCGCACTGTTCGCATTGGCAGTTATGCAGTTGTTGCTATCGGAGTCCTACTAGGAATTTTTAGCTTTGCGCGAACTGGCTCACTTTTGGTCGCACTAGGAACACTCGGAATAGCGGTAGATGCCCGTCACTCGCGAAAGATCGAGTTTTTCTTGCCACTGGCAATAGCGTTAGCGCTCTTCGCTGTGGCAATAGCACTCCCGCATGGACGGTAGAGTTACCTTGACGTCAAGAGAGTTTTAAACGATAAAGGAGTACGCCATGGGCGGAAAAGTAACAGTTGTAGGTGCAGGTTTTTATGGTTCAACAACAGCACTCCGATTAGCTGAATACAACATCTTTGACACAGTTGTACTTACCGATATCGTCGAAGGCAAGCCAGAAGGTTTGGCACTTGATATGAATCAATCTCGTTCAATTGAAGGTTTCGAAACAAAAATTATTGGCGCAACAACCACTCCTGAAGGTGCAGGCTATGAAGCTACAGCTAATTCTGATGTAGTTGTTATTACTGCAGGACTTCCACGCAAACCTGGAATGAGTCGCATGGATCTGATCGGCGTTAATGCAGGAATTGTGCGCGGAGTTGCAGAAAATATTGCAAAGCATTCACCAAAAGCAGTGATCATTGTGGTTTCAAATCCATTGGATGAAATGACAGCGCTTACTCAAATTGCTTCAAATTTCCCAAAGAATCGCGTAATGGGACAAGCGGGCATGCTCGACACTGCGCGTTTTACAAATTTTGTGGCAGAAAAATTAGGCGTCAAAGTTAGTGCAGTCAAGACGCTGACACTTGGTTCTCATGGGGACACAATGGTTCCAGTACCAAGCCGTTGCACAGTTGATGGGAAAGCTTTGAGTCAACTCCTTTCACAAACAGAGATTGATGAATTAGTAGATCGCACTCGCAATGGTGGCGCAGAAGTTGTTGCGCTTCTTAAAACTGGTTCCGCATATTACGCACCATCGGCTGCTGCAGCTCGCATGGCTAAAGCTGTCATCGAAGATTCAGGTGCGGTTATGCCAGTGTGCGCTTGGGTCGATGGAGAATATGGAATCTCTGGTGTTTATCTCGGCGTAGAAGCTGAGATTGGTCGCGAAGGAATCAAGAAAGTCGTTGAAAGTAAACTTACAGACTCAGAAGTAAGTGCATTGAAAGCAGCAGCTGAAGCAGTTCGTGCAAAACAAGCAGATGTTCTAACACTCTAAGGAGAATGTAGTCAGATGAATAAGATTAAAGTAGAAGGCACAGTTGTTGAATTAGACGGCGATGAAATGACTCGTATTATTTGGCACTTCATCAAAGATTCGCTTATCTTGCCTTACCTCGATATAAATCTTGAGTACTACGACTTAGGTATGGAAAATCGCGATGCAACAAATGATCAAGTAACCATTGATTCAGCACATGCCATTCAAAAGCATGGCGTAGGAGTCAAGTGTGCAACCATCACTCCAGATGAAGCGCGCGTAGCAGAATTTGGACTCAAGAAGATGTGGAAATCTCCCAACGGAACAGTCCGTAATATCCTTGGCGGTGTAATTTTCCGTGAACCAATTATTATAAAAAATGTTCCCCGCCTCGTTCCTCACTGGACAAAGCCAATTGTCATCGGCCGTCACGCATTTGGTGACCAATATCGTGCGACAGATTTTCTAGTTCCAAGCGCTGGAAAATTGACCATGACATTTGTTCCAGAAGATGGCTCACAGCCAATGGAATTCAATGTTTTTGATTTCCCTTCCTCAGGAATTGCTATGGGTATGTACAACCTTGATGCATCAATTCGCGATTTTGCTCGCGCCTCAATGAATTACGGTCTCATTCGAAAATACCCAGTATTTCTCTCTACAAAGAACACAATTCTCAAGGCTTATGACGGCCGTTTCAAAGATATTTTTGAAGAAATTTACCAAGCTGAATTCAAAGCTGATTTCGAAAAAGCAGGAATTACTTATGAGCATCGCTTGATTGATGACATGGTTGCAACCGCCCTTCGCTGGGAAGGTGGCTATGTTTGGGCCTGTAAGAATTACGATGGAGATGTTCAATCAGATACCGTTGCTCAGGGATATGGTTCTCTAGGACTTATGACATCGGTACTTATGACACCAGATGGAAAGATTGTTGAATCAGAAGCGGCACATGGAACAGTGACACGTCACTACCGTGAACACCAAGCAGGTCGCGCAACATCAACTAATCCAATTGCATCAATCTTCGCGTGGACACAAGGATTAGCGCATCGTGCCAAACTTGATAACAATGCTGAATTAGCAAAATTCTGTGCCGCACTTGAACGAGTATGTATTGAAACTGTTGAGTCTGGAAAGATGACTAAGGATCTTGCAATCCTTATCTCTAAAGATGCGCCGTGGCAAAATACTCAAGACTTTCTAGCTTCTATTGATGAAAATTTAAAGAAAGCGATGGCATAGGACTTTTTTGAGGACTAACTCTCGTTCTTCTATTGTGCCCCTATAGCAAGAGGTCTAGTTTCCTAATTACGTGAGCACTTGAGCACACGTAATTATGAGAAAGCAATGACCGATTTCGTTGCTCCAGGTTTACCTGGAAGCAAAGTTACATATTTATCACGCTATGACCATTGGATCAATGGAAAGTTCGTGAAACCTTCATCAGGTCAATATTTCGATAATGTCACACCGATTACAGGAAAAGTATTTTGTGATGTTGCCCGAGGAAATGCTGCAGATATTGATCTAGCACTAGATGCAGCACATGCTGCGGCACCCGCATGGGGACGCACTTCTGCAACTGAACGCGCAATTATTCTAAATAAAATAGCTGATCGTATGGAAGCAAATGTTGAAGCAATCGCTATTGCTGAAACATGGGAAAATGGAAAACCAATACGCGAAGCTCTTTATGTAGATATCCCACTTGCAATCGATCACTTCCGCTATTTCGCAGCAGCGATTCGCGCACAGGAAGGCTCCGCAGGCGAACTCGACCATGACACCGTCGCTTATCACTTCCACGAACCACTAGGAGTTGTTGGCCAAATTATCCCGTGGAACTTCCCAATTCTGATGGCAGTGTGGAAACTTGCACCAGCACTAGCTGCAGGAAACTGCGTAGTTCTAAAGCCTGCAGAACAAACTCCAGTCTCGATTCATTATTTGATGAGCATCATTTGTGATTTGTTACCAGATGGCGTTCTCAATATCGTCAATGGTTTTGGCGTTGAAGTGGGTAAGCCACTTGCATCCTCTCCACGCATTGCAAAGATTGCATTTACAGGCGAGACCAGCACTGGCCGCCTCATCATGCAATATGCATCAGAGAACATCATTCCTGTCAGCCTCGAACTCGGTGGTAAGAGTCCTAATATTTTCTTTGCAGATGTTGCAGCAGAAAATGATGCGTTCTATGACAAAGCACTTGAAGGCTTCACAATGTTTGCCGTCAATCAAGGTGAAGTGTGTACTTGCCCTTCTCGTGGTCTCATCGACACAAAGATCTATGACAAGTTCTTGGGCGATGTCACAGCACGTACTCAAGCTATAAAGCAAGGTCACCCACTCGACCTATCGACGATGATCGGTGCCCAAGCTAGTAATGACCAACTAGAAAAGATTCTTTCCTATTTTGATATTGGAAAGAAAGAAGGAGCAAAAGTAATTACTGGTGGAACTCGTGCCGAACTTGGTGGCGAATTATCTGGTGGATATTACGTAACTCCAACAATCTTTGAAGGAAAGAACTCAATGAGAATCTTCCAAGAAGAGATCTTTGGTCCAGTTGTATCCGTAACAAAATTTGATGGATATGACGATGCTATGCAGATAGCAAATGACACCTTGTACGGACTCGGTGCCGGCGTATGGACTCGCGATATGAATACTGCATATCGCGCAGGACGTGAAATAAAGGCAGGACGTGTTTGGACAAATTGTTATCACGCATATCCTGCTGGCGCTGCCTTTGGTGGTTACAAAGCATCAGGAATTGGTCGTGAAAATCATAAGATGATGCTTGACCATTACCAACAGACAAAGAATCTGCTAGTTTCATATTCACCAAACAAACTCGGATTCTTCTAAAAAGTTAGGAAGTTATGCAAATGTCTCTGCCGTCTCGTGTCGATGTAACTACCGAGGCGGCAGAGCTTTTGCTCAAGCTCACAAAAATAAATGGCCCGCTGATGTTTCATCAATCGGGAGGTTGTTGTGATGGCTCTTCTCCAATGTGTTTTCTTAAAGGTGAATTCCGCCTAGGTGGGTCAGATGTATTACTTGGTGAATTGAATTTCGAAGGCCTGAGTGAGCCAATTTTTGTGTGGATTTCAGCGTCACAATTTGAATATTGGAAACATACTCACCTGACTATTGATCTTGTGGATGGCCGAGGTGGGGGTTTCTCGTTGGAATCACCTGAAGGCAAACGTTTTCTCATACGTTCACGTCTTTTCAGTGATGAAGAATGGGCATTATTAGAAAATGCTCCACTAAAAACAGGAGCATAAAAAAATCCCCGCCAGTTACCCGGCGGGGATTTTTTAGTAAAGCGATTACTTAATGCGCTCTCCAGTTGTTGCATTGAAGAGGTGAACTGCAGCAGGGTTGACGCCAACAGTGATTGTGTCGCCAGCCTTTGGTGGGTTCTTTGGATCCCAGCGAACAATTACTTGTGCGCCTTCATCACTTGCATTAGCAAACTTGACTGTTGAATCAGCAGGCTTTCCGTAGACGAATGCATCTGCACCAAGTTCTTCAACAACTTCTACGAGAACGTGGAAGCCAGTTGATGCTGGTGTGAAACCTTCTGGACGAATACCTACTGTGACATTTGATCCAGCGCTTGCAGGAACTGCAACAGCGAGATCTCCAAGCATTGCTTTGCCGCCACTTACTGGAGCAGTCAGCAAGTTCATTGCTGGTGATCCAATAAATCCTGCAACGAATGCATTTGCTGGATTGTCATAAAGATTACGAGGGGTATCAACTTGCTGAAGAAGTCCATCCTTCAACACTGCTACGCGATCACCCATAGTCATAGCTTCAACCTGGTCGTGAGTTACATAAACAGTTGTGATACCGAGGCGGCGCTGTAGCGCTGCAATTTGTGTACGAGTTGCAACACGCAACTTCGCATCAAGGTTTGATAGCGGTTCATCCATAAGGAATACCTGTGGTTCGCGAACAATTGCGCGACCCATAGCAACGCGCTGACGTTGTCCACCTGATAGAGCTTTTGGCTTGCGCTCTAGGTATGGCTCAAGGTCGAGCAACTTTGCTGCTTCGCGAACACGACGATCGCGTTCTTCCTTTGGTGTTCCTGCAATTTTGAGAGCGAATCCCATGTTTTCTGCAACTGTCATATGTGGGTAAAGAGCATATGACTGGAAAACCATTGCAATGTCACGATCTTTTGGTGCAACATTTGTTACATCACGATCGCCAATCAAGATACGTCCGTTATCGATCTCTTCAAGTCCTGCCAACATACGAAGTGATGTTGACTTACCGCAACCTGATGGTCCAACAAGTACAAGAAATTCACCATCATTAACAGTGAGATTGAGTTTGTCGACTGCAGGTGCAGTTGTTCCTGGATAGATACGTGTAGCGGCTTCGAATACTACTGATGCCATTTCTTTGACTCCTTCTCCGAGCAGGTACGTGCTCGACGGTCCGAGGATGAAGGCGCTGGCGGGGTTCCGACAGCGTGGAGGTAGGTTATGGCATAACACCAGGAAAAGGGAAGTCCTATACTTTGGCCATAATGGAGTCGCATTCGCTGGGAACCCTCGTTGGAGATATCGCTACCGTTGGGGCATTGATAGTGCTCGCATCCCTTTTCGTGGCTGCCGAAATTGCTCTGATCTCTCTTCGCGATAGTCAGATCCGCCAACTCTCAACTAAAGGTCGAAGGGGCGCGCGCGTTGCTCTTTTGGCGCAGAATCCCAATCGATTTTTAGCCGCCGCCCAAGTGGGAGTCACCGTCTGCGGATTTCTTTCTGCAGCATTGGGTGCGGAAAAAATAGGTGGCTATGTAATTCCATGGCTTGAAGGTTTAGGAATTAGTCATAGTTGGAGTACGACACTTTCTCTAGTTGGAATTACTTTGGTAATTGCCTACTTCTCACTTGTCTTCGGAGAATTAGTACCAAAGCGACTGGCACTATTTCGCTCGGAACAGATTGCGCTCGCCGCCGCCCCATCTATTGATTTCATAGCAAAACTATTTCGCCCCATTATTTGGTTACTTTCAAAGTCAACCGATTTTGTCGTTCGAGCATTTGGTGTGGACCCACAGGAACAACGTAGCGCCATTTCAGAAGAAGAATTATTAGATTTAGTTGCAGGACATGCTGCTCTCACTGATGAAGAGCGCGACATTGTTGAAGAAGTTTTCAACGCATCAGAGCGTCAAGTGCATGAAGTCATGGTTCCAAGAACAGAAGTTGACTTTATGGATGGCTCACTCACTGTTGGTAAAGCAATTTTGCTGGCCGTTGAGAAAGCTCACTCACGTTATCCAGTTGTTCGAGGTTCGAGTGATGAAGTTATTGGTTTTATTCACGTGCGCGATCTTCTCGACAATTCACGCGCAAGCTCAGGGGATAAGATTCAAGATCTAGTTCGAAACATAATGTATTTGCCTGGCACAAAAGGCGTGCTTCCTGCGCTCACTGAGATGAGAAATCAACGTCAACATGTAGCTATCGTCTTAGATGAATATGGCGGCACTGACGGAATCGTTACTTTGGAAGATTTAGTGGAATGCCTTATCGGTGATATTCGGGATGAATATGATGGGGATGAAAGTGATTTACCGATTCAATCGCGAACAGAAGATTTTGAAGTTGACGGGCTCGTCTCTATTGATGATTTGCGCGATGATTCTGGAATAGATATTCCGGATGGCCCATATGAAACGGCAAGTGGATTTGTTATGCATTTTCTTGGTCATATTCCTCAAGTGGGTGACATTGCATCCATTGATGGAGCGCGCATTACGGTACTTTCAATGGAAGGTAAGCGAGCTGGGCGTTTATTGATATCGAGGATTATCTAAAGCATGCGAGAATCACGCCATGGCAGCTAAGACTATGAAGAGAGTCCTTTCGGGAATCCAACCGACAAGTGACTCTTTCCACCTTGGAAATTACCTTGGCGCAGTAAAACAATGGGTTGAACTTCAAGATGGCCATGATGCTTTTTATTGCATAGTTGATTTACATGCACTCACGATTGAGACCGATCCAGTGCAATTTAGAAAACGTACTCTTGCATCGGCAGCTCAACTCTTGGCCTTGGGGATCTCACCAGAAAAATCTACGCTTTTTATCCAATCTCAAGTTCCGCAACATAATCAATTGGGTTGGATTATGGAATGTCTCACTGGCTTTGGTGAAGCAAGTCGTATGACGCAATTCAAAGATAAATCTTCGAAGAATGGCTCTGACCGAACAGTTGTTGGTTTATTTACTTATCCCATGTTGCAGGCAGCAGACATTCTTTTGTATCAAGCAGACTATGTGCCCGTAGGAGAAGATCAACGCCAACATATTGAACTTACCCGCGACTTAGCGCAACGTTTCAACATAAAATATGGTCAAACATTTCAAATCCCCGAAGCCTATATTTTGAAGACTGCTGCCAAGATAAATGATCTGCAAGAGGCAACCGCGAAGATGAGCAAGTCCTCTGGTTCGGTTGCAGGCGTTATTGAAATTATGGATACGCCAGAATCCAATGCCAAGAAAATAAAGAGTGCGACAACCGATGCCGGTCGCGAGGTTCGCTTTGATGAGAAAGAGAAACCTGGAATAAGCAATCTGCTCACAATTCATAGTGCTCTTTCTGGTACACCGATTGCGACTTTGGAAAAAGATTTTGAAGGAAAAGGCTATGGAGATTTTAAAGGCGCTGTCGCAGAAGTTGTTGTTGAATATTTCCGACCAATTCGCGCACGAGCATTAGAACTTTTAGAAGATGAAAAAAGCCTGCTTTCAATACTCCATGAAGGTGCAGAAAAGGCCCATGAAGTTGCCTCTCAAAGCGTAAAAGAGGCATATAAAAATTTAGGCGTTGTAATTTAGTTCGATTACTATCAATGTCGGGTTGAGAGTTTTCCAAATTGTTACATAGTAGAAACGAAAAATCTCACCCATATTTTGAATTTTTCTCACCCTAACGACTAGGCTCATTGATACACATCAACCTTCTATTACTGAGTAAAAACAGCAACAGAAGACCCCTTGGAGGAAAATTGAAGAAGATATTTCGACTTGTAGCAGTAGTAGCTGCAACAACATTTGTCGCAACGGCACTTGTTGCACCAACTGCATCTGCGGCATCAAAGGTCAAGATTGGTCTGGCATATGACATTGGTGGCCGTGGAGATAAGTCATTCAATGACTTGGCAGCAGCTGGTTTAGATGCAGCGAAGAAGAAGTTTGGTCTTACCGCAAAGGAAGTAACTGTTGGACAAGGTTCAGATTCAGAGCGCGAATCAAAGCTTCGCCTTCTTGCCTCTGCTGGTTACAACCCAATCATTGCTGTTGGTTACCTCTATGCAGGAACTTTGAAGAAAGTTGCTCAAGACTATCCAAATACGCAATTCGCAATTATTGATGATGCATCTATTGATCTTCTCAATGTTTCATCACTCGTATTTACTGAAGAACAAGGTTCATACCTCGCTGGCGTAGCTGCAGCACTTGCATCTAAGTCAGGCAAGGTTGGATATATCGGCGGAGTACGTATTCCGTTGCTTCAGAAGTTCGAAGCAGGATTCGTTGCTGGAGTAAAGGCAACAAAGAAATCTGCAACAGTAGATGTGAAGTATGTTTCAGAGCCTCCTGACTTCTCAGGCTTCAACGATCCTGCAAAAGCAAAAGTTATTGCTAAGGGCATGATCGATAAGAATGAAGATGTAATTTATTCAGCCGCTGGTGGTTCAGGTGCAGGTAACTTCGCTGCAGCAACTGATGCCGCAGCAGCTGGAAAGAAGGTCTGGACAATTGGTGTTGACTCTGATCAGTACCTTTCAGCATCAGCTGCAGAAAAGAAAAACATGCTCACTTCAGCAATGAAGCGCGTGGACAATGCTGTATACGATGTAATTGCAGAAGCAGTTGCTGGCCGTACAGTCAATGACATTCTTGATGCAAAAGCTGGAATCTATGGCCGTCGCTACAACCTAGCAATTGCTGGTGTTGGAGTTTCATACTCAGGTGGATATATCACCAAGTACAAGGCACAACTTGATGCAGCCACTAAGGGCATCATCAGTGGAAAGATCAAAGTTCCAACAGCGCCATAAATTCACTACCCATGGGTGAGTAATCACTCATTGAAATAGTGGCATGTGGCCCAGTAAGAGAGTTAAATCTCTAACTGGGCCACATGTATTTCAAATAGACGGTCTGCAGTGCAAAGATGCATCGGAGGGGAGCCCACATATGAGTATTGCTGTTGAACTTCGACACATCTCAAAGCGCTTTCCCGGAGTTATTGCAAATAAAGATATTTCGATGAAAGTTGAAAGTGGAACGGTGCACGCCCTCGTTGGCGAAAATGGCGCTGGTAAGTCCACGGTTATGAAAATACTTTACGGAATGCAAAAGCCCGATAGTGGCGAAATTTTAGTAAATGGTAAAACCATAGTTTTCAAAAATCCTAATGATGCAATTGCTGCAGAAATTGGGATGGTCCATCAACATTTTATGCTCGCTGATAATTTTACGGTTTTGGAAAATATTATTTTAGGCTCCGAGCCAACTAAAGCTGGAAAAATAGATTATGCACTAGCAAAGAAGAAGATTTCTGAAATGGCTACAGCATATGGACTAGATGTAGACCCAGATGCTCTAGTTGAAGGGCTGGGTGTTGGGCAACGACAAAGAGTTGAGATTCTTAAAGTTCTCTATCGCGGCGCAAAGATATTGATCTTTGATGAACCAACTGCTGTTTTAGTACCTCAAGAAGTTGATGATCTATTTGAAGCCCTAGAAGGCTTGCGCTCACAAGGAATGGCAGTAATTTTTATATCACATAAGTTGGATGAAGTTCTTCGAGTCGCCGATGAAGTGACTGTCGTACGAAATGGTTCAACAGTTGCTGAAGTGAAGTCAAAAGATGTCACAGCTCGCGAGCTTGCAGAACTGATGGTTGGTAGTGAATTACCAGAACCTACAATTCATGGAATTACGCGCCGCGAGCAGATTACTCTTTCAGTCAAGGATGTTTCAGTACCAACAAAAACAGGAAGTCGCGATCTAATTTCGCATATCTCTTTCAATATTCACGCTGGTGAAGTTGTTGGAATCGCTGGTGTAGAAGGTAATGGTCAAGCAGAACTTGTAGAAGCAATTTTGGGTCTACGTGAATATACGGGCAGTGTTTTATTTAATGAAACTTCTATGGATTCATTAGATGTTGCTGATCGTCGTGATTTGGGTATTGGTTTTATTCCGGAAGATCGCCAACGTCAGGCGCTACTTATGAATTCACCATTATGGGAAAATAGAATTCTGGGTCATCAACGAGGCAAGCCAGTCATGCGTGGTTTTGTCATCGATAAAAAAGCAACGTATGCAGATACCGAAAAAATTATGAAGGAGTACGACGTCCGTTCAACTGGACCAGATTCTTTAGCTACGGCGCTCTCTGGTGGAAACCAGCAAAAATTTATCGTGGGGCGTGAAATGTCAAAACTCCCCGCACTACTAGTTGCATCTCATCCAACACGCGGCGTTGATGTTGGAGCGCAAGGAGCAATTTGGCAGGAACTTCGTAATGCTCGTGAAAACGGAATGGCAATTCTACTGATATCAGCAGACCTTGAAGAACTCATTGGCATGTCGGATCGATTACTTGTGATGCTACGTGGTGAAGTGACAGCAGAAATAGATCCAGCAAAAACTAATCCTGAACAACTTGGTTCTGCAATGACTGGTGCCAAATGAAAAGATTTACTCCCAAACGCCTTGCGTTGGCACTCATAGCGCCAGTAGGTGCAGCAATTTTTTCAATAATCATTTCTAGTGTGGCAGTACTCGCAACTCATAAATCTCCATTTGATGCGTATAAGACAATGTGGCAATTTGGTACACAATCAAGTCAATTGATGGAGATGCTCAACATAGCTACCCCGTATTACATTGCTGCACTTGCAATCGCCCTGACATTTCGTGCGGGACTTTTCAACATTGGTGTTGAAGGTCAATTACGACTTGGAGCACTATTTTCGGCATACATAGGGGCAATGTTCACATTTCCACCAGTGCTACATATATTGGCAATATTTATCATTGCGATGACTTTTGGCGGCCTGTGGGCTTCGATTGCCGCATATCTCAAAGTTCGTCGTGGTGTTAGTGAAGTTATTTCAACAATCATGCTCAACAGTATGGCTGGTGGATTATCTGCTTATTTATTGTCGAGACATTTCACAATCAAAGTTGCCGGTTCCAATAATCTAGAAACAAAACAACTACCTGCCTCTGCTCACGTACCAAGCTTGAAGCATTTATTTTCAACTTTTGGTATCGAAGGTCAACATGGAAGTAGTGTCTATGGAATGTTTCCTATAGCTATTTGTTTAGGAATCGCATTTTGGTTTATCGTCAATCGCACTCGTTTTGGTTTTGAATTGCGTGCATCAGGAGCTAATCCATTCGCAGCTCGCGTCAGCGGAGTTAATTCAAAGAAGATGACTTTTATCGCACTCTCCGCAAGTGGAGCAATAGCTGGCTTAGCCGGACTACCGACAGTGTTAGGCGAGACGTATTCATATAACTTGGGTTTTAGAGCTGGTATTGGTTTCTCCGCAATTGCCGTTGCTTTACTGGGCCGAAATACAGCATCTGGAATGGCCTTGAGCGCACTGCTCTTCGGCTTCCTCGAAGTGAGTTCACGCGCACTTGAACTAATCGATATTGCCCCTGAAACCTATGTGATTATGCAAGGTTCAATTCTTTTGAGTTCGGTGATTGCATATGAACTTGTACGGCGTTACAAGATCACTTTACAAAGCAACGAGCATGCAAAGGCGTTGGAGTCATGAAAAATAAAGTAAACCGTATCCTGCTTTCCATCTTTGGACTTATTTTTGTTCTATCCATCATCCGTCTCATTACCGGTGCATCGGATTTGACCAGCTTAGGAACTGCATCTGCTGCTTTGCTTTTATCGGTTCCAATTGTGCTTGCCGGATTAGGTGGTTTGTTCGCAGAGCGTGCAGGTGTTGTAAATATTGGTCTTGAAGGCATGATGATTATGGGAGCGTGGGCTGGCGGATTTATTGGTAATAAGAGTGGGCCATGGTGGGGAATTTTAGGTGCGATAGTTTTCGGTGCTGTTGGCGCTCTTATACATGCAATTGCAACTATTACTTTTGGAGTTGATCACGTCGTTTCTGGTGTTGCAATAAATATTATTGCTGCTGGATTAGTTCGCTATCTTTCTACAATTCTTTACCAAGGTGGATCATGGCCTGGGCCATCGCAGTCACCTGATATGTCATCTATTCCTCTCAATGGTCTTCCAGTGCTTTCAGGTGGAAAATTTTTTGGTTGGAAGAGTCCGGATCTGTTGCAATCACTGGGAGATAAGCATTGGTTCTTTATCTCCGATATAGCATCGGTACTTCGTGGCATCACTGGCGATCTTTCTTACGTCACCGTCTTAGCAATTGCGTGCGTACCACTTTCCTTCCTAATCTTGTGGAAGACAAGTTTTGGGTTACGTCTGCGCAGTGCCGGTGAAGCTCCAACTGCTGCTGAATCACTTGGCGTCAATGTTTATAAGATGAAATATGTCGGCGTCTTATTATCTGGAGCATTTGCAGGTTTTGGTGGTGGGTTTTTATCAATCGTTGCCGCAAATCATTATCAGGAGAATCAAGTTGCTGGCCGCGGATATATCGGTTTAGCGGCGCTGCTCTTTGGTAATTGGCGCCCCGGAGGCCTCCTTGCTGGCGCTGGACTCTTTGGATTTGCAGATGCACTCCAGTTACGTGATTCGGCCGCAATACATGCACTTTTATTATTTATTGTCTTTATTTTGGTTTTTGTCGTTTATCGAAATATCCGCAAAGGAAAAACTGTGTCTGCAGTCATCAGCGGGGTATTTGCATTACTAACTTTGTGGTTCTTTATTTCGACTAAAGAACTACCAGGGCAATTAGTAACAATGACGCCATATATTGCGACACTTCTAGTTCTTTCACTCTCTTCCCAGCGCCTAAGACCACCTGCAGCCGATGGAATTCCGTACCGTCGAGGGGGATTGCGATAATGGAAATTAATTGGGATCTTCTACGTAGTGAAGCCACAAAGATAATGAAAAGTGCTTATGCTCCATATTCGAAATTTCCAGTCGGTGTTGCTGCATTGGTCAACGATGGTCGAATTGTTACAGGCTGCAATGTTGAAAATGCAAGCTATGGACTTGGTTTATGTGCAGAGTGCGGACTGGTTTCATCTTTGATTTCAAGCGGCGGTGGAAGACTCGTTGCGGCAGTCTGTGTAGATGGACAAGGAAATTATTTGGCACCATGTGGTCGTTGTAGGCAATTGCTTTTCGAACATGGTGGTCCGCAGATGCAGTTGATGACGGATACGGGAATTCAAGAAATGTCAGCAATTTTGCCATGGGCATTTGGCCCTGAAGACCTAGATCGTAATGAAAGATAAATGAGCGCAATCGAAAAGTATTCAGCTGCCGAAATAATTGCAGCAAAACGGGATAAGCACGTTCTCAATGATTCGCAGATTGATTGGGTTATCGATGCCTACACTCGCGGCGTAGTAGCTGATGAACAAATGTCAGCGCTACTTATGGCGATTCTTCTCAATGGCATGCAACTACCTGAAATTTCACGATGGACTGATGCCATGATAAATAGTGGTGAAAAAATGAATTGGTCGGTACTCAATCGCCCAACTGTAGATAAACATTCGACGGGTGGCGTTGGTGACAAAATAACTTTGCCTTTAGCCCCTCTTGTTGCCGCATGCGGAGCAGCGGTTCCGCAACTATCGGGGCGAGGACTTGGTCACACTGGTGGAACGCTCGATAAATTAGAATCAATCCCTGGATGGCGCGCCTCTCTATCAAATGAAGAGATGCTTGCGGTACTTCAAGACTGTGGCGCTGTTATTTGCGCAGCAGGAGCGGGACTCGCACCTGCTGATAAAAAACTTTATGCACTTCGCGATGTTACGGCGACAGTGGAAGCAATCCCTTTGATTGCATCATCGATTATGAGCAAGAAGATTGCCGAAGGTACAGGTGCACTTATCTTGGATGTAAAGACTGGCGTTGGTGCATTTATGAGCGATCCAGAGAAAGCAAAAGAATTAGCACGTGTCATGGTTGGCCTGGGTAAAAAAGCGGGAATTAAAACTCGAGCATTAGTAACTGCAATGGATATTCCACTTGGACTCACTGCAGGCAATGCACTTGAAGTACGTGAATCGGTAGAAGTCTTATCAGGTGGTGGGCCAGCAGATATTGTTGAACTTACTTTGATTCTCGCTCGTGAGATGCTAGAAGTTGCAGGAATTTCTGGCAAAGATCCAGAAAAAGCGCTCAAAGATGGAAGCGCCATGGATGTATGGCGACATATGATTATTGCGCAAGGTGGAAATCCAGATGCTGCACTCCCTGTTGCGCGCGAAACAAAAGTTATTACTGCGCAATCATCGGGAACAATGCTGAGTATGGATGCAATGAAAGTCGGAATTGCGACCTGGCGACTTGGTGCAGGACGTTCACGCCAAGGTGAAAAAGTTCAAGCAGGTGCTGGTATTGAAATTCATTGCAAGCCAGGTGAAAAGATTTCTGCCGGAGCTCCCATATTTACTCTTCATACCGATACACCAGAAACTTTTGCTCGAGCAGAAGAAGCTCTCACTGACGTTGTCACTATTCGTGATTTAGCAAAAGGCGAAAGTGTCGATAGATTGCCCTTGGTACTAGAGCGAATTACAGAATAGGTTTAAAAATGAGTTTGACCAGTATTCCTTCAAAGAATCAAATTAAGCGCCTTCCAAAAGTAGTAATCCATGATCACTTAGATGGAGGATTGCGCCCTCAAACAATTATCGATATCGCACAGGAGATTGGCTACACAGCTCTACCAACTCTAGATGCTGATGAATTAGCTACATGGTTTCGCGAATCTTGTGATTCTGGTTCACTCGTTAGATATCTGGAAACGTTCTCGCACACTATTGCTGTAATGCAACGACGCGAAGACATCATTCGCGTGGCACGAGAGTGTGCACTTGATTTGGCTCGAGATGGTGTGGTTTATGCCGAAGTTCGTGGCGCCCCAGAACTCTTTACTGAAAAAGGATTGAGTATTGAAGAAGTAATAGAAGCCACAATTGAGGGATATCGCTTAGGTATGGAGGATGCGCGAAGCGAAGGCCACCCAATACTTGTTCGTGGACTACTCTGTGGAATGCGACAGAATAATCTTTCAGATAAAGTCGCCGAACTCGTAGTGAAATATCGTAATGATGGAATTGTCGGTTTCGATATTGCCGGGCCTGAGGATGGATTTCCACCAAGTAATCAGAAAAGTGCTTTTGATTATTTACGCCAAGAAGATGCCCACTTTACGATTCATGCTGGTGAGGCCTATGGTCTGCCATCAATATGGGAAGCAGTTCAGATCTGCGGAGCAGAGCGCTTGGGCCACGGCGTACGAATTATTGATGACATTGATTTTTCTGGAGCAGAACCAAAGCTTG
>Ga0136642_1000720_pt1 | contig 15949 bp, 16 predicted proteins | sample LowCatLa1302831Y_FD_115313 | JGI IMG/M metagenome (GOLD analysis project Ga0136642, IMG submission 115313) | Freshwater microbial communities from Lower Cathedral Lake, Yosemite National Park, California, USA - 13028-31Y | ecosystem: Environmental > Aquatic > Freshwater > Lake ... | reverse complement strand
TTGACCGAGCTCTCTGGTTTGAAGAAACCCAGAGGATTTCTCAATCGCGTAGTTCGGCGCGCTCTCGGTATGCGTCCGAAAAATCCACCGAAGTATCGAATTCTTGTTGTTATGGCGACGAACATGCCGGAAGCGTTGGATGAGGCGCTTCTGCGTCCGGGTCGAATCGATCGAATGTATCGGGTTGGTTATCCAAGCAAGGCTGGCCGGATTAGAACTTATGAAGGCTATCTAGAGAAAGTTTCACATTCGCTAACCGCGGATGAGATTGAAAAGTTGGCAACGATCACACCATATGCAACGGGTGCGACCATAAAGGACACCATTAATGAAGCGCTGATTATGGCTATTCGCAATGGCCGGACATCTATTACTTGGACTGATGTAATTAAAGCAAAACAACTCAAAGATCTTGGGCCGGCCGAAGATGTTGAGTATATCGAACGCGAGCGCCATGCAGTTGCAGTTCACGAAGCTTGTCATGGTGTTATGGCGTATCTAGTTCGCCGTCATATGTCGATCGATTTGGCAACAATTGAAAAGGGTTCCGACTACTTAGGAATGGTCGCAAGCATTCCGCCCGATGATCAATTCACTAGATGGCGTACCGAATACGAAGCAGATATTTTGGTTTCGCTAGCTTCACTTGCGGGTGAGCGCATGTTCTTCGATGGCGATAACTCTTCTGGCGTTTCTGGCGATCTTGAGAGCGCAACAACGATGGCAAGTTTCATGGAAGGTCATTGGGGTATGGGTTCTACGATTTCTTCACATGCATCGAACCGCCGCAATGAAGTAGGCGCACCGGGTGGTGGTCGTGGTCAGGATGATGGAAAGAAAGAGTTACGGATGGCGCTATCTGACCGAATTGAAAATAATTTAGGTTCCTTGCTCGCTCGGGCGGAAGAGATTTTGCGGGAGAACCGAAGCAAAATTCTCGCACTTGCCCATGCGCTCGAGATCCATAAAACAATTTCTGGCGAAGATGTAGTTGCAGTAATGGTCGGAAGCAAGGGCCCGCTAGTCGATGGCCAGCCTTATCAAAATGCCGAGAATATTGCCGCTATTGAAAAATATCATTCGGCCTCCGTTGTTGCCCACAAGGAACACGAACGGCCAGATGTTTCAATACCGATTTTTTAACGTTCCAAGTCAGCCCTTAAGGCAGGGAACAATCCTTTTCAGGTAGGCTTACTCACATGGGCCCAGGAGGAATTGCAACAATAATCGCGGCATCTGCTCTCGCTGTGATTGCTCTGGCTGTTGCTTACGCAATTTCTCGGCTAGGTCGCTTGGTCGATGAAGCAAGTGCGGCGATCAAAGACCTCACAAACGGGGTAACTCCACTAGTAGAAGAAGTTACTACAACTGTTCAACTTGTCAATGGTCCGTTGCACAGCCTTAATAAGATTACAAAATCTGCCGAAGAGCTCACTACTAAAGTGGCTGCCTCCACCGAATCATTTTTAGATAACAACAAGATGGCGATGAAGGCTGCTGGAGTTTTGCTCGCAGCAACAAAGATGAAGAAGAACTCGAAGAGTTCGCAAGGTGCTCGTCGGTCCCCTCGCTTTACTAGTTCAGGTAAAAGTTCAGGTAATAGTTCAGTAGATTCCGAAGCAGAGTTTTAATAGGCCTGTGAATTCTGCTGAGATCAGATCCCGCTGGCTAAAATTTTTTGAGTCTGGCAACAGTCAGGGACTAGAACACACCGTTGTCCCATCAGCATCGCTAATTGCCGATGATCCAAATTTGTTACTAGTTAACGCCGGGATGGTGCCGTTCAAACCGTTTTTCCTGGGTGAGGTTAAGCCGCCATATGAGCGTGCGACCTCAGTGCAAAAATGTGTACGAACGTTAGATATCGAAGAAGTTGGTAAAACAACTCGTCACGCATCCTTCTTCCAAATGTGCGGGAATTTCTCTTTTGGCAACTACTTTAAAGAAGGTGCGATCTCCCTCGCTTGGGAATTATTAACTAAACCAGTAACTGAGGGTGGCTACGGATTTCCGGAATACAAACTTTGGGTGACGGTGTTTCAAAATGACGATGAAGCCGCTGATATTTGGCACAAAAAAGTTGGTGTTCCAAAAGATCGAATCCAACGTCGCGGTATGGAGGATAATTTTTGGTCGATGGGAGTTCCCGGACCATGCGGACCTTGTTCAGAAATTTATTATGATCGTGGACCTGAATATGGACGTGATGGCGGTCCGGTTGCTGACGAAGATAGATACCTAGAAATATGGAACTTGGTATTTATGCAAAATGTCCGTGGCGCAGGTTCCGGGAAAGATGATTACCCAATTTTGGGCGAATTACCAGCTAAAAATATAGATACTGGACTTGGACTAGAACGCACTGCAGCGCTATTGCAAGGCGTGGACAATATTTATGAAATTGACACAACAATGCAGATTTTAAATATGGCTTGTGAATTAACCGGTGTCAAGTACGGTGCAAACGAGAAGAGTGATGTTGCGCTGCGAGTTATTGCGGATCACGCTCGGACGACGATGATGTTAATCGGTGACGGAGTCCTTCCGGGAAATGAAGGTCGGGGTTACGTGTTGCGCCGAATGATACGTCGCACGATTCGCAATATGCGAATTCTCGGTGCGGGTGATCCAACTTTGAAAGAGCTGGTAGGTGCTGCTATCGGGGCGATGGGCGCGCAATATCCGGAACTAATTGAAAATGTAGATCGCATCACTGCGGTGAGCGTTAATGAAGAAGAATCATTCCTTGCGACCTTGAAGAGTGGCACTACGTTATTTGATACTGCTGCAAGTCAGGTGAAGAAAACCAAATTATCTGCGCTATCCGGTGAGACGGTTTTCAAGTTGCATGACACCTTTGGCTTTCCCTTTGACCTGACCCTTGAAATGGCTAGCGAAAAGGGTTTAGTCGTCGATGAAGATGGTTTCCGTAAGTTAATGAAAGAGCAAAAGGATCGCGCAAAGGCAGATGCCAGAACTAAAAAGACCGGACATACCGATGTCAGCGAATATCGGAAAATCTTGGACGGTTCTGGGGCGACGAAATTTCTTGGGTATTCCGAGATGTCATCCGAAGCTGTCCTAAAGGCGGTAATGGTCGATGGCAAAAACGTTGTAGAGGCGCAAATCGGCGCGCAAGTCGAAATTATTTTGGACCGAACACCTTTCTACGCGCAAGGTGGTGGACAACTAGCTGATGGTGGGCGAATAACGCTAGCAAATGGTGCGGTAATTGAAATCGATGATGTTCAATGCCCAGTCCCAGGACTCTTTGTGCATCGTGGTGAGATTATTTCGGGTGGCGTGAAAGTTTCCGAAAAGGTGCTTGCAACAATCGATCGCGAACGTCGCTTGGCTATTTCAAGAGCTCATACTGCTACGCATATGGTGCACAAAGCATTCCGGGAAGCGTTAGGCGAAAGTGCTACACAGGCGGGCTCAGAAAATTCACCTGGTCGTTTCCGCTTTGACTTCCCAGCAACGGGCGCTGTGTCACAAGCGACATTGAGCGAAGTAGAGAGTCGTGTTAACACTTTGCTACTTGATGATTTGGAGGTCACCGCTAAAACTATGACACAACCAGAAGCTAAATCGATGGGTGCCATGGCGCTCTTTGGAGAAAAATATGGTGATCAGGTTCGAGTCGTTAGCGTTGGTGATTGGGCGCATGAACTTTGTGGCGGTACGCACGTAGATCGTTCAGGCCAGCTTGGCGTTGTTAAATTATTGAGTGAGGCATCAATTGGTGCTGGTGTGCGTAGAGTGGAGGCATTAGTTGGTGTAGATGCTTATTCTTTCTTAGCAAGAGAGCATTTATTGCTCAACTCTCTCACCGAGTTGATGAAGGGCGCAAAAATCGAAGAATTACCAGAGCGAATCTCAGACCTATTAGATAAGTTGCGGATCGCTGAGAAAGATTTGGCTGGTTTTAAGACTGCAAAGGCGCTTGCTTCAGCGTTAACTTTATTGTCGAAGAAAATGGTAATTGGATCCCTAGAAGTGTTAGCGGTAGAAATGGATTCAGGTATCGATGGTGATGATTTGCGAACTATCGCTCTAGACCTGCGCAATCGACTACAAAGTGGGGTTGTTGTTTTAATTTCCAAAGGTTCTGACCGAGCAACCCTCGTGGTGGCTACTAGTCCAGATGCAGTGAAATCCGGCGTTCGAGCTGGTGAACTTGTAAAAGCTGGTTCAGCCATTCTTGGCGGCGGCGGTGGCGGTAAAGATGATTTCGCGCAAGGTGGCGGCAGTACACAAGAAAAATGTGGCGAGGCACTGGACGAATTGGTGAAATTAATAGGCACCGTCGCGAGCCGATAATGCAAACTGGCCGCCGGATCGCTTTTGATTATGGTGATGTCCGGATAGGAGTGGCAGTTTCTGATCTCTCCGGTCTTCTTGCAACACCGCTTAAAAATATTCTTAACGCGGAAACCTCCAAATTAGAATCGATTCAATCGCTACTGGTTGAGTACGAGCCAATTTATCTCGTAGTTGGTTCACCGCTTCATTTATCTGGTGCCACCAGTGCTAAAGGCGCAAGTGTGCAAATCTTTTGCAAAACTCTTGCCGCGCTAACGCAGCTTCCCATATACCTGATTGATGAGCGCTTAACGACAGTTTCGGCTGCCAGGTCGATTAAAGAAACTGGAAAAAATACTAGAGATGCTAAGTCCGTAATTGATGGATTTGCCGCAGCAGCAATTTTAGAAAGTGCCCTGAATCAAGAGCGGTTACATGGTTCGCCCATGAAGAGATTTTGATGAAATCAAAAAACAAGAAGATTGCCTCGGCAGTTATCGCTTTGGGCGCCCTCATCTCGCTCTTAGTACATTTACAGCCGCACCATGACTTTAGCGATGCGAAACCTGGGCCGGTAATTGAGGTTAGTATTCCGGATGGCGCAACCGGAACTCAGATTGCCTATATTTTGGCGGCCTCGGGTGTTATTAAGCAAGCGCAACAATTTGTCCGAGAGGTGCTTAATGATCCTAAGGCCGGGGGGATCAGCCCGGGCGTGCATCGCATTCAAACTCACATCTCTTCTAAGTTAGCGATTTCGCAATTACTGGACCAGAAGCAAATTATCAATGTTTTAAAGATAATTGAAGGCGAAACTCTCACGGATGTATTGGCGAAACTTCAGAAGAACGATCACATAAGTAAGGGCAAGTTTTCCCTTGTTGGAGTCAAACCACTATATCCAAACTTAAAGAATTCACTAGAAGGATCGATATTTCCAGCTCTGTATTCGTTTGCGCCAGCGACAAGTGCAAGTGATGCAGTTACAGCAATGGTTTCTCGGGCGCGAACGAATGCGCAGTCGATTGGGTTGGCCGCTGGTTATCTGAAATACTCGCCCTTCCAGGTTTTGACCATTGCTTCGATGGTGCAAATCGAAGGCGATACCGCCAGTTATGCAAAGGTCGCCCGAGTTATTTACAACCGGTTAAATATCGGCATGCCGCTGCAATTGAATTCAACGGTGCAATATGCAACGAATCATCGGGGCCGGATTGCCCTCTCAAGAAATGCAACTAGGACCCCCTCTTTATATAACACCTATTTGCATCAAGGTTTACCGCCAACTCCAATTTCTAATCCAGGGGAGGCAGCAATAGCGGCCGCACTTCATCCCGCCGACGGGGATTGGCTTTATTTCATTACAGTTAAGCCCGGGGATACCCGTTTCACAAAAGATTTCTCAGTTTTCCAAAATTGGACAACTGAATTTAATAATAATTTAGCTGCGGGGGTTTTTAAATGATTAAAGCCGCAGTTCTTGGGTCGCCAATTGCACATTCGCTCTCCCCACTTCTTCATAGACGCGCCTACGAAATTTTGGGAATACCAGCATCCTATGAAGCGATCCTCTGTGATGAATCAGATTTCCCAAGTTTCATTGAGAGGCAAGAAGAGGCGGGTTGGACTGGGTTTTCCTTAACGATGCCACTTAAAGAGATTGCAATTGATTATTTGACGCAGGTAGAGCCGACGTCCAAGAGAATTGATTCGATCAACACTATGGTCAAAAGTGGCACTGGCTGGTTTGGAGTTTCAACAGATCGTTTGGCTATTTCAAATCTTTTGAAGTCTCATACGTTTTCCAGGGTCGCAATCATTGGTGGCGGTGGGACTGCGCGGGCTGCGCTAGGCGCGCTCGATGGATTAACCAGCGAAATTGATATTCTTCTGCGTTCACCCAATCGCGCGCAGAAGCTTTCGGCTTGTGTAACAACAAGTGCGCTCAATTATTTTGATATGACGCATAGCGTGGCTAATTATGATCTTGTGATAGCAACTGTTCCTGCGGGAGCAAGTGACTCCTTAGTAATCAAAGACGGTGCGGTAAATGGTGTGCTTCTGGAAGCTCTATATCGACCTTGGCCCACAAAATTGGCAGCGAGCTGGCAAGGATCAGGTGGATATTTGATCTCCGGATTGGAACTACTAGTGGAACAAGCACTCTTTCAGATTGAATTATTTAGCAAGTCAAAATTTGATTTCAGCGAGATGCGTGGGGAATTGTTGCAGATCGGGTTACACGCTCTAGCCTGATATCCACAGCCCTTAAATGAGTCAGCGCTTCTGATGTTAGGTTCCAGCAAATGGCAACTCAATTGGACCTTGCGGTATTTCTTTTTTTTGCGCTTCGAATTTCCTCAAGTGACATCGCAGACTACACAATCCGCAATTGGGATTTGGGATACTTTCTTCTTTCGATATTTATCCGGCACGGAAGCACTGCGATCGGTTCGTCGCATAAATACTTCATCGGTTTGGCTCTTATAACGACGGCGGTTCTGCTTTCTAACTGGGTTGGTGCTGGTGATATCAAACTCCTCTTAGTTCTCACAACACTTACTTCAAATTATGAAGAATGGCTCGCTGCAGTTATCGGTGCGCTAATCTTCGCTGGACTTTTCGCACTTTGTCAGTTGCTCTGGACCCGAAAGACCGGAGCGTTGATCGCGATGGCGCCATTCCTATTTCTGGGTTTTATTTTCCAGATCCGTTAAAAGCAAGGATGAATAGGCCTAGATGCGAGTAATTGTGCGCGAATAGCGTTGTTGATCTGCCACAATAAGCCTCTGGCCGTTCAATGTTTTAGGGGAGAGACACTGTGATTCGTTGGTTAACTGCAGGAGAGTCTCATGGCCCTGCGCTAACTGCGATCCTTGAAGGCATGCCGGCTAATTTTGAAATTACCAAGGAGATGATTGACTCTGATTTAAAGCGTCGTCGATTGGGATTTGGTCGTGGTGCGAGACAGAATTTTGAAGCAGACTTGGTAACTATTCAGGGTGGTGTTAGACACGGTTTTTCTCAAGGCGGTCCGATCGCGATTGAAATCGCAAATTCCGAATGGCCAAAATGGTCGAAGGTTATGGCAGCAGAAAAAGTGGATGCCCAAGAATTGTCGGAGTTGGCACGTAATGCGCCACTGACTCGCCCACGCCCGGGCCACGCCGATCTCGCTGGAATGCAAAAATTTGGGTTTAACGATGCCAGACCAATTCTGGAGCGGGCAAGCGCTCGGGAAACAGCCGCTCGTGTTGCACTTGGCGCAGTTGCTAGAGCGTTCCTTGTGCAGAGCGTGGGCATTGAAATTATGAGCCATGTTATTTCTATCGGTAGCGTAATTGCGGCGCAGGACTATCTTCTCCCAACATATGGCGATAAAGATCGAGTGGATGCGGACCCGGTTCGAGCAAATGACCCAAACCTTAGTGCCGAGATGGTTAAAGAGATTGAAGCTGCACATTCAGATGGGGACACGCTAGGTGGCGTGGTGGAAGTCCTGGCTTTCAATATGCCGATTGGATTGGGTTCACATACGCACTGGGACCGAAGGTTAGATTCAAAACTTGCCGGCGCATTAATGGGTATTCAAGCGATTAAAGGCGTTGAACTTGGTGATGGGTTTGAATCGGCAAAGCGTCGTGGCTCTGTTGCACACGATGAAATCGCACTAAATTCGCAAGGCAAGATAATCCGTAGAACAGATCGCGCTGGTGGCACTGAGGGAGGAATTTCTAATGGTGAAGTTCTCCGTGTCCGGGCAGCTATGAAACCTATTTCTACTGTACCCAAGGCACTAGAAACGATTGACGTCGCCACTGGTGAAAGCGCTAAGGCAATAAATCAACGTTCAGATGTTTGTGCAGTCCCAGCGGCAGGGATTGTTGCCGAAGCTATGGTCGCTCTTGTTTTAGCTGATGCGGTGATTGAAAAATTTGGTGGCGATAGCATTTCTGAAGTTAAGCGCAACTTCGAGAGCTATCTATCCTCTTTGGTTATCAGCTAATGCCCCGAGTGGTTTTAATTGGGCCTCCAGGCGCCGGAAAGTCGTCGGTCGCACGGCAATTGGGTCGGATATTGGATTGTTCAGTTATCGACACCGATTTGGTTATTGAGAAGAAGTCAGGCAAGAGTATCTCCGAAATTTTCGTTGAGGATGGCGAGGCTAGGTTTCGTGAATTGGAACGCGAAGTTGTCCTTGAGGAATTGCGGAGTATCGATAACGTCTTGGCCCTCGGCGGTGGATCCGTTCTAAACGCGGAAGTTGCAGAATCTTTGCGTGAAAAATCAGTTCCAGTTATTTATTTAGAAGTATCAATATCTCAAGCAGCGCCTCGGGTTGGTTTTAATAAAGATAGGCCACTATTAACGATGAACCCAAGACAGCAATGGCTAGCGCTAATGGAAGTTCGTCGGCCCATCTACGAAGGCCTCGCGCGATATACAGTGAATACCGACAATCGTAAACCCGCTGAAGTGGCGGCGCAGATTGCAGAGTATTTAGGAGCGGGTCGATGAAAGAAATACTCATTACCGCTGAACGAAATTATGCGGTTAAGTTCATCGTTGGTTGGCGGTCACAATTGTCTGAAATTTTTCATAATTATTCGAACCACTTGGTACTTGCACCAGCTAGCTTGCGCGAACTACTCGATTTGGAATCTATCCCCGGAATAGGTCGAAATATTCATTACCTGCCAGATGGCGAGGACCAGAAATCAGCGACAGTTCTAGCAGAGTTATGGCAGTTAGCCGGTGAACTCAATCTAAATCGCGATTCTGTCGTAATAGGAATTGGCGGGGGAGCCACAACTGATTTTGCGGGGTTCTTCGCAGCAACTTGGTTGCGTGGTGTTGATTGGTTTGCTTTTCCTACTTCTCTTGCCGGAATGGTCGATGCGGCTATTGGTGGCAAGACTGGAATTAATACATCTTCTGGGAAGAATTTAGTTGGCGCCTTCCATTCACCACAAGGTGTGATCATTGACTCCGAATTTTTAAAAACACTTCCAGAGCGTGATTTAAATGCGGGTCTGGCGGAAGTAATCAAGTGTGGGTTTATCTCAGATCCATTCATTTTAGAATTAGCCGCTAGCTACCGCAATAATTTAGATGAGTTGATATTCCGCGCTGTTGCGGTTAAAGCAAAGGTTGTGAGTGCAGACTTTAAAGAGAGCTATCTGCGGGAAATACTAAATTATGGTCATACCTTGGGACACGCTATTGAGAAGCGAGAGAAATACTCCTTGCGTCACGGTGAGGCCATTTCAATTGGAATGATCTTCGCCGCGCAACTCAGTGTTGATCTAGCGGGTCTTGATAGATCAGTTCTGGAACGGCATCGCGTTATTCTCACCGATCTAAATCTTCCAACAACATATTCGACAGGTGCTTTCGAAGAACTTTTGAGCCTGATGAGCAACGATAAAAAACGTCGAGGAAATGCCCTACGTTTCATCGGGCTGTCTAAATTGGCGTCGCCCACTTGGCTCGAGTCAGTAACAGTGCCCCAACTCGAAGCCGCCTATGAGAGAATTTCCTCATGACAAATTCGATGGTGCCTAAAGTGCTTGTACTGAACGGTCCGAATTTAGGTCGCTTAGACCTGCGAGATTCCAAACTTTATGGCAATTTAGATTTCGCTGCGTTAACGGAATATATTCACGGAGTTGCCATTGAACTGGGGCTTGAATGTGACATTCGACAGAGTGATAGCGAAGTGGAAATGATTAGTTGGTTGCATGAGGCTGCTGACGGAAATAATCCAGTAGTTATCAATCCTGCTGCTTTCACACATTATTCCTATGCAATTAGAGATGCTGCAGATTTGGTAAAGGCGCCTCTGATTGAAGTTCATCTTTCAAACCCAATGTCTCGAGAAGAATTCCGACACACTTCTGTGATTTCTGGGGTGGCAAACGGAACGATTGCTGGTTTTGGGCCCGATTCTTACCGGTTAGCGTTAATTGCCTTGACAAGAATGCAGAGTGCTTAAAATCCCAACGATTCAGGTATCCTTAGCGCATTGCTTGGGGTAGTCCCGCTATTGAAACCTAGTAAATAGTGGATCTCCCAAATTGGAAATGGATTAATAATGGCGACAACTAACGATCTTAAGAATGGCATGACGCTCGATATTGAAAATCAACTGTGGACTGTAGTTGAATTTCAACATGTGAAACCGGGCAAGGGTCCAGCTTTCGTGCGCACAAAGTTGAAATCTGTTCTGACCGGAAAGGTAATTGACCGTACTCTGAATGCTGGGGTTAAAGTTGATGTCGCCATTCTAGAGAAGCGCGACATGACTTTCCTCTATAAAGATGGCGCCGACTTTGTTTTTATGGATGCTAAAACTTATGATCAGATGAATATTTCTGAAGCGGTAGTAGGCGAATCTGCAAATTACATGCTCGAAAATTGTGAAGCTAATGTTGCGATACATGAGGGAAATCCACTCTACATAGAGTTACCCGCTTCAGTTGAGTTAACGATTACGTATACCGAACCGGGCCTCCAAGGAGACCGTTCATCTGGTGGAACAAAACCCGCAACGGTCGAGACTGGCATCACCGTACAGGTTCCACTTTTTATCAAACAGGATGAGAAAATTTTAGTTGACACACGAACTGGGGCATATCTCGGTCGAGCTAATTCGTGATTAATTACTAATGAGCGCTAGAGGCAAAGCCAGGCTGCTTGCGCTAGATTTTCTGTACGAGGGTGATCTTAGGGGCAAGAGCCCCCTTGAACTTTTGCAGGAGCGCGGAACTGGTGAGATTTCACAGGGTGAGTATGTGAATACTTTACTTACTGGCGTTAGTTCCCATGTAGTTAAAATTGATGAAATCATCACCACTTATGCGCAAGGTTGGGATCTAGACCGGATGCCGCCGATAGATCGCAATATTCTACGGATCGCTATCTACGAGATACTTTGGGAGTCGCAGTTGGACGATCAGGTAGCGGTTTCAGAAGCTATCGAAATCGCCCAGGCACTTTCGACTGATGAGTCATCAAAATACGTTAACGGAGTTTTAGGCCGAATCATCGCGTTGAAATCCACTTTTCCTATTTAGGTGCAACTTAGGCCAACTATTTTTTGGCCAGCGCCAATTTCTCGTTCAATAACCAGTCCAGAGTTTGCGATTCATCGGAAGTAATAATCAGTGCAATAGTTGTTAAATCGGTTTCTCGAAGTGAAAGTACTTCGCCATTCCAGTCCCGACGCTTAGCACAAAGTAAACTTGTGAAAGTTGCAAGCAGTGCAAAATTCCCGCCCGCCTGCGCGCCCTCGCGGATTCGCCGCAAATCTAGGGTGATTCTGCGGATTGATTTGGGATTCTCTCGGCTTTCAAGACCGAGCAATTGATCAAGGGGTATTTGATAAAACGCCGCTAAGTTGATCGCTTTCTTCAAAGATAACGCGCGGTCGCAGCGCTCGTATGAACCAATAACCACGGCTTTCCATTTGCCACCCGAAGCAATCTCTACATCTTTGAGCGTCATTCCTTTCTGCTTTCTAATCGCACGAAGGGAGGCCGCGATAACTTCAATACTCGGTTCGGAAAGTGGGTTTAATGTGTTCATGAAGGAAGGTTATTGACCGAGTGAAATTCCTGCGTTTCGTTATCCACAGTTTCAATTTCTTAGAGTTTGCATGCTATCTTTACCTCACCCGAGAGGGTATGGTCCTTTAACGATCCGTCCAGAGAGGCGGCGAAGGAGTTTTAAATGGCTTCACTTCTTGATGCCGGCGATATCGGCCGAGCGCTAAAACGTATTGCTCACGAAATTGTTGAGCGCAATCACGGTCTAACGAATGTCGTAATTATTGGCATCCCAACACGTGGGGATTACCTCGCCAAGCGGATTGCAAAGGTGCTGGGAGAAATCGATGCCCCGGTCCCAGTTGGAACACTTGATATAACAATGTTTCGCGATGATTTAAGAATGCGAGCCCCAAGACCACTCGTTCCAACTTCGTTGCCGCAAGGTGGGATTGAGGGGAAAAATGTGGTCCTTGTAGATGATGTGCTCTTCTCAGGACGCACAATTCGCGCCGCCCTAGACGCCATTGGCGAGATTGGGCGACCCAGTTCAGTCCAACTAGCAGTCTTAGTTGATCGTGGACATCGCGAGTTACCGATCCGTGCCGATTTTGTGGGAAAGAACATTCCCACTTCAGCGAGTGAAAGTGTAAAAGTAAATCTAACCGAAATTGATGACGAAGATAGCGTCCTGCTTATTTCACAAATGTCAGGTAATACAAATGCATAGACACTTACTCAGCATCAACGACTTAACTCGCGAAGAAGCAATCGGAATTTTGGATACCGCCCATGAATTGTCGGTGATCTCTGATGGAACACTTAGAAAACTTCCGACCTTGCGTGGACGTACAGTTGTGAATCTCTTCTTTGAGGATTCCACTAGAACCCGAATTTCCTTCGAGAGCGCGGCAAAAAGGCTATCGGCGGATGTTATTAATTTCTCTGCCAAGGGGTCGAGTGTAAGTAAAGGTGAATCCTTGAAAGACACCGCACAAACTTTGCAGGCAATGGGCGCTGATGCAGTAATAATTCGTCACGGTGCTTCTGGGGCGGCACAGCGGTTGGCGGATTCAGGTTGGATCCAAGCATCAGTGATTAATGCTGGCGATGGTACACATGAGCATCCAACCCAGGCGCTGCTTGATGCCTACACAATAAGAAATAGTTTTCCAGAATATAGAGATTCTTTCGAAGGCCTCAAGGTAGCGATTGTTGGGGATATTTTGCACTCAAGAGTGGCACGCAGCAATGTGCTTCTCCTTAAAAAGCTCGGCGCGCAAGTCACCTTGCTTGCACCGCCAACGTTGTTGCCGGTAGGTGTTGATTCTTGGGGAGTTGAAACCAGCTATAACTTCGATGAGGTAATTCCAAACGTTGATGTAGTGATGATGCTGCGAGTGCAATCTGAGCGAATGCTGGATGCTTTCTTTCCCTCTGAACGAGAGTATTCGCGTAGCTTTGGTTTAGATATTCGCAGACTCAATGCGCTTCGCCCCCGCAGTATCGTTATGCATCCAGGTCCAATGAATAGAGGGCTAGAGATTTCGGCGCAGAGCGCTGACTCGCATCACTCGGTTATACTGGCACAGGTTTCAAATGGAGTTTTGATAAGAATGGCCGTGCTCTATCAACTCCTAGGTGGACAAACCTTGACTGACACAAATTCACCAGAAGCAAGTGAGAAAGTGGTGGCCAAATGAGTGGGCGGATAATGATTCTTAAGAATGCGCGCTTAGTAGATGGTTCGGTTATTGATCTACGGCTGAATAATGGGCTAATAGCCGAGATCAGTACTTCACTTCCTGATGGCGCAGATTCAATTGATCTTGCCAAAAATTTATTGATACCAGGCTTAGTGGATTTGCACACGCACTTGCGTGAACCGGGCCGGGAAGATTCTGAAACTGTGGCGAGCGCAAGTGCGGCTGCTGTAACTGGGGGATACACGGCTGTCTCTGCGATGGCTAATACTTTTCCAGTTGCAGATACCGCAGGAGTAGTTGAGCAAGTGTTTCGGCTTGGTCAAGAGGCTGGCTTATGCGATGTCTTTCCTATTGGTGCGGTGACGCAGGGACTTAATGGCGCTTCCCTAGCAGAACTTGGCGCTATGGCTAACTCACTGGCACATGTCCGAATGTTTAGTGATGATGGCAAATGCGTCTTTGATCCGCTGTTGATGCGACGCGCCTTGGAATATGTAAAGAGTTTCAATGGAATTATTGCCCAACATGCCCAAGATCCAAGGTTAACTGTGGGAGCTCAGATGAATGAGGGTGTTATTTCAGGACATCTTGGACTTACGGGTTGGCCGGCTGTTGCAGAAGAAGCAATTATTGCGCGGGATATTTTGTTAGCGGATCATGTTGGATCTCGCTTACATATTTGCCATCTCACAACTGCGGGTGGCGTTGAACTCGTACGTGCGGCAAAGGCACGCGGAATCAATGTGACAGCGGAAGTAACGCCACATCACTTACTCTTGACTGATGATCTTGTTGTTGGCTATGACCCGGTATTCAAAGTCAATCCGCCACTTCGAACTTCAAAGGATGTAGAAGCGTTACGAATTGGATTAGCGGATGGGACGATCGACGTTGTTGCCACCGACCATGCCCCGCATCCTGCAGAGGATAAGGATTGTGAATGGCAAGCTGCAGCGTTTGGGATGCTCGGACTTGAAACTGCGCTCTCCGTTGTAGTGACAGCGATGATTGATACCAAATTGATGGATTGGGCCACCTTGGTGGAACGCATGTCGATCGCCCCGGCACGGATCGCTGGATATGGTTCTCATGGCGGAAGGATTGCTGTGGGTAGCGCTGCTAACCTTGCTGTGATCGACACCTCAGCGGTTTGGCAAGTTGATCGCAATAGACTCGCCTCAAAGAGCCGCAATACACCGTTTCACGGAATGAATGTGAGCTCGGTCGTAAAGCGGACTATTTTCAAAGGTGTGGAAGTTTTTAGAAACGGTGAAGTTTTGAATCGGGGAGATCTATGACCAAAGCTTTCTTGGTTCTAGATGACGGAGCAATTTTCGAAGGTCGAAGCTGGGCCAAAGAAGGCGAAACATTTGGCGAAGCAGTCTTTGCGACGGGAATGACTGGGTATCAAGAAACACTTACGGATCCTTCTTATCATAAGCAAGTGGTGATTATGACTGCGCCTCATATCGGAAATACTGGAATGAATCACGACGATGAAGAATCCGATCGAATTTGGGTCAGTGGTTTTGTGGTTAGAAATCCTTCTCCAATGGTTAGCAATTGGCGCGCAACAAGTTCCTTGGAAGATGATTTAATTGCAAATAACGTGGTGGGAATTAGTGGGGTTGATACCAGGGCGATCACTAGACATCTTCGCGATCGTGGGGCTATGAGAGTTGGGATATTTTCAAATACTCAATTGTCTCGCGAGGAGATGATTATAAAAGTTCGCAAGTCACCATTGATGGAGGGTGCCTTCCTTGCCGATGATGTTTCAACCAAGAGTGAATATGTCATTCCAGCGATTGGGGAAAAATTGTTTACGGTCGCCGCGATTGATTTAGGTATTAAGGGCGCGACTCCAAGATTGATGGCAGAGCGCGGGATCGAAGTGCATGTTTTGCCTTCAACGACTACTTTTGCGCAAATCAAAGATTTAAATCCCGATGGGCTCTTTCTTTCAAATGGGCCGGGAGATCCGGCGAGCATGCTCGATGTAATTGCAATGGTTCGTGAAGTTCTAAGTGCAAAGATTCCTCTCTTTGGAATTTGCTTCGGTCACCAGATCATTGGTCGCGCCTTAGGTTTTGAAACATATAAATTGCCTTTTGGCCATCGAGGTATAAACCAACCGATCAAGAATTTGCGTAGCAATAAGATTGAAATCACTGCACATAATCATGGTTTTGCTGTTGCTGCTCCAGTTGAGGCAAACTTCAGTACAGTGTACGGAGCTGGTTTCGTCAGCCATATTTCATTAAATGATGGCGTGGTTGAAGGTTTGGAGTTATTGGAATCTCCAGCATTTAGCGTTCAATATCACCCGGAGGCAGCGGCTGGGCCACATGATGCGAGCTACTTATTTGATCAATTCGTCGGATTGATGAC
>Ga0136642_1000718_pt1 | contig 15953 bp, 9 predicted proteins | sample LowCatLa1302831Y_FD_115313 | JGI IMG/M metagenome (GOLD analysis project Ga0136642, IMG submission 115313) | Freshwater microbial communities from Lower Cathedral Lake, Yosemite National Park, California, USA - 13028-31Y | ecosystem: Environmental > Aquatic > Freshwater > Lake ... | reverse complement strand
TGCGCCTCACCCGCTGCGGTGGTGAAGGCATTTAATTCGAAGTTTGCGCCATGTGTATTCATCGAGACGAGTTGCTGATCTCCATGTGTTGCACTCTCGCTCAAGACGCGATTTGCCATCTGAATAATCTCGGGAGTTGAGCGATATCCACGAGTTAAGCGAACAACCTTTGCATCTGGGAATCTCCCAGTAAAGCCAAGGAGGAATGATGAAGTCGCTCCAGCAAAAGAATAGATCGTCTGAGCGGCATCACCGACGACGCAGATGTCGTTTCGATTTCCAAGCCAGAGATTGAGTAAACGTTGTTGTAGTGGAGAGACATCTTGATACTCATCAACGGTGAAGTATCGATACTGGTCGCGAACTCTTTCGCGGACTGCACGATCCTCTTCTAGCATTCCAACAGTGAGCAGTAAGACATCTTCAAAGTCGATGACGCGCTCTTGACGTTTGAGGGTCTCATAGGAGTCATAGACCTTTGCAATCTCTGCAAAATTCTCACGATCTGATTTTCCATTAGGAATTCGCAGAGAGCGCGAAGCTGCGATTGCAGATTCAGCATATTGATCGGGTGCAAACTCCCCTGCCTTTGCCCATTCAATCTCACTTGATATTTCACGAAGCGTTGTGGCGCCGGGTGCTAAAAAGGTATCGCTTCGCCCCATCGCCTCTGACATGAACCCGGCCTTGCTCGTTAATAACTTAGGAAAGGCCCCACCAAATGAATATGGCCAGAAATACATCAATTGTTTTAGTGCAGCTGCGTGAAAGGTACGTGCAGTGGCACTCGGAACTCCGAGGCCTCGAAGGCGAGCTCGCATCTCACCGGCAGCGCGGGCGGTAAATGTGAGAGCCAAAGTCTTGCTCTGATCGGTTACTCCGGCTGCAATTGCATAGGCGATCCGATGTGTAATGACTCGAGTCTTACCCGTTCCAGCACCTGCGATCACACAGACAGGACCACGGATTGCCATGACAGCCTCTTGCTGCTCTGGATCTAGTCCCTGCAAGATCTCTTCCGGATTCATCGTCTCTTACTTCCGCCAGGTTTCAAGAGTTTCTGTAGAGAGAGATTCAAAAGTTGGACGAGGGGTTCCATCATCGTGTGGCACCAAGTTGTACCAAGCCTCGATCATTGCTCGCGCAACGCTGATCTTGGGTGGAAGTAATAACTCCCCTGCAACAATCTCATCAACGATTGAGTCACGATCAAACCATCGGATCTCTTCAATCTCTTCACCATCAGGACGTGCATTCTCTGGATCAAGGATCCTTGCTTCGAATGCGATCATCAGCGATGCCGGAAATGGCCATGGTTGAGATCCAAGATATTTCACATCATCGACAAGAACGCCTGCTTCTTCTGCAACTTCGCGGGCGACACATTGTTCGAAAGATTCGCCTGTCTCAACAAAACCTGCAAAGGTCGAGAAGCGATGTTCGGGCCAGACCTTCTGGCGCCCAAGAAGAATACGATCGTCACGATCTTTTACCAAGACAATAATCGCAGGATCGGTTCGAGGGTAATGCTCTGTGCTGCATTGATCACATTTTCGAATTGATCCACCCAACGAAGGCGCTGTTGGCGCACCGCAGGTAGAACAACGGGGATGTTTCTTATGCCAATTTGCTAATCCTTGTGAGTGAACTGCAAGGCCGATCTGCAACTCATCGAGAGTTCCACCGATCTCACGCAGAGTTCTGTAATTCTCACCCTCACCAGAGATCTGTGGTGACATGAAGAGGAAATATGGTTGACCCTCATCGAGCCCCAAGAAGAATTCATCACCATTATCTGGCGCTTCAAAGCTCTTTAAATATTTGAGAGAGCCGGAATCTTTATCGGTAAGGAATTTTTCACCATCGAAATGGATAACACGGGCACGATCCCAGAGGGCCTCGAGTGCCTGCGGATCTCGCCGCAGATGCTCTGCGCGATCGACAACGCTACGAGCAAGCGGGAGGTTAAGAATCTTCACGGACGAGCTCTCTCTCACTTCGTTCTACCATCAGGAAATTCCATCTGGCTTACAAGGGGCGACCCTACTAGCCTGCAGACATGAAGGTCATCTCGTGGAATATTTTGCATGGCCAACCAGTTCCTCCACCGAATACCCCGCTTAGCGCTGACCTTGCCCACAACCTTCTCCACAAGGCATCCACACAGCTACGAGATATCGGATGTGATCTTCTCGGAGTTCAAGAGATCGATGATCTGCAGGCTCGATCATCAGATCTCTCTCAGATCACCACCATCGCAACTTCGTTGGGAGCAGTTGCCTGGGCTTATGCACCAACAGTCATTGGAACTCCTGGTGAGAAATGGCGAGCACTGGCCAAAGATGAAGATCGAATTCGAATTGGTCCACACCGCTCGCAAGAATCGAGTTATGGCATTGGTTTGATTTCAAGAATTCCGGTCAAGCATTGGCACCATGTAGAACTCGGGCGTTCTTGGATTGGCCTTCCGCTAGCAATTCCAACTGGGGATGCATCTGATTCTTCTCAACGACGTAGGCGATCAGTTCGCTTCTTCTATGTTCGCGATGAACCGCGAGTAGCCCTTGCTGCAGAACTTGAAAATGGATTTACAGTTGTCGTCACACATCTCTCTTTTGTCCCATTCGTCAACTACTTTCAACTGATGAAGATCAGGCGTTGGCTGCGAAAGATTCCAGGAACACATATTCTCGTAGGCGATCTCAATCTTGGATGGTCCCTTCCGGTTCGTGGAACCCACTGGAGATCCCTCGTTGAGAAGAATACCTACCCATCGTGGGGAGCAAAGATTCAATTTGATTACATCACCGCTCATATTCCACATTTCGGAGAGCGTTCGGTCTCGGTATTAGATATTCCTGATCTTGGAATAAGTGATCATTTACCGATCGGTGTAGAGATTCACTGATTGAATCAGTGAGATAAGCCCTTCTTCATCTAAGAGATCAGCTGGTCGTATCGTTACGTTCTCATTGACGTAGTGGAATCCAGCAGTGACCTGTGCGAGCGCTACCCCGTGCAACTTCGCATAGGCGAGGCGGTAGACGGCAAGCTGGATCGCAGCATCTGCTAGATCATCGCCAGATTTCTCTTTACCGGTCTTCCAATCGATCACCTCAAAGGAGCCATCTCCTGTTGAGTAAATCGCATCGATTCGACCTTTCACAACAAGCCCAGAAAGTACTGTCTCGAAGCCGATCTCTACGCCGACAGGTACGCGATTCGCCCACTCTGATGCAAGCCACTTATCTTTCAAATCTTGAAGAGCGATATCAGCGATTGGTTGTGGATCAAAGATATCGTCATCAAAGAGCGTTGAGAGTTGGAAGTGACGTTCGATCCATGAGTGAAACTCTGTGCCGCGCGCGGCAAATGGATTGGCATGGTTTGGCATCGGACGTCTGATATTCAGGGCTAATTGATCAGGATCACTCTTCATAGTGAGCAGTGATGAGACAGAGATCCGGTCCGGTAGGAATATTGGTTGAAAACTCTTGCGCCTATCTATCTCAGAGATAATAGAGAGCGCGTCGCGAGCTTTGCTTGCAATCTCTTGATCGCCAGTCAATTTCAGATCTGTGAGTTGATCTCGGGTGAGAGAGCTACTCTGATTCACGACTCTGGCACTCTTGGCAATTGCATCTGCACGATCACTGCGCAGTGGCCATATCGCTGTACGCGGATTTTGAATGAGTGGATTAACGCCATCATCATCAACGGCTTCAGAGAGAATCGCTGATGGATCATTGCTTGCAAGATAGGTGGAGATCCAACTATAGATCTCAGAGATGTCTTTCTCTTTGCTGCCATCACGATAGATCGATGATGTTGCTATCACGCTATGGCGGGCTCTGGTAAAGGCGACGTACGCTAATCGATACTCTTCATGAAGACGGAGCTCTTTCCATTGATCATCAAATGTTGTGAGCGATTTTCCGACAAGTGATGCCTTCGGTGAGTCAAAGCCATCTGGGAATTGGTAGGAGAAAGGAAATTGTGAAGAGTCGGCACGCAGTTCAAGTGGGATAGATCCAGAGCTCTTCAGCCAGCTATCACTCTTCTTGCCACTACTTGGGAAGTTCCCCTTTACCAATCCTGGAATAGCGATGTGATCCCACTCAGCCCCCTTTGCTGTATGAATTGTGAGTAGTTGAACCGCGCTGCGGGAGGCTGTGATCGAGGTGGGTTTGAGGCCCCCTTCGCGCTTATCGGCAACATCTAACCACCGCAGAAATGTTGAGAGCGTTCCACCATTTCTTGCAAAGTGTGAAGCCTCCTCCATAAAGGCATCCAAGTGGCGCCTTCCACTCTCCCAACCATCGCGAACAAGCACTTCGCTATCAAGGCGTAGGAATCGTTCAGCCTCGATCAAGATATCGGTGATGGAGCCATGTAATTCGCGGCGAAGGACAGAGAGCTCTGTTGAGAATTCGAGTAATCGTTTCATACCCTCTTGGGAGAATCTCTCAGGCGGTGCATCAGAGATCTGATCGATCGCTTCAATGATTGAACCGATTGCAAAGTCATCATTTTCAAGGCTAGCTATCTCCCCGTGTTCAAGAATCTCTTCCAGCCTTCGTGACTTTCCTTGAGATGAACCTTCGGTGATATCCCTCGCGAAGCGACCGAGAGCCATCAGATCTTTTGGACCAAGTGATAAACGTGGCCCAGTTAATAATCTGGCAAGTGATGTTCCCGCATCTGGGAATGTGAGAGTACGTAATAAAGCGATGATCTCTGCAATCTCAGGGATATGTATTAAGCCACCGATTCCAACGACCTCGACTGGAAGACCAGCCTCACGTAGCGCTGCTTCAATCTCAGGGATATATGACTTTGCGCGAATCAAGACTGAAAATGTTGAGCGTTCGTTCTCTGGCAAGGCGATACGTTCTGGAGCGTTCCATAGCTTGGCAAAGTGCTCTGCAATACCGACAGCTTCATCACGCGCGGTGAGATAACGACCCGCATACACCGAACCTTCACCAGCTCTGGGATTGAGAGTGAGGCGATCAACGCTCACGCTCTGCGAAGCTGCAGAGGCCCGAACTGCCATCTGGTCAACAATCTGGTTTGCGAAATCTAAAACTTTTCGGTCATTGCGCCAGGATGTCAGCAGTGTGAATCGCTCACACTCTGTGTGAGGTGCGAAATCACTCGCGAAACGATTGATTGTCCCTGCTGATGCGCCTCTCCACCCATAAATAGCTTGGTAGGGGTCTCCTACAGCAGTTATTGGGAAGGGTGATTCAGGGGTGCTTCCAAATAGCGTTGATAGGAATCGGACCTGGGAGGCAGAAGTATCTTGATACTCATCGAGAAGTACGACTTGGTATTTGCCTCGCTCTAAGTGCGCAACATCTGGAATCGCCTCTACAAGACGTGCAGCTAGGTTCATATGATCATCGAATGTGAGTAAGCCTTCTTCAATTCTTCTTGCATCCGCAGCTTCAACCATCGGAAGAATCGAGAGCCGCTCCTTGACTGTTGTAATAGCTCCTCTTACATCAGCATTAGAGGCGGTGGGGTCAACGGTAAGTAGCTTCTCTAGGAGTGCTTCACTTATTGCACGCACACTCTCAATACTTTGATTATGCTCTGAGATCTGTGAAGATAGTGAGATCACTGCATCAACAACTGAATTAGGAGAGTGCTCTAGTGGATAAGCGGTCTCTGGAAATTCGGCGACGATCTCACTAAAGAGTTGCCAAGCAGCGGCTTCACCGAGTGGTGCAACATCGGCATCAATACCCATCCGAATTCCATGCTGAGTCAGAACTCGACCTGCATAAGAGTGATAGGTCGAGATATCGACTGCGATATCAAGAACTCCGAATTCATCCGATGGGATCAATCCAACTTTGCGAAGCTGGCGCATGCGATACCGCATACGCGATGCAAGCTCCCCTGCAGCCTTACGCGTAAATGTCAGACCCAATATCTGATCGGGCCTCACCACTCCATTGACGACGAGCCAGAGAACGCGTTGGGTCATCGTCTCTGTCTTGCCAGAACCAGCACCTGCCACAACGACAGTTGGCCCCCAATGTTTAGATTCAATGATCGCCCGTTGCTCAGCTGTTGGTTCTAAGAATCTGCTTCCGGCCTTAGCGAGCGCCTCTGCGATATCGAGTGCGGTGATCTCACTCTTCAGAGTGATCACTCCATTTTTAATCGAAGCATCTGCGATAGGTGCGCTCATTCGATCACGCTCCTACCTTCGCTCTGCAATGGGCAGAGGGCGGCTACTGGGCATGTCGGGCAGCGTTTATTGGCACGGGCGGTAAAGGTCGCAGCGGCCATACCTTCTGCGATGGATGAGATATCTGCTTCAACCTCTTCGCGAATAATAGGAGGCTGCACTTGGGCAGCAATCTTCTGGGTATCTTTTGCAAGGAAGAGAAGTTCTGCTCCCCCGCTCTGCGTGATCTCGGTAATTCTCTCGGTATCCGGAAGATCAAACCCATCCATAACAACGGCAAGTTGGTAAGCCTTTAATTGCCTGTGATCGAGAGTTTCAACCTTGGTCGCAGCGCTCTTTCCTGTTTTCAGATCAACGATGTGAAGTGAGGTGCCATCTTCGCTTGCTTCAAGTCGATCGACTTGGCCGCGAATGACTGCCCGGCCAACACGAATCATAAAGTCTTTCTCTACGGCGAGAAGGACGCGATCATTCGCCTCGTTCCAGGTAAAGAAACGTTTGAGCATCTCAGATGCACTCTCAAGTTGTGCGCTCTTATACCAACCAACGTTCTGATCAACGACGCCCCAAGCTTTGGTGAGGGATTCGATTGCGCGCGGTGCATCAAGAGTTGGATCCTTCATCACAAGAGCTGCTAGCGCATGGATAGCAACTCCTAGGAGTTGTGCCGTTGAATCCCCATCTTTTGCGCCGCTCTTCTCTAAGAACCATTTCAATCCACAGTCGACAAAGTTCTGCAAGCTGCTGGGAGAGATATATACATCAGCGTCTGCAGGGATAAGAGGAAGATCAGTACTCCAATCACGGACTCCTAACCACTGCTCGGGCTTTGCACTTCGCACCCCAGCCTCTGCCAAAGTTTTAAGGAGTGCACCGGCAAATTCTCGTTGGGCCGCGGTTGAGTTTTCAGAGAGAAGATCTCGACGTAGAGACGAGACGAGCGCTTGTTGAGTGAGTGAACGCTCGGCTTGGGTAAATTGCGCTTCGTCAGAAGGCGCACCATGGATAACTTCGTAGATCTCTTCAAAATATCGAGATGGATAGGAATCTTCCTCTTGGCATGCGGTGATAATCAGCCCTGACTTTGCTCGCGTGAGAGCCACGTGGAGCAGCCTACGCTCATCTTGGGCAAGGGCTGAGGCTGTGCTTGCGGCAATCTGATCTGCGGATGTGAGTCCTGTTCGAATAGATTCGACGAGACGTTCTGAGCCAAGAAGTGATCCGCGCTCACTTAAGTTCGGCCAACTACCTTCTTGGAGGCCAGCGAGTGCAACAAGATCCCACTCCAAACCTTTTGCACCATGAACGGTTGTTAAGGTGACAACCTCTTCGCGTTGAGCGCGAGATGAGATTGAGTCGCTCAAGATTCGCTCATCCATGAGTTGATCTAAGAAGAGTTGTGGTGATGCATCCGTGGTTCGCTCGGAGAATCTACGGGCAGATTCAAAGAGTTGGATGATGGAGTCAAGATCGCGATCGGCTGCTGCGCCACGTGACCCACCAGCGAGTGCACGCTCCCGCCATAGTTCTGGAATAGATTCACCAAGATAATTCTTAGAGTTCGACCAGATCGCCCATAAGAGTTCTGAGGTATCTCCACGAACTTTCCGTCCGGTCTGCAGGAGTTCGCGAAGGCGAATGAGTGGAATAAGTTGAGATTGATCGATCTCAGAGATTGGATCGGTGATTGCATCGAGCATCATCTGAGTAGTGGATCGCAGATCTCCTTCGGTACGAGCCTTGCTCAGAGCAAGACGTATATGCCTGAGTTGGATCGCATCAGCGCCACAAAACTCTGAGAGGAGCAGCTCTTCGATCTTTGGCCAATGTGATGTACTCAAGAGATCTGGCTTCACGATCAGTTGTGCAATATCTAAGATTGGCCTTACTGCGGGATTCTCTGCAAGGGCAGCTGCTTGTGAGTCAACGCTAAGTGGAATTCCATTAAGTGCACATGCCCGAGAGAGTGCACTTACTTGGTGGCCCGGAGTGCGCACGATGATCGCCATCTGCGACCACGGCATATTCTCTTCAAGGTGAGCCTTACGTAATTGATAGGCGATGAACTGTGCTGCTTCGGATTGATTGGAGAGCTTGGCGAGGGTTACTCCCCTATCGAGCTCTGAATTCGTGGTTTTCTCGCGTCTACGGGCTGGGTTCTTCGATCTGAAGTGAGAGGCGGTAGTGATTCCAAGATCTGTAATCGATGCAACGCTGCGATAGACATGTGAGAGATGCACGCTCTCTGTACAGAACTCTTCCATCCAGCCAATCAAGCCATCGGGATCAGCGCCTCGAAAACGTCCTACAGCCGAATCTGGATCCGCGAAGAGGAGAACATCAGCAGGTGCGATGAGTTGTAAGAGATCACGCTGGGAAAGATCACTCTCCTGAAATTCATCGATCATCACTGTTGAAAAACGAGATCGGTATTGTGCAAGTAGCGCAGGGTCACTCTTTAAGCGATCGATCGCTTCCACGATGACAGATGAAGGGTCGATCCGAATCGGAGAATCCCCAACGGTGTAATTACGAAGTTGCATCGTCTTGTAATACGAAGCCCAGAATTTTGCTCCGCCATCCCAGTATTTCTCACCTAGCTCTTCCCCGAGCTCTTGCAGGCGACGTGGAGTCAGATTTAGCTCTGTAGCGCGAGAGATCAAATCACGAACTTCGCGGATAAAGCCGCGGCTTCTGCGCGCTAGTTCTAAATCAGAGTGCCAATCAATTTGTACATGTTCATTCTGTAAGAGGTCTTTGATAAATGCATCTTGCTCAGCACCAGAGATCAAGATGTAGGAGGGATCTTCTGGACGTAGCTTCTCATTCAATATTGAGAATGCGAGCGAGTGAAAAGTTCGAGCGAGCGCTTCAAAGGATGTCGACCCTGCACCGCGCGCAATCGCATCACGCAGATCAGATGCTCGCTCGCGTCCGTAGGTAAGGATGAGAAGTTTGCTGGGATCAAGGCCAGCTGATACTCGCGCAAGAGCGGTCTCGATCAGAGTTCTGCTCTTGCCAGTCCCTGGGGCGCCATAGATTGCAATTCGCCCACTCTTATCTGCAAGTGAGAGCTGCGTGGAATCGAGAGTAACTCCGTGATCGACAGGCTCACGCCAAAGTAGGCTGAGTGGGCCAAGTGGTGGAGTTGAGCGCTGCATAGGCCCTATCTAAGCGAATGGGGCTGACACTGTCGTGTCAGCCCCACCCAATCAACGCTTAAAACTTAATTATCCGCACCTTGGTTTTGGCGCTTTGTACGAGAAGTCGCGCGACCGCGCTCATTCTGATCCAAGATCACCTTACGAACGCGAACATGCTTCGGTGTTACCTCGACACATTCATCTTCGCGACAGAACTCAAGCGCCTGCTCTAAGTTCAAAAGGCGTGGCGGAATGATGCGCTCTGCATCATCGGCGCCAGATGAACGCATATTCGTCAACTTCTTTTCGCGGACGATATTGACATCCATATCTTCGGTACGAGAGTTCTCGCCGACAACCATGCCTTCATAGACCTCGGTGCTTACTTCAAGGAAGATTGCACCGCGCTCTTGGATACCACCGACTGCATAAGCAGTAATAATTCCGCGACGGTCAGCAACAAGTGATCCACTCAAACGTGTACGGATCTCGCCATGCCAGTTCTCATATCCATCGAAGACGTGGTGGAGTAATCCAGTTCCGCGAGTCTCAGTGAGGAACTCAGTTCTGAAGCCGATCAATCCACGAGATGGGACCTTGTAATCCATACGGATCCAACCAGTACCGTGGTTAACCATCTGCTCCATGCGACCCTTACGAAGAGCCATAAGTTGTGTGACAACTCCAAGGAACTCATCAGGAATATCGATTGTTAGACGTTCCATCGGTTCTTGCATCTTGCCATCAACAGTCTTAACAACTACCTGTGGCTTACCGACTGTAAGTTCGAAGCCTTCGCGGCGCATAATTTCAACGAGCACAGCAAGTTGAAGTTCACCACGGCCTTGGACTTCCCAGGTATCTGGGCGATCAGTATTTACAACGCGAAGTGAGACGTTACCGATTAATTCAGCGTCAAGACGGTTCTTCACTTGACGAGCGGTAAGGAGCTTTCCTTCTTGCCCAGCGAGAGGAGATGTATTGATACCAATTGTCATCGAGATCGATGGCTCATCCACAATGATCTTAGGGAGCGCGTGTGGGCGCTCAAGATCTGCAAGAGTTTCGCCTAATGTGATTGTTTCAATACCGGCGATCGCAACAATATCTCCAGGTCCAGCTTGGAGTGCAGGTACTCGCTCAAGGCCATCAGTAATAAGTAATTCAGAGATCTTTACTCGCTCACTTGTGCCATCAGCTTTCATCCACATGACAGTCTCACCCTTTTTGATGACGCCTTCACGAATACGACAGAGCGCTAAGCGACCGAGGTATGGAGATGAATCAAGGTTGGTGACGTGTGCCTGTAGTGGTGCATCTTCGTGATAGACCGGAGCTGGAATCGTATTGAAGATAACATCGAAGAGTGTGTCCAGATTTGGAAGATCTGGCATGACGCCATTCTCTGGTCGGTTCATTGAAGAGCGGCCAGCTTTTGCAGAAGCATAAACAATAGGAAATTCAATCTGCTCTTCGGTTGCATCAAGATCTAAGAAGAGACCATATGCCTCATCCACAACTTCTGGAATACGTGAGTCAGGACGGTCAACCTTGTTGATGACCAAGATGACTGGAAGGTTCTTGCTCAACGCTTTACGAAGTACGAAACGTGTTTGAGGAAGTGGGCCTTCAGATGCATCAACGAGCAAGATCACGCCATCGACCATCTCAAGTCCGCGTTCGACTTCGCCCCCGAAGTCGGCGTGGCCTGGTGTATCAATAATATTGACAGTCTGCGCACCACGACGGATCGAGGTGTTCTTTGCAAGGATGGTAATTCCCTTTTCGCGTTCGAGATCCATCGAGTCCATGACGCGATCGCGGTTCTCTCCCTCTTTCTGGTGTTCAGAGAATGCACCGGATTGAGTCAACATCGCATCAACGAGCGTTGTCTTTCCATGATCCACGTGAGCGATAATCGCCACATTTCGCAGGTCATCGCGCTTCTTGAGCTCGCCAGTTATATATGGGCTCTTCTCATACTTTAATTTTGACATCATACGTTGAACCTAAATTCCACTACATCACCATCGGCCATTACATACTCTTTACCTTCTATACGGACTTTTCCGCGAGCACGTGCCTCTGTCATTGAACCTGCTTCTATCAAATCACCAAATGCCACTATTTCGGCTTTGATGAAACCTTTTTGGAAATCGGTGTGAATCACACCAGCCGCAACAGGTGCGGTATCTCCCTTGTGGATCGTCCACGCGCGCGCCTCTTTCGGGCCAGCAGTGAGGTATGTCTGAAGACCGAGAGTTTCAAAACCGACGCGCGCAAGAGTTGCCAGGCCAGGTTCTTCCATTCCAATCTCTTTCAAAAGTTCGAGCGCATCGGCATCATCGAGTTCAGCGAGCTCTGCCTCAGTCTTGGCATCGAGGAAGATCGCCTCTGATGGAGCAACGAGTGCCTGCAACTTTGACCGAAGTTCTTGATCACTTAACTCAGAGGCATCGACGTTGAAGACGTATAAGAAAGGTTTCGTTGTCATCAATTGAAGTTCGGCGATTGCAGCAAGGTCAACCTTTGAACCAAAGAGAAGTTTGCCCTCATTTAAGATTGCTTGAGCTTCTTTGACCGCTTCGATGACCGCAGCCTTCTCTTTCTGGATGCGAGCCTCTTTCTCTAACCGAGGAAGAGCTTTCTCAATAGTTTGAAGATCTGCAAGTGCTAATTCGGTATTGATTACTTCGATATCAGATGCTGGATCTACAAAGGCAGATGTGCGCTCACCTTCGCGAGTCACGTTCTCATCGGTAAAGACGCGGATCACCTGACAGATTGCATCGGTCTCGCGGATATTTGCTAAGAATTTATTCCCAAGGCCAGCGCCTTCAGAGGCTCCCTTCACAATTCCTGCGATATCAACGAAGGAGACCGCTGCGGGAAGGAGCTTCTCTGAGGAGAAGACTGCAGCTAATTGAGCCAGGCGCGGATCCGGGACTCCGACAACGCCCACATTGGGTTCGATCGTGGCGAAGGGGTAATTGGCCGCTAGGACATTGTTCTTGGTGAGGGCATTAAAAAGGGTCGACTTTCCCACATTGGGCAGTCCGACGATTCCAATAGAGAGGCTCACGAGGAGTAGAGCCTACGGTGCTTTGTCAGTCTTCCCTGCCAAGATGAGGATATGAGCAGAGTGATCTACGGCCTCTTGGGCCTCTTTATTGGCCTAGCCATCGGTTTTATCGGCGGGGGTGCAGCATTTCGTAGGAGATCTGCCTCTTCCGGCCAGTCGGCGCAGTCGCTCAATGAGCTCCTTGTGGCCGAGCGGGTCAAGGTCGAACTTCTCACGTCTCAACTCGAAACCCTTCGCGCCGATAGCGCAGATAAGACGCGTCTGGATCAATCGCTCAAAGAGGTAAAACAGACGATCGTCACTTTATCTCAACAAGCACAAGATGCTGAAGTAAAACGAACTTCGGCTGAAGCTTCTATTAAAACAACTATTGAGAATATGAAAAATGGAAATGAGCATCTCCTTCGCGAGACGACAAAACTCGCCGGTGCACTCTCCAACTCACAGAGTCGTGGAAAGTATGGCGAAGCTCAACTTGAGATGATCCTTGAATCATCAGGCCTCATTGAAGGCATCCACTTCTTCAAACAAGATACTCGTACATCAGCAGTTGCCGCATCTGCCCGTCCTGATATCCGTATCGCTATTCCTGGCGGCTCAGAAATATTTATCGATTCAAAGTTTCCCTTCGATCGATTCCTTGAGGCAGTCGGTGAAGTTGATCCAGCAGCTCGTCGAAGCTTGATGGAGTCTCATGCAAAAGATCTCATTGGCCATGTCAACGATCTTGCAAAGAAGGGTTACCAGAACGAAGGTAACTCCCCTGACTACGTTGTTCTCTTCGCACCTTTTGAATCAATCCTCTCTGAGGCGCTTGAAGTAGATCCAAACCTTCTCAATAAGGCATTTGAGAAAGGGATCACCATTGCAACACCTACAACGATGATGGCACTCCTTCGTACCGTTGCTTATGTCTTTAGCCAATCGGATATGGCGAAGAATGCCTCTGCAATTACCGATCTCGCCGGCGAGCTACTCAAACGCATTGGTCGCGTCCACACCAAGATTGCCGCTTTAGGCAAGAGCATCAAGACGAGTGAACGGGCATTTAACGATCTCGTTCAATCCTCTGAAGATAATATGCTCCGGCCTGCGCGCAAGATGGTTCAACTCGGGGTTCCTTCATCCGGAAAGCTCTCTGGCCATGATGGAATTGAAGAAGATGTACGCGAGATCAAGAGTAAGCAATTTGAACTGGGTGATATCTCATCGATCGATGATGGTGATGATCCGGATTACGAAGAAATGGAAGGTCTGAAGGATAATGAGTAATGTGAATACACCGGCTAGAGCACTGAATAATCCGATCAAGGGAGCTGGCCTCACTGCGCCTGGAATCGTCATTCTGCAGACACTCTTTATTCTCCTCATTGAGACCTTTGAATATGCGATTACCAGAATCGGAACTATCACGGGAATCGCACTGCTCATTGCAATCTGCGGTGGAATCTATCTTGGCCGTAAAGGGAGCGAGTATGTCAATGCAGTGAACCCTCCACTTGCATTCCTCTTCTCAACAATTCTCGTACTCTGCACACTTGGTGGAGTTGGACTGCATCCCGCACGGCTAGGGCTCGAACTCATCACGACCTTGGCTGCAGTCGCTCCATACTTGCTGATCGGCGCTGCTATCTCATGGGGCTATTACTTTTCACAAGGTCGATCTACCAACTCAAAGCGAGTCCTTAGAGCAGAATAGATTCGCGCTCTGCTTGGACGAGATCTTCATACTCACGAATTGATGCTTGGGCCTGCTCTGCACTCCACCCTAAGAGCGGTGAAATAATCTCTGCCACTCTCGCTGTAGACGATAGACCGTAATCACCTGATTCAAAGAAAATTCTTGTGCGGCGAAGTAATACATCACTCACACTCATCGCACCTTCATGGGATGCTGCAAAGTAAATTTCAATTCCCAGATATTGTGCGCCATCTGATATTGGTTTACGAAGTTCTGGATTTTCTTTGATGAGTGAGCCGAATTCAAAGATATCTGAACCATAACGATTGAGAAGCCGTAGAACTTCTTTACTGGAAATTCCAAGATCTGATGCGAGGCGATCTGCTGAATTAACGAGTGCATGGAATCCATCTGCGCCGAGTAGCGGGGTATCTCGTGTAACTGACTCTGGAACGCCCTTCTCTGGCCTACCGAGATCACTCACGCTCGCATCAACTGCATCTTTCGCCATGACTCGATAGGTCGTGTACTTACCACCAGCAATACTGACAAAACCTGGGACGGGATGATCCACGATATGTTCACGGGAAACTTTTGTTGTGGCCGATGCCTTCTCTGACGAGACGAGTGGGCGAAGACCTGCATAAGCGCCCAAGAGATCTGCGCGAGAAATTGGCTTAAGAAGAACCTTATTTACTTGCTCAATAATGTAATCAATATCTGCAGCATCTGGGAGTGGGTTTGTGCGATCGCCGGTGTAATCAGTATCTGTTGTACCGATCAGCCATTTATCTTCGGTCCACGGAATAACAAAGAGAACTGAAACCTCTGTTTTAAGAATCATTCCAACGGTTGAATCAATGGCACTTCGTGGAACAACGATATGTACACCCTTACTCATACGGACTGAGTAATTTGCCTTAATTCCAAATCGATCATGCAGCTCATTACTCCAAATACCTGCAGCCATAATGGTGGATTTGGCACGGACCGTTATTCGCTTACCGCTATCTAGATCGGTAACTTCGGCGCCAATAACAGCCTCACCGTTGCGAACCAGAGATTCCACTCGCGTGTGATTTGTCAGCACCGCACCGTAAAGCCCAGCAGTGCGGATAATCAACATCGTATGTCTGGCATCATCAACTTGAGCATCAAAGTATTCAATTCCGCCAAGGACAATCTTTGGATCCAAGCAAGGCGCTGCCTCTTGAACTTTCTTATGGCTTAAATGTTTGTGGTTGGGAAGGGCTCTCTGCAATCCTCGCAAAATATCGTAGAGAAAAATTCCTGCACCTACATAGGTACGTTCACGAATTTTGCTGTGAAGCGGATAGAGAAAGGATAGTGGCTTTACTAAATGTGGAGCTTGGGTCGTAACCATAAGTTCGCGCTCATGGAGAGCTTCACGTACAAGTTTAAAATCGTACTGCTCGAGGTATCGCAAACCGCCATGGATCAACTTGGATGATCGAGAGGAAGTTCCTGCCGCATAATCTTGGGACTCAACGAGTGCGACTTTAAGCCCACGAGTAGCTGCATCGAGGGCGATTCCAGCGCCAGTAACGCCGCCGCCAATAACCAGAATGTCGAACTCTTCCGTGGAGAGGGCCGCAACGGCCGCTTCGCGTTGCTGCAGGTTAAGGACTGACTTAGTGCTCCACACCGTCTTAGGATAGTGGCCATGAGATATGTCGGCGCGCTAGACCAAGGAACGACAAGCAGTCGGTTCATGATCTTCGATGAAAGCGGCAAGGTCGTAGCCAGCGCCCAAGAAGAACATACTCAAATCCTTCCGCAGCCCGGTTGGGTTGAACATGATGCCCTTGAGATCTGGCTCAAAGT
>Ga0136642_1000717_pt1 | contig 15957 bp, 15 predicted proteins | sample LowCatLa1302831Y_FD_115313 | JGI IMG/M metagenome (GOLD analysis project Ga0136642, IMG submission 115313) | Freshwater microbial communities from Lower Cathedral Lake, Yosemite National Park, California, USA - 13028-31Y | ecosystem: Environmental > Aquatic > Freshwater > Lake ... | reverse complement strand
GCCCGCCAGCGAAGGGCGGACCGCTGGCGAAGCGAGCGCTCAGGCCTGGGCGGTAGGAAGGAGAGCCCGGGGGGTAGAACTGAGGACCGCCAGCGAATGGAGCGCTCAGGCCTGGGCCGTAGGAAGGAGAGCCCATGGGATGGAACTGAGGACCGCCAGCGAAGGGAGGACCGCCAGCGAAGGGAGCGCTCAGGCCTGGGCCGTAGGAAGGAGAGCCCGGGGGGTAGAACTGAGGACCGCCAGCGAAGGGAGCGCTCAGGCCTGGGCCGTAGGAAGGAGAGCCCGTGTAGAGGAACTTGGAGCCGCCAGTGGAGGGAGCGCCATGATAACGGCCGTAGAAAGGAGCGATCAGGTGACCGCCAGCGGAAAGAGGGCCCGGCTGGTAAGAGCCGTAGGAAGGAGCGATCAGGTGACCGCCAGCGGAAAGAGGGCCTGGCTGGTAAGAGCCGTAGGGAGGAGCGATCAGGTGACCGCCATTGGAACCTGTGTGTGGCGAGGGAAGGGGGTAGGGGGAGAGGTTGCGAAATATACTCTGCGCGCTTGCAGGTGTGCATTCGCCCTGCAACTTCGCGTGCGTGTGTGCATGCGTCCTTCTTCGCTCTGCAACTGCATAGCTAGAGAATGCTCTCCCTTTCGCAACTCTCACCAAAAGCTGTGTTGCCTCCCTCGCTGAGCGGCTCCTCCTGGTTGAGCTCATCCATCAGGTCCTTCAACAGGTCCATGTCCTCCATGGCTCCCGGCACTCGAACGCACTGCCTTCCTGTGTAGGGTGTGCGGAGCAGAGGTGGCCTTGAGAATGGGAGCGACTCAAGCTTCATGTAGGTGCCTTTGATGCGTGCTCACGCAAGCCTCAGGTGCCTCTGCGGCGTACTCACGCAAGCCTCTGCGGCGTACTCACGCAAGCCTCTGAGGCGTACTCACGCAAGCCTCTGAGGCGTACTCACGTGAGTCGTCTGGCGCAGACCTCTTCATCCTCATCATCTTCTCGTAGGAGGACGCTGCGTGTGAGAGAGGCCGCAGGCAGAGAGAGCAGTATGTGGTTAGTGTGAGATGGCAAATCGTAGCCAAAACACGCTGAGTCTGCAAACGCTGGGTCCGCAAACGCTGAGCCCGCAAACGCTGAGCCCACAAACGCTGAGCCCACAAACGCTGAGCCCGCAAACGGCTGAGCCCACGAACGCTGAGCCCGCAAACGCTGGGCCTGCCAATGCTGAGCTGTGCGCACCTGTGCGGATGTCGCCAGCTCCAAAGTAGGACATCTTTGGCCCTGCGTGGAGAGGTGAGATGCATGGCATGCACAGAGAGGTGAGATGCACATGTGCCGGATGTCATGTACCACCACATAGATCTTGGCTGATGCTAGTGATAGGGCTGGTACCTGGTGCCTGGGCTGATGCCTGTGCTGGTGCTGAGGCTGGTGCCTGGTGCTGAGGCTGGTCACATGCAGAGGTGCCCCTTGCAGATCTGCTCCCCAGCAAAGCTCCCAGCTCCCACAAGTACAGCCAATGGAAGCTTTTCCACCATGTGATGCTCTCACCTGCTCCGTCCTTCTCAATTTGCAACTCTCGAGTGAAATCAGCGTCCAGTCAGCGCCAAAGAGGCGGAGTTCCCTCCACCCTGCTCCCTAAAGCAGATATCCTCAATACTATGAGCTATCTGGAGTGCATGCTGTTGTTCTGGTCTGATTTTGTCAACATTTTTTGAAAATCGAGGAAAATTCGCGCCGAGTCAACTTTTGAAGTATCGAGAAACTTTCAGAGTAACCTTTGGGTGTAGAAACAGGCCTTGCTTCAAGGGTAAGCGCCTCCAGACAGCTAGAGCGCCCAACATGCTGTGAGAGACACATGTCATGTGCACATGCCATGAGGGCCCTGGGAAGGCATTTCCCTTTTGCCCTTTATGCTCTCTGCCACTCTGCATGTACTCTGCATGCCCCACTCATGCCCCTTGCTTGCTGTCGCCTCCCCTGGTCCCTTTGCTGTTGCCCTGCGCCCCTTGCTTGCTGTCGCCCTGCGTGTACTGTTGCCCTGCGTGAACCTTGCTTGCTGGCGCCTCCCCTGCGTGTACCCCTTTGCTGTTGCCCCTGCGCCCTTTGCTTTCTGTCGCCCTGCGTGTACCCCTTTGCTGTTGCCCTGCGCCCTTTGCTTTCTGTCGCCCTGCATGTACCCCTTTGCTGTCGCCCTGCGCCCTTTGCTTGCTGTCGCCCTGCGTGTACTGTTGCCCTGCGTGAACCTTGCTTGCTGGCGCCTCCCCTGCGTGTACCCCTTTGCTGTTGCCCTGCGCCCCTTGCTTGCTGTCGCCCTGCGCCCCTTGCTTGCTGTCGCCCGTGAAAGACTTGCACACTGTTCGCAGTTGTTGCGTGATATGTTACACGGGAGTCAAAAGAATACAGTGCCTGCATATCAGAATGGGATGGGGTCGCCGTCGTTGGCGTTCACAAAGCCCTGCTGGTACCACGTCGTCGTCTTCATGACTAGTGAGGAGACGTGGTCGTAGTCCCAGCGGCGCAGCGCCTGTGTCATGCGCTTGATGGTTGTGTGCAAAGAATACTCAGTCATGCACATAGCAATGGTCACCATGATGCAGCAGATGGAGCAGGTGTCTTCTAGGTCGCAAGTGCTCTCAACGATGTGCTGAATGGTCGCCTCCTTGGTCCATGCCACCATCGAATGTGTTGAGTACCCTGGGACCAAGGGCACTGAGCAAATGCTGCTGGAGATTCCAGGTGAAGCGGTGGTGGCCATGGGGTCAAAGAAGGACTGGGTTTTGGTCCGAACGTCAAAGGCAATGATGCACGAGTGGCCGTGCTTGGATGAGTGGGTGCGAAAGACAGGCAGGTGCATGAGCAGCACCTTGCCGCCGCTGGGATCGCGCTCAGCCTGGCTCAGCAGACGCTCCAGGTCAGGCAAAAAGGACACCTCCACCCCGCCCTTGGTGGTGACATACGTGTTTGTGTTCTCAAAGGAGATGAGAAATGGCAGTTGCTTGCTGAGCAGCGACAAGAACAGGTTGATAAACTCCCAAGACGTGTCGTAGTCGTATGAGCAGTGGTTGAGATGCTCTGCGACTTTGGGAGAGTCGAAGAAGCGGGTGAAGGCGTGTGCCATGTACGAGGTCTCGTCAGCCATTGTGAGCGCGCGTGTGGGGGGGGTGCGAGCGTGAATGAACTGGAAAGGTCTTCGCTAAGATATGTACGCTAAGACCTTACTCTTAGAGTAAACCGTCTACGCCAAGACCTTAACTCTTAGAGTAACCCGTCTACGCCAAGACCTTAACTCTTAGAGTAACCCGTCTACGCTAAGACCTTAACTCTAGGAGTATGCTGTGAGAGTAGAGACTAAGACCCCCTCATGCGCAAGCTTTTGCGCTCATTTCTGCCAACCATGGCGTTTCCTATCGCGCCTTTGTATGCACCAGGCTCCGCCAACATGTACGATTATCAGTTCCCGAAAGCAGTGAGCCACACTCCAGAGAAACCCGCGCCTGTCTTCATCATGGGGCTCACCAACATCTCTCATCGCGTGCGCTTCGAGCTTGGGTCCATGCAGTGCTACTCTTCCTTCTTCGCGTGCGCACACACCAGCCAGGTGGACACCGTCTGCAACCGCATCGCGACGATGGCTCTGAACATTCACGGCTTCATCAACGAGGAGAACCTGTGTCAGACCATGCGGACTTCCCAAGCAGAGGTGAGAAGGCGCTCAAGCGTTCATCTCTGCGCCCGTTGGTTGCGTGTCAAGTCAAGCGATCACTCGCATGCGCCCGTTGGTTGCGTGTCTGTGCCTCAAAGAGTCTGCACTAAAACCGATGCCGCTTGCACAAACCCGCAGACCATGGACATCATCTCCAAGTCCATGTCGGTGACAGAGTCCCCAGCACTACAGGCGGCCGCTGCGGCGGCTGCTGCCATCGCAGAGATGTGTGACAAGGACAACTCCGCGAGCCTCGCCCCAGTTCCAGCGTACATCCCCCGCTACGTCTCCCGTGGAGACGACAAGGACTCTTTCTTTGATGAACTTCACACTGCCCACAGGGACACGCTGATGCCCAACGACAAGGTCATAGAGGTCCTCAACCAGGGCGCTGAGGAGGACATCTTGAGCATCTCCAACCTGGCCATTCCCACACCCGGTCATAGAGCGAGGGGGGATGCAATCCTAGAGTGCAAGTTCTTCATCGATGCCACGTTCACCTTCATCACGCAGCACGGCATCACCAGCCTTGCTGAGTTGTATCGGCGCATGGGGATGCTGCCTGATCGCATGTGCGTGGCCTGTTCTCGCCGCACCGTGTCGTGCAGACCAGGCGGCTGGCGCTGCTGCTACTGCATTATCAAGAAGGGTGATGTCTGTTTCAGCGAGGGCATGGCTGACTGGCTCAAGGCCGGGTCTCCTGCTCGCCACGCTGTCTTCGCCGACAGCTTGTAACAATGCAATGCGCAGAACCGATGCCAACGACGTAGACGACTCCTGTGGAAAGATACTTATGCCTGTAACAGCTTAAGGAAATTCTCCAGGTTGCGCTCAATCATGTCAGGTGGCAGTTCAAACAGCTTCTTCTTCAGTTCCGTTTGCAAGCGTTTAGACTCTGTTTCTAATTTTTTGGATTCAAGCTCGGTTTCTAACCGCTTTGTCTCTACATCTAACCTCTTCAGCTCAATGCGCACACTGTCCCCATTATCAATCTCCTTCTTGACAGATTGCAAGAGTGCCTCCGCTTCTTCAGGAGTCAGTTCCTTGATGATTTCAGTGTAGTTTTGTTTATTGATGACCAAGTCTGTCAACTTGCCTTTGTACTTCATCCGCAACTTATATTCATCTTCGATTTTCTTTATGTCATTTGCTACCATCATACAATAGATGACGGCATTGGGGTAGTCCTTCAAATGCGTATCCATGCGCACCAACGAGGACTCTGACTTGCCAAACTTAATATAGGTGATCCCATTCAAATTGAACACTATCAAGTACACCACACGACTGTCTTTGAACTCGTCTAGCGATTTCCCAATCATGTTGGGTGAGGCAAACCGATAACGATTCATATCTTCTACCGCCTCGCCAAACGCTCGCGCAGGGTGCTCATCAGGCAATGTTTGCTGGATGGCGGCGTTAGCACGTATTTCGGCTACCAGGCTTTCATCACCCCCTAGGTAACGTATGAGCAGGTGCGCCGTGCTCTCGCGGAAACGCGCAGCGGCCCGTCCTGGTAATAAAAGCATGATGCGGACTGCTCCCTTCACGTCGGTTACTGGTGTTGCGCGCTGACCCTGGCCAGGAAAGTTGTATAATTCGCATACAACTTCATTCAGTATATTTTGGTAGGCAACCCGTGGGTTTTGTACTGAAAGCATTGCTGTTATCAAATCAAATACACTAACCCTCTTGGGTGTCTCGGATGTAACACGCAACTTGTGACCATCAAAATTGTTTGTAAAAAAGTCCTGTCCATTATGCTCTTGATCTTGGTTAGCAGTTGGAGCAACTGTTTGTACCTGAACAACCTCTTGAACTGGAGCTGCAGGCTCTACCCCCATACTCACAATATATCCGTTAAGAGACAAGTTCAGTTCTACACGTCGTTTGACAGTTGCGCCTTTTACCCCGAAGAAGGCACCCGCCTGTCCCAATGATGGGAACATCCGCACGTCACTAGCATCGTTTTCATTCACCGCCCGTACGGGCAACGGAGGTTTAATGCCGCCTGAAGTCGGCTGGCCACTGATTCTCGTTGTTGAAGTCGCCATGTTTTTCTTTACCTGAAGATTGTATTTATAACAAAATGGACGCAGTATATCCTTATGCTGTTTTATCAACCAAATGATACCGCTTCGTCCGCACCCCCTTTTCTCGGTCACGGTAATCCTCGATGAGAAGATCGTAGCGCTTGCCCAGGATGCTCTTGATGAGTGACAGCCAAGGGCGCTTCAGGACATTGGGCTTCTGCAGCGCCGTCTCGTGTTGCAGATAGAACTCGGTGCGTAAGATGTCTCGCATCGCCATGATTCGCTCTTGCAATTCGGGACTGTTGTCAATGGTATAGAGAGTGATAGGCTTTTTATCTGGGAAAACGATATCACGCAACTGGTCGATGAGAGCAGCCTGCCGCTCTTTGTTGATGTGCTTCTTAACACGCATGATGGTGCTATTTGATTTATTACATACTATAACTTCTTCTTTATATGTGCAATATGCTCCAGTTTGCATTTTACCACAAAACAGTTAGTACTTGTATATAAAATGAACGTTTGTCCCCTCTAAGCAGGCCATGTCGGTCACGGTGAAGGGCCCTGTGCGCACGAGTCCTTTGTGGCTGTCGGGGGGCGATACCCTCCCAAAAAGAGGGTGATAGTGAAGTTGTGTGAGCGTCGTGGTGGTCATCGTGGTCAAGTCCTGTTTGAATACGGTTTTCGGGCGCTTGACTTGCAAAACACATAGAGAGTTACATGTCACCGATTCACACTTGCGAAATCAGCTCCCTCCAATCTTTGTCGTCAAGGCCATCTACAGTTGCGCGCACCAGCGACCAACCCGCCACGCATGCAGGCTCGCAACACTCGGCCATGACTTCAAGGTCTTCTCCCATCTCCAGTTTGGCTAGGAACAAAACCGCGGCCACCACGCTGCTGTGCGAAAGTTCACTGTTGAACATGGGCACCACCGTGAAGCTGTCCGATATAGAGAGATTGCCTGGGAATAGGCTCAGAACAGCAGTTGACCCGTTGCCGATGATGATGGCATCCGATGTGATGTTGAAGGAGAACACGATGAAGCCGTATTTAAAGAGCCTCGTGCAGATGTCAGCGACCCTGTCCGCGATGCGCTCGAATGTCACTGCATCTATCGGCTTGTGTAAGCGCCACCGCAAATAACCGTCTACGGTTTCCTCATTCGGAAATATCACATCGACACCTTGATAACCGCAAAACAAATTCATAATATGATCGCACATGAGTGCTATTGTGTGTTGCATTCTTACATTTCAGTTCAATTTAAATAGGACATGTAGTCTCTACTAAGATGCACACCGTCTCTACTAAGATGCACGCCGTCTCTACTAAGATGCACACCGTCTCTACCAAGATGCACGCCGTCTCTACCAAGATCCCCACCATAAACTTTGCGGCTCTCACAAATACGCTCATAAAAACTCTCGCTCAAAATGGCAACAGCACCGCGCGTCAACGCCGTGAAGGCCGCTTTGGATCGAATGAATACGTCTCTGAAAGGACGCTTGCAAGGCCGCCACCAACACGACGGGGTTCGTTGGATGTTGAAACGTGAACTAGAGTTGCCTGCTCCCAACGGCGGCATCCTTGCCGATGACATGGGCCTCGGGAAGACCATGCAAGCGATAGCCGTCATTTGCGCCAATCCCATGCCTACTCTCATCGTATGCCTGGTTCCAACAATGACGCAATGGACCAACGCCCTCTATGACTTTGGCGGCATTCGCGCTTTGGTTGTCAACGTCTCTTACAAAGGCATCCTCCCCGCCGATGCACAAGTCGTCATCACTGGGTACAGCAGCTTTCAGCAAGGAAAGGGTCGCGGACCAACCTGCCTCAAAGACTTCCCATTCAAGCGCATCATCTTAGACGAAGGGCACAACATCCGCAACAAAAGCACGCGCGTGTTTCAAGAGATCTCTCAACTCAGTGGAACCCATCGCTGGATTCTCAGCGGCACCCCCATCCAGAACTCCAGCAAGGACTTGAACTCGCTCGCCACGTGGATCGGCATCGACACCAGCTTGAGCAACGAGGCCATCTGCAAGGAGTACGTGCTGCGTCGCACTCAGGAGGGAGAGGCGCTCATCAACCCACGGATTGCACTTCCCAAGCTCACGACCGAAGTCAAGCGCATCCCTTTCAAGTACCCAGATGAAGCCAAGCTCTATCGTCGTGTGGAGCGCTACTTTGAAGCGCAGATGGAAGCCGCTTCCTCATCTCGCAAGCACAACACAGCCATGGAAGGCATCACACGGTGTCGCCAGATCTGCAGCCATCCCCGCCTCTACACCGAGGGATTGAAGAGAAAACAAGTGAAGAAGCGTGCCAGGCGGCAACAATTCATCAGCGACAGCAGTTCAAGTGAGGAGGATGAGTCGGATGGTGACAATGAAAAGCCACTGCGACTGCCTAGGGTGAAAGACAACAAAACCGCACGCAGCACAAAGCTGGATTACCTTTGCGATGAGCTATGCAAGCACTCCCCGTATGAAAAGTGCCTTGTCTTTTGTGCATGGACCACCGAGATGAAACTGCTGCAGACTGAGTTGAAGAGGCGCTCAATTGCCGCACTCATCTTTGATGGAGGCCTTTCTCGCGATCAGAAGGACAACGTGCTTTACAATTTCATGCACAGCAGCATCCCTGTGCTCGTGCTTCAGATCGTTTGTGGGGCAACGGGGTTGAACTTGCAGTGCGCGAGCCGCGTTTACATCAGCAGCCCACACTGGAATCCTACGATAGAGGCACAGGCCATTTCGCGCGCATGGCGCATGGGGCAAACAAAGTGCGTGACTTGTGTGCGCATTGTGATCGAGGACACCATTGAGGAGAGGTGTTTGCGCATCCAGAATTCAAAGCTGGGCTTGATATCAGATGCGTTGCATGATGATTCGCTTTTGTCACGTTTGGGCGCGCAAATTGAAGAGGACGGTCTTACCAAAGATGAGTTGGATCGCCTGTTTGCTGACATTAGCTACTTTTGATGTAAGCAAGCGTGTAAGCAAAGCAAATTGAGAACGTACTGCGGTCTCTACTAAGATGTCTAGCGGGTGTCTACTAAGATGTCACGAGGTCTCTACCAAGATGTCTAACGGGTCTCTACCAAGATGTCAAGCGGTCTCTACTAAGATGTCCAGGGGTCTCTACTAAGATGCCGAGCGGGTCTCTACTAAGATGCCGAGCGGGTCTCTACTAAGATGTCAAGGGGTCTCTACTAAGATGCCTAGCGGGTCTCTACTAAGATGCCTAGTGGTCTCTACTAAGATGCGCTTATTAGACCCACACTCTGACACAATACTCTCTTCTTTCCTCACATCGTCACAATCAGCAACCATGAACTCCAACGAAGCAGAGGCCTCGACTCGTCTGCAGTTCATCCGTGTTCTCGACCTGCTCTCTACTCGTCATGGTCTAAAGTGGGCGGTGGTTGGCGGCTTCCTCAGGCGCTTCTTTGCTAAAGTGCCGCTCCAGGGCTCGAACCTCGACATAGTGCTCACACCCAACGTCAACCAGAACGCTCTGTTACAACCTACGCCGGCGGCACTCACAGCCTTCCAGCTCAAGGTTCAGAAGCTGTTGCGGGAGCTAGAGATCATCGGCTTCCTCATGAACTCCAACAAGACAACTATCATGCACCACTACGAGGGCTCCTGCACTATGACCTACAACGCCGACGAGCGCTTCAAGCACCCACAACAACACGCTGCTGTGGAGTTCAAGGTCCTCATCAACGCCACTCCACCGCCATTGATCTCCGTCTCACTGGGGTCACTGTCATCAGACGACCTTGTTCTCACTGCAGAGGGGCTCTCCTGCAGCAGCCTGTCAGAGCTCGACCGCGTCAACACGTCTGTGGGCATCGGGCTTCTCAGCCGGCTTGTGGAGCTGGACTCCGGCAGAGTGCAGATGAACAAGGAGTACATCAACTCCTCGACCGACTTCTTTGCACGGTGCCACGACAGCATCCTCATGACCAAGGAGGTAGCTGTGCGAGAGGAGGGCTTCACAATCATCGGCGCTACACTCGGAGGCAACGACCCCAAGGCCCTGGCGGAGTTCAGCAGCGACTGCCCCGACTGCCCCGACTGCCCCATCTGTCTGGAGAGCGTAGCGGCGACGAACACGACCACCATCGCATGCAGCCACGCATTCTGCATTCCCTGCTTGGCGAGCCACATGAGAATCCATGGCGATACCAATGGCTTGTGCCCCATCTGCCGGTCTCTCATCGTCTTGAAGCCTCTGTAATTGTAAGCACTATCGTTCTGGCTCTTTCTTGTCTCTGTCTCTTTCTCAGTCTCTGTTTCTCGGGCGTGAGCTGAGTCACAACACTGTTCCAATTTTAGCTGCGTCTCATAGACTGAGAAAAACTACAGGAAAGCTTCTACTCAGCCACTTCATCCGCGTCCAGCGTGATCACTTGCACAGCCGCCTCGCGCAACATGATTTCAGAAATCTGATAGTCGCTGCCCCACCGCGGGTTAGAATAGTCAGGTGTCTGTGAGATGATGGTCTTCACACCAGCCTGGATGAGAGCTCGACAGCAGTCGCAGCACGGAAACAGCGTGGTCACCGCGATAGAATTGTCGGTGCACGTGCCGCTCCGGCATGCATTGTACAAACAGTTGCGTTCGCTGTGCTCCACGAACGAGTACTTGATAGGCCTCTCCCAGCGCGACGCATCAGTCTCGTCTACGCCCCGCGGAAACCCATTGTAGCCGATGCTCAATATCTGCAAACTCCCCGGCTTGAGCAGTATGCACCCGACTTTGGTGTTTGGATCCTTTGAAAACGTGTGCGCAGTGTAGCTCGCGAGCTTGAAGTACTTGATGGCCTTTTCGCGAGAGATTGTGGGCGATTCCATGGCGGAGCAAATATGTTGTTTGTGTTGGCTAGCTTTCTTTATATTGCTGAGCTAGTCGGTAGTCTTCGCTAAGGAGTCTTGGTGAAGGAGAGTGACGGTCGGGGGTGTCATGTGTCAATTGATTACAAAATGATGACACTGCTACAAATTCTCGCGCTCTCGGCTCTCACGCTGCAAAGAATGCAAGTTCAAGAGATGAAGAGATGAAGTGATGGCTATATGAAAGAATCATGGGTCAATCACGTTGAACAATCATGTGGACAATTCACGTTGAACAATCATGTGGTCAATCATGTGAACAATTCACGTGGACAAGAGCTGAAGCCTCTCTTCCGTATCAAATGCTAGCGCAAGCCCTGCTAAGGTTTTGTTGGTTTGGATGTAAGCCCACCCCTGGCAAAACATTCCGACTAACTGCATCGTCTGAAACTCGCCATGAACGTCGTCGTCTACTGTCTCTGTGATGGAGCGGAACACTTTGACCAGAATGTTGACGAGCCTTGTTTGAGAGTAGCCAAGTCTTCCGATGCCATTGATGACCTCAAAGCAGTCGAGGACGTTGCTCTGAATGTCGGGGGACAGACGAAGAGCATCGCTGCCGATCACGTCCAGATTGAGGTTGCCAAAAATGTCGATGCATTGCTTGAACGGGATGGGGGTTCTGCAAAGTGGACACTCTGGCTTGCCAGACTTCTCCAGGCATCCGCGGTGGAAGTAGTGCTTGCAGGCATCTAGGCGCACACGAGGGCCGAGCTGTTCTTCCTCAGCGGTCGGCGGATGATCATGGCAGGAACGCAAGGCGTGATAGCAGATGGCGCAGTCCTCCTCTGACTTGACTAGATTCAGATGTATCTTGCAAAGATGACGACCCTCGTAGATGTGTGTTGAAGCAAAAGGACAGGGGAGATGGTTGCGCGTCGTACTCTGACAACATTGTTTAGCCATGGTGATGGACCTAACCTAGCGAGATATGCTACGTCTATGTCTCATTGATAATGTTGAAATGAAAAGTGGCATGATTGTGATACCATAGTCTTAGTTCAGTTTCTTAGCGAAGACATTGAATCTTAGCGAAGACAGCGACTCTTCATGAAGACATCTTAGCGAAGACGTTGACTCTTCATGAAGACATCTTAGTGAAGACATTGAATCTTAGTGAAGACATCTTAGTGAAGACCATGAATCTTAGCGAAGCGAGCACAATGAATGACCCTTTGAAAAGATGGTGCCTACAACATCAGACTGCTCCGGCTCCAACATTGTGCCACACTCGCGAATATACATTGTCCAAGCACTCGACAATTTTGCAGAGATACATGCTCTGATGTGGTCTATTGGCGGAGGCTTTCATCCCAGCGTGCCTGGCCGCAGCCCGTCGTCAACTCATCACCTTCGGCTCTCGCCTCTGTGCAAGCAAACCATCGCGATTACGGGGGCCACGACGGGGGCCAGTGCGTTGGCATCACAGCTATTGGCTTGAAGGTGTAGTTGGACTTGCGGACCGCTTAGAAAATCTTTTGCAGTTCTTTAGATTGCTGTCGGCTGGATTTGGAAAAGAAGAATATATTAGGATGTTCTATACTCTGATACATATGCATCTTGTAAATATAAGATAGCTGACATATCTCGCGTAGAGTCACGGATTCCAAATTATCTTTATTCAAACTTGCAGGCAATATGCTTGTGTCCTGAAAGGCTGTCGCGCGAATCTGCTTTTTAGTGAATTGCATGCTTGACAAGTCATCTATAGTTATCCGTTCATCCAGAACAAGCCGTATCGGAAATGTTGCATTCTTCATAGATCCGCATAAGATAAAAATATCGTTCAGCTTGATACTCCAAGCCAATCGGTTGGATCCACTCGAGTTGGACACCCGTCTGTAAGGTAAGCTCAAACAAATGAACTTTGAACAGAAATTGTACTTCAACGTTTTCAGCGTTGATACACGACCAAGCACGAATTGTTGTTGTCCTTTCTGGATAAATCTAGTCAAGGGTATATCCTTGCACTTTTCTGGAAGCTTATAGATAGTGTCTTCAGAATCAAACGTCACTGAATTGCAAAAGTCATTTATATCCTTCCACTTTCCATAGGTTCTTAGCTCAGTGATGAAGTATTGGTCGATAGCTGCTCTGAATTTTTCTAGGTTACGAACATCCTCTGATTTCAAATCCAAAAACTCCGGTTTGCACTTTGGGCCTGCACCCGTCATTTGTTTAACATATTCATACAAATTTATAGATATTTAATATGGTTTTTAGCCTCTTGAATCTGTGGATATATTCAACTGCGATGCTCCATGTCTTTCCCTTAAAATTTGAGCCCTACATCCAAAGGATAGATGGTCAATTAAGAAAAACAGGTGATGGAAACCATAGACCGCTCCGCCTTCTTAACCGTCTTTGCAAACCCAGATGGCACCATCTACGTGGCCAAGATGCTACCCCGAAAACCTCGTGCCAAGACCCCGCTGCCGCCTCCTCCTAAAAAAGTGTACCGCATTCGGTCCCTTCTCGATCATCCTAACACGCCCTTCAGGAATGCAGTCATTACGGTGAATGGTCATATAATCGATGCGAACGGTTCTGACCTCGTTCGCATGCACATACCCGCTCACATCCCTTTGCCACAAGGCCTATGTGTATGCACCACCTACAATTATGATGTCGCAGACCATATTGGCGCAGACCCTGTAAGGCATCACCTTCACGTATTCGACGAAATCCTGGTAATGTTTTTAGATTCTAGAGACAACAACACAGCCGAACTAGTATCAGCATCATCGCATCCTCCACCATCTTCGATTGATGAATTTAGTATCTCTTTAAGTTAAAGAGTCGCCGAGTCTGCATCGATGTCGACTTTTTATCCACATTATGCAAGTGCTTTGGCGGTCGGGCTTTCGAATCCGCCGGGGCCTTTTCACGTTATGCTCAACGGAAACTCGAATGCACTCACAGTCAACAGCAACGCCTACGTCGGTGTCGGCAAAAGCAACGCCGCCTTCGCCCTCGACGTGCTGGGAGACCTGAACTTTACGGGGACCCTGCGCAGCAACAGCGTCGCGTACGTGGGAAGCCAGTGGACGACCGTCAACACGAGCAACGTCTACTACTCGAATGCGAGCGGGCCGGGCTGCGTAGGCATCGGCAAGTCGAACCCGGCCTTCGCCCTGGACGTCGTCGGTGGCGTCAACTGCGCTGGCGCGATCAGCGTAGGTGGGTCTAATATCGTCGCTCAGACAGTGGTCGGCAAATTGTTTGCCGGTGCTATAACACAGAGCGTTTACGTGATTCAAACCAATGGCGTTCTCAATGCATGTGGGTATAACAATTATGGTCAGATCGGCAACAACTCTACGACCTCGGTCAATGCACCGCTAAACATCTCATCGTTTGGGTCTCTTTCTGGAAAGAACATTGTTGCGATCGCACCAGCAAACTTGAATACAATTGCGCTAGACAACACTGGAACAGTTCATGCATGGGGATTCAACAGCGTGGGGCAGCTCGGCAACAATTCTACGACGTCTGTAAGCCTTCCAATCAATGTTTCGGGTTACGGATCTCTCTTAGGGAAGACGATTACAAAAATAGCCAGCGGCGATAATCACACGCTCGCTCTAGACAGCACCGGAGCAGTGCACGCATGGGGATGGAATTGCGTAGGCCAGCTCGGCACGAACACGATAACCAATTCACCCGCTCTTCCAGCAAACATTATGTCGTTTGGATCGCTCGTCGGCAAGACTGTGGTAACGGTCGGCTGCGGTGGTCAACAATCCTTGGCCATAGATAGCACCGGCGCATTGCATGCATGGGGGAAAAACTATTATGGCAATCTCGGCAACAATTCGACCACTGACTCGAGCATCCCGATCAACGTGTCTTCTTACGGATCTATTTCAGGGAAAACCATTGTGGCTATCGCAGGGGGTACTACTTACACGGTCGTCTTGGACAGCACCGGAGCCGTGCATACATGGGGAACAGGCACCAACGGCCAGCTCGGCAACAATACGACCTCGCAGACGAATATCCCGATAAACATTTCATCGTTTGGGTCCCTTTCTGGAAAAACTATCACAGCTATCTGCTCCGGAAACAGTCATGTAATAGCGCTCGACACCACCGGCGCCGTGCACATATGGGGTGCCGGTGCGAATGGTCAGCTCGGTAATAATGCTACAACCGACTCGACCGTTCCGATAAATATCATGTCCTTTGGTTCACTTGTGGGAAAGACGATAAAGGCTATCGCAGGCGGATATACTCACACAGTGGTCCTCGACAGCACGGGTGCTGTACACACATGGGGAGACAATTCATACGGCCAACTTGGCAACACCACGACCACACAGCAAAATGTCCCCATCAGCATCATGAGCTACGGTGCTCTTGCAAATTTGCCAGGGGCTCCGGTGTTTGCAACGGCAGCGCTGGCGACGATGACCACGCCGGGGGTCGTGCAGGTGGGGAGCGGGTTGAGCGTGAGTAGCGGGGTGATATCTGCAGCACCATCAGCAATTTTCTGTATCATGGGAAGTGCGAATATAGCAGCAGGTGGTGTGTTATTTAGTGCAGGAGTCACCGGACTTGTGCAAACTGGCAATTTAACGTTCAACACATCGGGTACTTACCAGGGCCAAATTAGCATTAACGCAGCTGGAGTGTATATGTTTGGTATCAGCATGTCTTTCCAAGGAAATCAAAATCAGTCTGCATTAATGTGGTACAATAGTTCAAATTCAACGACAACTTGTGTTGGTGGATCAGCTGTGTCTGTATCTTCTGGGAATTTATGGTCTTCGCCAGTAGCCATTGTGAATGCATCAGCTGGAGATAGGATATATGTTGTAAATGCAGGAAATGCAGGTTTGGTAGGCGGAACTTTCACTTCGTCTACAGGGGGTTATGCTATTCCCAACATCACATTGTGGGCGAGAGGTTAATGTACAGTGTACAGAGTTTGAACATGAGAAAAGTTTATTGGTTTTTGTTTTTTGTTTATTCTTTAGAGCAGATAGAAATCGTTGTCGACCTTGGACTTGTTGCCGCGCGAGCTCCGGCGCAGAGGGAGTCCTGAAGCGATGTCCTCGATAGCACGCGACTTGTTGGGCTCAGTGTTGACGTCCTCGTTGTCCTCGTTGTCCTCGTTGTCCTCGTTGTCATCGTTGTCCTCGTTGTCCTCGTTGTCCTCGTTGTCCTCGTTGTCCTCGTTGTCCTCGTTGTCATCGTTGTCCTCGTTGTCATCAAACTTACGGTCATCATCCTCCTCGTGGTCATCGGACTTGCAGCCATCATCACCCAAGTGCTCCGACTCTGTCGTCTCAAAGAGCTCTTCGCGCTCTTCGCGCTCTTC
>Ga0136642_1000716_pt1 | contig 15973 bp, 14 predicted proteins | sample LowCatLa1302831Y_FD_115313 | JGI IMG/M metagenome (GOLD analysis project Ga0136642, IMG submission 115313) | Freshwater microbial communities from Lower Cathedral Lake, Yosemite National Park, California, USA - 13028-31Y | ecosystem: Environmental > Aquatic > Freshwater > Lake ... | reverse complement strand
TAATCAGACCGGCGATACCTCGTTGATTAAGTGGCACGTCTTCACGTTCTAAGTGGGCTGTAAAGGTATCGCGGAGCTGCTTTGAACCAGTGGCGTCGTCGTCACGGTGCTCGCTCTGACCACCCTCGGCCGCACGCACACCAACACCGAGGTCGCCCGACCACTGGGTGATGCCTTCGTATTCAGCGTTACCAGCGGGAGCAGTGGCACGCATCCATCCACCGGTCATCGCCGATTCACCAGCACGCCAGTCTTCCCAGGGCAGACGCTTGGGCTCACCCATGTCATCTACAACTAGTTCGGCCTTGGTGTAAATCGCGTCGGACCGGTTGGTGAAAGAGAACTCGAACATCTTGGACTCAGTAATGGCCTCGGTCGGACATGCTTCGACGCACAAGTCGCAGTGGATGCAGCGGAGATAGTTGATCTCGTAGATGTACCCGTAACGCTCGCCGGGGCTAACCGGATGGTCCATGGGATTATCGAGACCACGGACGTAGATGCAGTTAGCGGGACAGACACCGGCGCAGAGTTCGCAGCCAATGCACTTCTCCATGCCGTCTTCGTACCGATTGAGCACGTGGCGTCCGTGTTGACGTGGCTGCTTGGGACGCTTCTCCTTGGGATAGCTCGACGTCACCGACGGCCGTCCGATGTGAAGCAACGTGAGCTTGAAGCCACCGAAAAAATTGAAGGGATTCGCCATTATTGATCGTCTCCATCAGTCAGTTTCCGCAAGATGTACGGCGGAAGCGGACGCTCACCAACCGTTGGAAGGACCGAGTCCGGGCCCGCTTCTCGATGCAGGCCTATATCGAAGGCGCGCGTGAGGAACGTTGAGGCCACCAGACTGAGTGCGGCGAGGCCAAAGCCCCAGGCCGGGGAGATGATGAAGCCGGCAACTAGCAGCATCCAAGCCAAGCTCAGCGGAATCAAACGCTTCCAGCCCAGGTCCATCAATTGGTCGTAGCGGAAACGTGGGAGTGCAGCACGGAACCAAACGTAGGCGAAGCAGAACAATGTAGTCTTACCGAGGAACCACAAAATCGGAAAGACCCACCGTATGTGGGGAATGTTCGGAACATAACCCGCTGGACCGCCAAAGAAGAGAGTCACCATGACGGCCGACATGGTGATGGTGTTCATGAACTCCGCAAGGAAGAACAGAGCGAATCGAATCGACGAATATTCCGTGTGGAACCCTCCGACAAGTTCGCTTTCGGCTTCGACCACGTCGAAAGGGGGACGGTTTAGTTCTGCAGTGATCGAGATCAAGAACAAGACGAATGGCACGATGCCTAAACGAATCAAGTTCCAGTGCCAAACGCCGTGGGCTTGACTCGTCACGATGTCATGCGTCGAGAGCGAACCAGTGGCCAGGACAACCGTCACCACGGTCATGCCAAGAGCTGCCTCGTAGGAAATCATCTGGGCACTAGCTCGCACGGAAGACATCAGCGGGTACTTCGAACCGGAAGACCAGCCGGCCAAGATCACGCCATAGACCGAGAGTCCCGACATGGCCAGTAGGAGAAGAATGCCAATCGGTGGATCGGCCACCTGCAGCAGGAATGTGTGGTGCGCCACTGTCACCGAGCCACCTACGGGCACGATTGAGAACGTGATGAGCGCCGGGACTAACACCAAGTATGGAGCCAGCTTGAACGTAAATCGGTCAGCTTGGGCGGGGATGAGATCTTCCTTGAAAAACAGTTTGATACCGTCGGCGAGCGTCTGGAGCAGACCGAAAGGGCCCCATCGGTTCGGTCCGATTCGGCTCTGCATGCCGGATATGACCTTGCGCTCGAACCAGATCATCAGCGTGACACAACCCATGAGTGCGCCGAAGGCCACCAAAACCTTCAACGCAGCGATGATGAAAACTGCAAGATTTACGCCGAACACGTAGAGTGGATCACCAGAGGCCAGTAACAGGTGGCTCACAATGATTCCATTCGCACTTCGACGACCACTTGCTCTGAATCGACAATCCAATTGCCGACATTCGCCGAGTCACTTGCGTTTGTCGTAACGAGAGTGCCGTGACGCAAGGCCACGCAACCACGTGGCACCGCCGCCTCGGCCACCACGGCAATAACTTCTGAGCCGCGAGCTGAGGTCAATCGAACGGCACCGCCGCTCGTCACACCGATGCGAGTCAGGTCGTGCGGGTTCACGCGAAGCACTGAGGTTGGCGCCAACGCGCGCAATGCTTCGGTGCCTCGGACTGCCGCTCCGTTGTCGTAGATCGTGCGATCGACCACGAGTCGGAGCGAGTACGTGTCAGGCATCGGAATCACGGGGTTGATATCACCGGCCACGTTGCTCAACGCTGGACGCGAGGCAACACCGGCCACACTGGCATCAGACGAGGCAATAGATCCGGCCCGTGGGGCGATGCCGACCAAGTCGGCGGAGCGAATCCCGGGGAACGCCATGGGATCCAGCAGACGTCGCTCGGTTTGAGCATCGATACGACCAACGACGACACCCTCCATTGCGGAGCGCATAGCCGAACCGCAGGGGTAGCCCGTGGTTGCTTCAATCACGTTCGCGGTCTCTTCGGGGTCCGAAAGTCCAAGGTTCTGTCCGAACTCTTCAGCCAGCTCGGACGCAATAGCGACGTCGGGCCACGTTGAGCCGGGTGGTGTCACCTTGGGAGCCAAGAGCGAAACGCGACCCTCAATATTCGTGACCGTGCCCAGACGTTCGTGCATCACCGTGGTGGGAAACACGACGTCGGCGAAGGCCAGCGAAGGACCGCCGTGACCAGTCACCGCAATCAGCGAGGCCGCCTTCAATGCCGCCGATGCGAGTGGCGTATCGACGACGTTTTCGAGGATATCGCCACCGAGAGAAACAATTACCGACTGCTCCCCTGTCGTCGCCGCTCGGAGCTGCTCCAGTGTCGAACGGCCGGCCGTAGGCGCGAACTGCTGACCGGGAGCGAGGTTGGGGGTGAGCCCCATGTCCAAGGCTCCGTTGACGTTGCCGCGACGCAGCGTTGGGAGGAACTTGGCCTGAGGAAACCGCTCAGCGAAAATACGGATAGCCGCTTCAATCGGGGCCGCTGATTCGGCCACGTTCGGACGACCAACGACAAAGACCACGCCGCTGCCATCGTCACCGATGAGGCGTCGTGCCTCCACCAGATCGGCCGAAGTAAAAAGGCCGCCGTGGGGATGGGATGCCAGAGTGGCGAGCGGTGCATCATCAGTCGCAATCGCCTGGGCCACGAGGTGAGCCTCGCCGGGACGGATAGGCAATTTGACTCGACTCAACGCCGAGAGTGCCGAACCAGAGGCCGACATCTCGACTGCATTGGTAGTGCCCTTTACGAGACCTTCGCGCAGGCGCAGGAATAGGACTGGCAACTCTTCACGGAGATCACCGGTCAGAAGAACAACAGTGCAGGCTTCGGCCGCTTCATTGATCGTGGCTCGCGGCAGAGCGGCCACCAAGACGGGGTCGAGACCATCGCCGTACTGAGCATCAATGGAGTCAGTGCCAACCACGCCACGGAAGAACCGCTGCCAAGCAAAGGCGCCTTCATTCGTCAACGCCGCGCCGCCGATGGCACCAACGGCCGAAGGGGTCGTGGCACTCGAAATGATTCGGGCTGCTTCACGAAGTGCTTCACCCCACGTGGCCGCTTCCAATTCGCCATTACGTCGAATCATCGGCTCCATGATTCGACGTGCCGAATCGGTGAGGGGTGCTTCGTCAATACCGACTACGGAGTCAATGGTGAAACGACCCTTGTCGCAGAGCCAGCCGTGGTTAACGGCTTCGCTGTCCATGCCGAGAACGCGGGTCAAACGATTGCTAGACGATTGGACGGCAACGCGACAACCAACAGCACAAGTGGTGCAGGTGCTCTCGACTTGCTCGAGGTCCCAAGGTCGGGCGGTGAAGCGATACGGCTTAGCGGTCAGCGCGCCAACGGGACAAATCTGAACAGTGTTACCGGAGAAGACCGAGTCAAAGGGCTCGGTAGGCGATGGTGCGACTTCGATGTTGTCACCACGACCGGCAAAGTCAATCTGGGCGTCGCCGGCAACTTCTGAGGCGAATCGGGTACAACGGCTGCACTGGATGCAACGTTCACGGTCGAGCAGCACGAGCTCACCGATTTCGATGGGCTTAGGAAAATGGCGCTTCTCTTCAATGAAACGGGTTTCACCAGATCCGTGGGCCAGCGTTTGGTCCTGCAGGGGGCATTCGCCGCCCTTGTCGCAAACGGGGCAGTCCAGTGGGTGGTTAGCCAGCAGGAACTCCAAGACGCCGTCTTGGGCCTTCTTGACCTTCTCGCTCTCCGTGTTGACGACCATGCCTTCACCGACCTGGATGTAGCAGGCAGGCTGCAACGTGGCGCCACGGGGACCATCGACTTCCACGAGACACATGCGACAGACGCCGACTGGCTCCATGCGAGGGTGATAGCAAAACCGTGGGATGTACGTTCCCACGCGGTCGGCTGCTGCGATCAACATCTCACCCTTGGTGGCAGTGACTTCGCGCCCATTAACGGTGAGAGTGACGGTCGTCCGTGTCTCGAGGGCGTCAGTCATGGGGGCATCCGTTGTGGTCGACATGAGCAATGAAGTCATCACGGAAGTTGGTGATGGCCGAGTGAATAGAAGAGGGAATTGACGGACCAAGCACGCAGATGGTGGTCTGCTGCGGGGGCCACGACAGACCTGGAGCGATGTTGTCACAGAGGTCTAAGAGAAGATCGAGGTCTTCACGCCGACCGCCACCGTGCTCCATGCGGTACATGATGCGCTCAAGCCAGCCCGAACCTTCACGGCATGGCGTGCACTGTCCGCACGACTCACGAGAGAAGAACTTCGTAATACGCCACGCCGCACGAACGACACAGCTGTCTTCGTCGAGCACCACAATGGAGCCCGAACCGAGCATCGATGCCTGCTCAGCAACCTCGTCCAGACCGAGTGGAATATCGAGCTGCTCGGGCGTGAACCACGGAGCGGAGACGCCACCAGGAATGAAGGCCTTAATCTTCTTGTCACCGATGATGCCACCACCGAGGGCGGGATCAAAGATGATGTCGCGGAAGGTGTTCTTCACCATTTCGAGTTCGTAGACACCGGGATTTTTCACGCGACCGGAAAGCGCAAACAAGCGAGTGCCGGTCGAGCGACCTTGGCCAAGCGCGGCGAATGCCGCACCGCCATTGTTGACGATCCACGGCATGTTGGCCATCGTTTCCACGTTGTTCACAACGGTGGGCTGACCGTAGAGACCAATGGCAGCCGGGAAGTATGGAGGCTTGATACGGGGGAACCCGCGCTTGCCTTCGAGTGCCTCGATCAGCGCCGTTTCTTCACCACAGATATATGCCCCGGCACCGGGATGAACAATGATGTCCAGCGAAAATCCCGAACCAAAGATGTCTGAGCCCAATGCGCCGTGCTCGTAGGCGTCATTGACGGCCTGCTGTAAGCGCTCGAGGCCGAGAGCAAACTCCCCACGGATGTAGATGAAGGCTTGCGAGACCTGGAGGGCGTACGCCGCAATCGTGACGCCTTCAACGAGTTGATGTGGCTCGCGCTCGATGAGATAGTGATCCTTAAACGTGGCGGGCTCCGACTCGTCGCCATTCACCACGAGGTACGAAACGGGTGCCTTACGCAGCATGGACCACTTACGTCCGGCTGGAAACCCCGCTCCCCCACGGCCCAGCAACGAAGCTGAATCGACTTCGGTCGCAACGGCCTCGGGGTGCATAGAGAGTGCTTTACGGAGTGCCGTGAAGCCGTCGGTTGCTAAGTAGCGCGACATGGAGTGGCTGTCGGTGTACTCCGAACGGGAAGAGACAATCTTGGGTGCGGTCAGAACGGCCATTACTTCGTCTCCTTAGCCGCGCGAGCTTCGCGAGCGGTTTGGGCCGCTTCGCGTTCAGCGGCAACTTGGGCCCGTGGCGCACGGAGTCCGCCGTTACGACGAACTCGAATCAAGGTGCCGTGCGGTGGAATTTCATCGTCACGTCGACCATTCCGAAGATCAGAAATGAGAGCGTCGAGAGCGTCAGGCGTCGTGGTACGAACGAAACGGTGATTCACCTGCACCACCGGAACGACGCTGCAGTCAGCGAGACACTCCGTCTCTTCGAGCGTAAAAAGTCCATCTGCAGAGGTGCCACCAACGGCACAGCCCAACGTCTTGGTCGCGTGTTCTAAAAGTTCTTCGCCACCGGAGAGGAGGCACGCAATGTTGGTGCACACACCAACCACGTACTTTCCGACGGGCTCGAGGTGGAACATGTCGTAGAAGCTTGCGGTGCCTCGAACTTCGGCGGGCGACGTCCCCGTGAGTTCAGCAACTTCGGCCATGCCTTCGTCGGTTAGGTAACCGTCTTGTTCTTGGGCGAGGTGCAGCAGGGGCAGCATTGCCGAACGCTTCTGGGGATACAGCGCAACGAGTTCATCGGCACGCTGGCGAATGTCGGGGCGGAGATAACTCATCGGTCCACTTCTCCCATTACGGGGTCAACGGTTGAAATCACCGTGATGGTGTCAGACATCAAACCTCCGCGCATAAGCAGCGGAATGGCCTGGAGGTTTACAAAGGACGGTGCGCGCACGTGGATGCGGTACGGACGAGGACCACCGTCGGCCACGATGTAGCAACCGAGTTCTCCACGGGGCGACTCGATAGCTGAGTAGACCTCGCCGGCCGGCACGTGGAACCCTTCGGTGAACAACTTGAAGTGGTGAATCAACGCTTCCATGGACTCGTCAATGCGGGCGCGTGGGGGTGGGGTGACCTTGGGGTCTTGGGTCCGGTAGTCACCCTTGGGCATCATGTCGATGCACTGACGGACGATCTTGATGGACTCGCGGATTTCATTGAGTCGAATGGCGTAACGGTCGAAGTTGTCGCCGTACGTACCGACAATTACGTCGAAGTCGATCTGGTCGTAGGCCAAGTACGGCATCTCCTTGCGGAGGTCCCACGGAACACCGGTGGAGCGAAGCAACGGACCAGTCAGACCCAAGGCCAATGCCTCCTCGGCAGTAATGGCGGCGACCCCCTCCATGCGCTGACGGAAGATCACCTGACCGGTCAAGAGTTGGTCGTATTCGTAGGTGCGGGCATCGATAGTGTCGCAGATGACCAGAACGTCGTCCTGCCAACCATCGGGCAGATCGGCGGCCACCCCGCCAGGGCGTACGTAGTTCAAGTTCAAGCGCAGGCCGGCCGTCTTTTCAAAGAAGGCCAAGACCAGTTCGCGCTCACGGAGACCGTAAATCATCATTGAGGTGGATCCGAGGTCCATACCGTTCGTCGCCATCCACACGAGGTGGCTGGAAATTCGGTTCAACTCACTCATGAGCATGCGAATCCAGATGGCCCGCTCGGGTACCTCGATGCCTAGCAACTTTTCAACGGCCATCGAGTAGCTCAGCTCATTGTTGATGGGACTGAGGTAGTCCATACGCGTCACGTTGGTGCCGCCCTGCACGTAGCTGAGCTCTTCGCCCTGCTTTTCCATGCCGGTGTGGAGATAGCCAATAACGGGCTTAGTCCGGAGAACAAATTCTCCGTCGAGTTCCAGCATCAGACGTAAGACGCCGTGCGTACTGGGGTGGCTCGGACCCATGTTGATAATCATCAACTCATCATCACGACTCTCAAAGTCAATGGCGGAAGGATCCAGAGTACGACCGTCGAGATGCAGCACGGCACCCATTTCACGGCCGAGTTGGTCGCTTTCGGTATCCCGTCGAAAACTGAGTTCCTGCGGACCCTCACTCGTCTCAGCCACAAGAAGAGGTTCGCGGTCAATTGACCGGACGGAGTTTTTAGTGGTGTCACTCATCGTGGGCCTGGCGCTTCCTTGAACTGCACGGGGACTCGACCAATGCCGTAATCCTTGCGCAGTGGATGACCTTCCCAGTCCTCTGGCATCAAGATGCGCGTGAGGTCAGGGTGATTGTTGAACTGAACACCGAAGAGGTCGAACGCTTCGCGCTCCATAGCTTCGGTTCCGGGGTATTCGTGAAAGAGAGTTTCGAGAAAACAGTCCGACTCGGGAACCTGCACGCGAATGCGGACGCGCACTCGACGACTCAGACTAAGAAGATTGACCACGATTTCGAATCGTTCACCCGCAACGCCTGCAGGCAGTGGGCGATCAGCGTGACTCAAATAGTCCACGGCGCAGAGGTCGACACACATTTCAAATCCGTCCGCGCGAAAAGCAGCCACTAGGTCCCGGTACTGCGAGCGCGTTGGGAAGCAAGCGAGATCGGCGTTGAGACCTTCACTCGTTATGACGCCGGTAGGAGCGTTGGCGGGAAGGGCGATCACTTGGGAGTTCCCAAACGGACCGAGACGGGTACTTCAGGAGTCCAGAGACCCGTGGTCGAAGCGGTGATGCCCGGCAGGCCCGCCTCGCGACGCTTCATGATTTCACCGGTGCGGATCTGTTCGTGGAGCGTCAAAATGGCGTGCATCAAGGTCTCGGGGCTCGGTGGACAACCGGGGGCATAGACGTCTACAGGCACGATTTGATCGACACCCTGCACGATGGCGTAGTTGTTAAACATGCCACCGGTCGAAGCGCACACACCCATGGAGATAACCCACTTGGGTTCCATCATCTGGTCGTAGACCTGGCGAAGCACGGGGGCCATCTTTTGACTCACCCGTCCCGCCACAATCATTAAGTCCGCTTGACGAGGTGAGTTTCGAAACACTTCCATGCCGAAGCGGGCGAGATCGTAGTCGGCGCCACCGGCGGCCATCATTTCAATGGCACAACAGGCCAACCCAAACGAAGCGGGCCACAGTGAGGCGCGGCGCGCCCAACGGACTAGGTCTTCAACTCGACCAGTCAAGAAATTGTGCTGAAGATCTTCGAGAGCCATTATCTAGGCCGCCTTTGTGGTTGAACCGATGCGGCTGATAGTTGATTCGCTGGTGCGCGACGGCGCGCCCTTCGTCAAGCGCTTAACGGGACCCCAGGAGAGGGCTCCTTCGCTAACGAGAAAGAGAAGGGCCCCGAAGACCACGACGGAGAAGAGAAGAACTTCAACTAACCCGAAGGCCCCGAGTTGGCGGAAGACCACGGCGAAGGGGTACATAAAAACCACTTCGATGTCGAAAATGACGAAAATCATGGCGACGAGATAGAAGCGCACGGGGAAGCGAGTCGGCGGCTCGATTTCGGGGACGATGCCACATTCATAAGGAGCCAACTTTGCGTCGGTGGGTCGTTTGTGAGGAGCCAGCAGAGCTGACGCTACAAACGAACCGGAAGCAAACAAAGCACCTAGAACAAGGAGTCCCAGTATGGGGATGTACTGGTCCATCGGCTATTAGTTCTACCAGAAAACGACGGGGGTTCCGACACTCTTACTCGGCCGGTCCCGTCACACCACTGGACTACGACTCGTAGGGTGACGACATGACTTCTCGTGCCTATCCCTCCCCCTCGCACATCTTTGACGTCGTGATCGTCGGAGGTGGGCCCTCTGGCTCCTCGGCCGCCTACTGGCTGGCTTCCGCCGGGTGGGATGTCTGCCTTATCGAGAAGAAGACGTTCCCCCGCGAAAAGACCTGCGGCGACGGCCTCACCCCTCGATCGGTGCACCAACTCGCCGAAATGGGCCTCGAGGGTGAAGTGGCCAAGCACGGACATAAGTACTCCGGCCTTCGCTCCTACGGCTTCGGAGCGTCAATCGAAATGCAGTGGCCCGAACACCCAGTTTTCCCGAACTACGGCTACTCCATCACCCGCTACAGCCTTGACGGCATGGTGGCCGAGCGCGCGCAGTCTCACGGCGCCACTCTGCTTACCGGTAGCGAGGTGGTGGGTCTCTTGAACGCCTCTGACCCCATCGAAGGCAAGCTTCGTGGCTGCGCTGGCGTAATCGCCAAGGACAAGGAAACGGGTTCTACACACGAGATCATGGGTCGAGTCGTCCTGGTCGGTGACGGACAGAACTCCCGGATCGGCCGTGAATTGGGCGTCAGCCGCCGGCGTGACTGGCCCATGGGTATGGCGATTCGGGGCTACTACAAGAGCGACCGTCACGATGAGCCGTGGATTGAGTCGCACCTCGATATCCGTAGTCCTGAGGGTGAAGTCGTCCCCGGTTACGGCTGGATCTTCCCGCTCGGTGATGGCCGCGTCAATGTTGGCGTTGGTCTTCTCTCCACCGACCGAGCCTGGAAGGGCATCAACACCACCAAGCTCCAGGAGTACTTCGTCGCCCAGACGGCTCAGGCGTGGGGTCTTAACGAGTCCACTTCCTGCGGCCCCCCAACTGGCGGACGCCTCCCCATGGGCCTAGCTCTCGGACCACGCGTCGGACCGAACACGTTGACCATTGGTGATGCCGCCGGCACCGTCAATCCCTTCAATGGTGAGGGAATCGCCTACGGGTACGAGACTGGCCGCCTGGCCGCCGCCGTTGTGGGTGAAGCCCTGGTCGCCGACGATCTCGGCAAGCTTTCGCTCTACGACACACGCATCGACGATGCCTACGGCGAGTACTTCAAGGTCGCCCGTATGTTCGTTCGGATCATTTCCGAGCCTCAGATTTTGTCCGTCTGTGTCAAGTTTGGCCTCCGAGTTGAGCCTCTGATGAAGGAACTCCTCGCAATCATGGCGAACCTAATGAGCAATGGCACTCGTGGGCCAGCCGAACTCGGTTTCGGAGCCATGTCTAAATTGGTTGACGTAATCCCCCAGCAAGCATTTGATCTATTGCTAAATAGAGGTTCCGAGGTATGAGTTCACAGATGACGTTCACTAACACCGTTTTGCTCGGGTTTATCGCCGGGGCCACCATCTCGCTGGGCTTGCTACTCGGCCGCATGAAAGCCCCCGCCCCACGATTCCGAGCCCTCCTCAACGCCATCGCCATCGGAATTCTCATCTTTCTTGCGGTCGACGTCCTCAGTGGTGCGCTAGCACCCCTTAAAGTCGCCATCGACACTCACAACCACGGACTGACATTTCTTCGCGAAGCGCTCGTCATCGGTGGACTCGCCGGCGGTATCCTCGGGCTCGTTGGCTACGACACCTGGAGTAAGCGTCGTCGCGCCAAGGTCGCCGAAACCTTAGAAGGGCAGGACTGGACGCCGGCGGCTCGCATGAGCCTGTTGCTCGCCGTGGGTATTGGACTCCATAACTTTGGCGAGGGTCTCGCTATCGGCTCTTCGGCTCATAGTGGTGCCGTTTCTCTAACTACCGTCCTCGTAGTTGGCTTTGCCCTGCACAACGCCACCGAGGGCTTCGGCATCATCGCTCCACTTTCGGGTGCCAAGGAGCAGGCCAGTTGGAAGTTCCTCGGGCTAATGGCCATCATTAGTGGTGGGCCCACCACTCTCGGCACCATCGTGGGTTGGTCTTGGACTAGCCCAACGGTCAACGTGGCGTTCTACTCCCTCGCGGCCGGATCGATTATCTACGTGATTGCCCAACTCTTTACCGTGGCGCAGCGACAGAAGGCGGGAAACTTGTTGTTCTACGGAATCATCATCGGCCTCTCGACCTGCTTGCTTACCGAACTAATCGTGGAGTTAGCCAGCGCCTAAGCGATGGCGCGGGCTGACTCGGCCGCTGCCCGCAACGTCCGATCAAACTCAGACGGTCCATGCGCCATGGAAACGAACATGATTTCGTACGAGCCCGGCGCCATCGCGATGCCGCGAGTGAGCATCTCGTGAAAGAACTTTCGGTAGAGCCCGTTGTCGCAAAGGACTTTGGCTTCATCAAAATTCGATGGTGCAGCCACTTCGCTAGTGGACAAGAAGAGACCGAGCAGTGGCCCCTGGGTGGGGATCACGGCGTAGAGGCCGTTCTCACGAATAACAGTTTCCAACTCCGTGGCGAACTTCTGCGCCGTCGTCGTGAGGGCGGCGTAGGACGACTGGTCCATGGCCGTCAGCACCGTGATGCCAGCTGCCGTGGCCAGGGGGTTACCCGAGAGCGTGCCCGCTTGATAGACGGGACCCAAGGGCGCCAAATTACTCAGGAGTTCACGACTGGCACCGAAGGCGCCAACTGGTAGGCCACCACCGATGACCTTCCCGAAACACCAGATGTCGGGGGTCACACCGAAGTACTCCTCGGCCCCACCACGGGCGAGACGAAAACCAGTGATGACTTCATCGAAAATGAGGAGGGCGCCAACACGATCACACTCTGCTCGCAGTCCCTCGAGGAAGCCGGGCGCTGGAGCGACGAGGTTCATATTGGCCGCTACTGGCTCCACGAGGACGGCTGCTACGGACTCGTCCAATGTGGGCACAACGTTATATGGGGCAACCAAGGTGTCACCCACCGCACCGGCGGTGACGCCGGCCGAGTCGGGCAGGCCCATCTGCGCCACTCCGCTACCACCGGCGACGAGTAGTGCGTCCGAGTGTCCGTGGTAGCAACCGTCAAACTTGAGAATCTTCGAACGCTTGGTAGCCCCTCGAGCGAGTCGTACCGCGCTCATCACGGCCTCGGTGCCGGAGCTAACGAGTCGAACCTGCTCGAGACCCGTGACGCGGGCCACCATGGCTTCGACCAACTCAACTTCACCCTGCGTTGGAGCTCCAAAAGTCGTGCCGAGAGCGGCCCGTGACTGGATCGCAGCCACCACGTCGGGGTGAGCGTGACCGAGCAGTGAGGCTCCGTAGCTCTGGACGTAGTCCACGTACGTCGTTCCTTCAACGTCAGTGACGTAGGCACCTGAACCCGAAACGACGGTGTACGGCGTCCCGCCGACACTGCGGAAACTCCGAACAGGGGAATCGACTCCACCAGGAATCACAATCTTTGCGCGGTCGAACCACGCCTCGTTAGTCATCGTCATCGTTGCAACACTTCAGCAATCTCTTTCGCGAAATAGGTCAGAACAAAATCGGCACCGGCACGACGAACGGCGAGAAGCTGTTCGAGCGCCACGACTTCACCGTCGATCCAACCATTGGCGGCCGCGGCCTTGATCATGGCGTACTCCCCACTCACGTGATAGGCACATAAGGGAACATCGAGTTCTCGTCGCAGATCGCTGACGACATCGAGATAGGTCATGGCTGGCTTCACCATGATGATGTCCGCACCCTGCTCAACGTCAGCACGGGCCTCGCGGAGTGCTTCGCGGCGATTGGCCGGATCTTGCTGGTAGGTCTTGCGGTTACCACCGCCGACAATCTCTACACCGACGGCTTCACGGAAGGGTCCGTAGAGGCCACTGGCGTACTTGGCGGCGTAGGCCAAAATAACGGTGTCGAGATAGCCGGCCCCGTCGAGACCTTCGCGAATAGCGCCGACTTGGCCGTCCATCATGCCGCTGGGGGCCACGACGTGAGCGCCGGCTTCCACCTGGGCCAACGCGGTGCGCACATAGAGCTCGAGCGTGGCGTCGTTATCAACCGTGCCGTCGGCCTTCACCACCCCACAGTGGCCGTGTGATGTGTACTCGTCTAAGCAGAGGTCCGACATGATCACCATCGAGTCGCCGAACTCACTACGGATTTCACGAAGGGCCACTTGGGCAATCCCGTTAGCGTCGAAGGCCCCCGAACCCGACTCATCCTTGGAGGTCGGTACCCCAAAGAGGATGAGGCTGCGCACGCCGCGGTGATAGAGCTCACGCACCTCCGCCAGTAGTGACGGCACGGTGTGCTGAAACTGCCCGGGGAGTGAAGAAATCGCCTTGGGCTCGGAGAGACCCTCGGCGACAAAGAGGGGTGCCACGAGGTCGTCCAAACTCAGTGTTGTCTCGGCAACTAATTGACGAAGTGCTGGCGTCGAGCGGAGTCGACGGGGACGTTCAGTCGGGAAAGCCATGCCTTCAGGCTAGTAGCCACGTTTTCGGAAACTAAATGAGGGCGCGCTCAATTTCTTCGGGGGTGGCCGCCATCACCACGGCGGGGTGGGTTTCCCTGACGGCCTCAGCCGTGGTCGTGCCCTGAGCGACTACGACCGTTTCGGGGCGGATATGAGGAGCCGCCACCGCCCACGCCGAAGGGGCCCCAATGACCACAACGTCTGAAGTGGCCAACAGCTCTTGATCTGTGATCGTGAGCACCCGAGGAACGGTTTCGTAGACGGCAACGTGCCTGTGAGCCAAGCCACGCGCCGCGAGGCCGTTGGCTAGCTCGGGGCGAGGATGGAGGGCACCGAGTGAAAGTACGGGTGCCGCCAACTCCATCGCGGCGATTGAAGTGGCCGAGAGGGCGGGCGACGTATGTGCGTCCGACACGCCCTGCAGCTCGAGTGCGCGCAGGGTGGTGGGGCCGACAGCCACCACGTGGGCGCAAGGGAAACGTTGTTGCGCCCTCGCCACAAACATGGCGGCGCGAGCACTGGTGACCACAATGGACTGGGGATCGTCACCGAGTCCGTCCAGAGCACGATCGACTTCTGGCACCTCGAATTCACGGGTGGTGGTCAAAGGGAGCTCTTGAACGAAGTAGCGACCTTCGAGACGAAGACGCACTTCGTCGTTTCGAGGTGGCTCTCGCGTCAGGATTACGCGCTGCACGTCACCGACTCGTTGGTAGTTCGCCACCACCAAGTTCATCGCGAATGTAACGAGCGACCAAGACTCCGAGTGCCTGGGCGTCAGCACCGGACTCGCGAAAGCGCAACACGCGGATTCCCGATGGTGCCGCCATCATTCCACTCAAGCAGAGAGTGTCGTTATGCCACGTGGCGTGGGCGGCGGCGGGAATCGCACAGCCCGCACCGAGCTCGGCCAAGAAAGCGCGCTCGCAGGTCAGGCGGACAGCGGCATCTGCATCGTGAATCGCCGCGAGTGCCCGCTGAGTCACCGCATCGTCGGTTCGGGTTTCCAGAGCGATGGCCCCTTGGCCCACTTGAGGGATGAACCATTCGGGATCGAGGCGTTCGGCAATCTGTTCGCTCCAGCCGAGTCGATCAAGGGCGGCGGCGGCGGCCACAACGGCGTCAATGCCCGACTCGTGAACGGCCGCTAGACGGGTTGCCATGTTGCCCCGGAGTTCGACGAAGTTCAAATCGGGACGTCGCTCCGCCAAAAGGGAGCGGCGGCGAGGCGAGCCGGTGGCCACCGTGGCGCCCGGACCCAGTCCCGCGAGCGAGCGACCAACGAGAACATCGGCCGGATCACGACGTTCGGAGACGCAGGCAATAATGAGACCTTCGGGAGTCACCGACGGAAGATCTTTGGCCGAATGGACGGCGACGTCGGCTCGACCTTCCAAGACAGCGTGTTGGACCTCAGCGGTAAAGACACCTTGACCAGCAATCGTGGTGAGTGGGACATCGTTTTGACGATCACCCGTCGTCACGACCTCGATAATTTCACACGTCGCGCCCGATAGTTCGAGTCGGCGCGCCACTTCCGTGGCCTGGGCCAGAGCGAGCGGCGATCGACGAGTCGCGAGTCGCAGGTGGCTCACAGGGCAAAGAGGTTGCGTAGCGCTTCGGTAAGGCGCTGACCTCGGTCCGTTCCGGCAGAATCTTTGAGCCCCAGGGTGGGCTGGTGGGCGATCTTGGCCACGATTGAACGGGTGAGTGACTCCACCATATCCCACTGGTCCGCAGTCATGAATGAGAAATCTGACTGGCGCTTGGACAATTCCATTCGACGAATATCTTCAAATCGCTCACGCAACTGGGCCACGATTGAAGCAGCGCCACGGGACCGACGATCTTCGAGATATTTCTCGACTTCGCCCCTCAAGATTTCTTCGGCCGCTTGAATTTCATCACGACGTTCAGCCAACGAGCGATCGATCACTTGACGGAGGTGCGCGATATCGAGACGTCGAACATGCGAGAGCGTATCGACATCACCATCAACTACACGGGGCATGCCGAGGTCCACTATCAGAACGGGAGTCTGACTACCGGCAAAGTCACTGATGCTCAAGAGTGTGTGGGGGACTTCAATCGCAGTCACCACAATTGACGCTTGGTGCAGGTGCTGGGACGCCTCCTCTAGGGAGATGGCCT
>Ga0136642_1000715_pt1 | contig 15986 bp, 11 predicted proteins | sample LowCatLa1302831Y_FD_115313 | JGI IMG/M metagenome (GOLD analysis project Ga0136642, IMG submission 115313) | Freshwater microbial communities from Lower Cathedral Lake, Yosemite National Park, California, USA - 13028-31Y | ecosystem: Environmental > Aquatic > Freshwater > Lake ... | reverse complement strand
TGAACGAATTTCACCGTTGAGCAGAGGATTCAACCAACGATCACGAATATCTTCGCGGCCGGTCATCTCCATTGCCGCAGCGAGCAGTTCAGCGTTTCCACTGTCAGGTGCATTGTTTCCAAATACAACTGGACCGTACGGTGACTGTCCAAGAATTTCGTGCATGAGTCCGAGCTCTAATTGACCAAATCCCATTCCCCCGAGTCCCGGTGGCAGGTGCGCTGCCCATAGGCCACGCTTCTTAACTTCATCTTGCAGAGGCTTGATGACGTGCATCAACTGCTCGCGATTTATTTTTAGCGTCTCGATTGGAAAAACTTCTTCCTTGACAAACGTGCGCATCCACGCAAGCTTTTCTTCGAACGCTGGATCTGTCTGAAAGTCCCAAGCCATTGGGGCTCCTTTCCTCAAATGCCACTCTAGGGGCCAGCAAAAGCCCCTGGGTTGTCAGGTCGAATCTTTCTCTAGACTGAAGGCAAGAACGGAGTGTCGTGGCTAAAAAGAACAAGAAATCAAAGGTTGTAAAAATCGGCGTCGTGGACACCATGTTCGCCAGATACAACATGGGTGGCGCTGCCATTGCTGAACTCAGTGAATGCCCCGGATACAACGAGACGTTCAAAGTCATGGCCAAAACTGTCCCCGGTTTCAAGGACTTGGCCGTTGCCGCGAAGAACTTAATTGAACAAGACGGCTGCTCAATCGTCGTTGCGCTCGGAATGCCGGGCAGCGCAGCTATTGACAAGCAGTGCGCTCACGAAGCAGCACTCGGGATCATGCAGGCACAGTTACTTACGTCGACTCCGATTCTCGAAGTCTTCGTCCACGAAGATGAGGCCAGTGACCCAGCAATTCTGGCTTCAGTATTCGAGAACCGTTCGCGTAGCCACGCGCGTAACGCCTACTGGATGCTCTTTGATCCAGAGCAGCTCCGCCAGCGCGCTGGTCAGGGTATTCGTCAAGGTTTTGACGATGCTGGCCCCCTCAAACTTTCGTAGCCACACCCACCCCTTCGCATTAAGTATGCTCCTACGAGTTACCAATTAGTAACTCTGTAGAAGGAGCCCCCATGCCAGAAGCCGTAATCGTCGCCACCGGTCGTACCCCAATTGGTAGAGCCTTTAAAGGTTCACTCGTTGACATGCGTCCAGATGATCTCACCGCACTTGTTATACGTGAAGTACTCAAGAAGGTTCCACAACTAGATCCCAACACTGTTGAAGACCTCATCCTTGGTTGCGGTCAGCCCGCTGGTGAAGCAGGCTTCAACATTGCGCGTGTTTCTGCAATTCTCGCAGGACTGGACAACGTTCCCGGTGTAACCGTTAACCGTTACTGCTCATCATCACTACAGACTATTCGTATGGCTTCACACGCGATTCGCTCTGGCGAAGGTGACGTCTTCATTGCAGCAGGAGTTGAAACTGTTTCTCGTTTCGGCTCAGGCGCATCAGACAGCGGCAAAGCTATGAACTCAGTGTTCGCAGACGCCCTCGCTCGCACCGAAACTCGTTCGGCAAAATTTACTGAGCCTTGGAAGCCTGCAGCTGGTCTTCCTGACATTTACATTGCCATGGGACAAACAGCAGAAAACGTTGTTGAGCAAGAGGGTGTTTCTCGTCTAGAGATGGACGAGTTCGCAGTTCGAAGTCAAGAACTCGCTGTTCAGCACCAGGAGAACGGTTTCTTTGGCCGTGAAATCATTCCAGTAACGCTTCCTGACGGAACTGTTATGACAAAGGATGACGGCCCACGTGCAGGAACCACACTCGAGAAGCTTTCTTCACTCGCTCCAGTATTCCGTGAAGGCGGAAGCGTTACTGCTGGTAACGCTTGCCCACTCAACGATGGTGCTGCTGCAGTTGTTGTAATGAGCGACACACGCGCTAAGGAACTTGGACTCAAGCCACTTGCCCGCATTGTTTCTTCAGGTGTTTCTGGTCTTAACCCAGAGATCATGGGACTCGGTCCAATCGAGGCTTGCCGTCAGGCTCTTAAGCGTGCGGGCATGACAATTGACCAGATCGACCTCGTTGAAATTAACGAAGCGTTCGCGGCTCAGGTACTTCCAAGCGCCAAGCACCTCGGAATCCCTATGGAAAAGCTCAACATCCGCGGTGGTGGAATTGCTCTTGGTCACCCATTTGGAATGACTGGTGCTCGCATCATGACAACACTCATCAACTCCCTTGAAGACTCAGGCAAGCGTTTCGGAATGGAAACAATGTGCGTCGGTGGTGGCCAGGGAATGGCGATGATCATTGAGCGTCTGAACTAATGCCTACGCGGGTCGAGGACTTAGCACTAGCTGAAGCCAAGGACCTAAGTGATAATCCGTCACGCGAGGAATACCTCGAAGAGGTTGCACGGCAACGTAGCCAAAACTGGATTGGAAAAACCAGTTTTGGCTACAGCGTCGTAACCCACGATGATTCGATTTCATTACTGCGTGAACGTCGCCTTCACCAAGCATCACAACTCGTTGGAAAACTCATTGCGGGAACGGGCACGGCCCTAGACCAGCTCGATGACAGCAATGGAATTTTGAGTGCCGAGGGCGAAGACCACAATCGACTTCGCAGACTCGTTGCTCGCCCGTTCTCCGCGAAAGCAATTGATGAGCTTCGTCCGTTCATGCGTGACTACGTGCAAAACGTCCTTGAAAAAGTTCACAAATCAGGGGACACTGCATCGTTTGAATTTCAAGCAGCCTTCAATGAATACCCGATCGCCGTTATTTGTCACCAAGTTGGAGTCGCTGAGAAAGACTGGGACCTCTTTAGCTACTGGGCAGATTTACTTTTCATTAGATGGTCTCCCCTCATCATTGGTCGTGAACAGGAATTCGTTGACGCCATGGGCGACTTCCGCGCGTACTGCCTCAACCTCATAGAAGGACGCAGAGCCAATCTCGGTAACGACCTGCTGAGTGCACTGATCCAAGTTGAAGAAGAGGGTGACCGACTTTCAACAGACGAGCTCGTCGGCTTGGTCCAAGGAATGATTGCTGCAGGAACAGACACCACAAGGAACCAGCTCGGCATCATGATTTCGCTTCTGGCGGAGCGCCCAGAAACCTGGAGTCAACTTCGAAACGATACAGAGCTCATTGCCAACACTGTTGAAGAATCTCTTCGTTACGTAAATCCAATTCGCACGGTTATTCGCCAAGTTGCTGAAGAGTTTGAATATCGTGATGTTATTTTCTCACCCGGTCAATTAATTACGTTCTCGCTTTCGTCAGCGAATCGCGACGCCAGTGAATTTGACACTGCGGACGACTTTGACGTCACTAGGTCTGATGCGCGAAACCACCTAACCTTCTCGAGCGGCATTCACCACTGCCTGGGTGCAGCACTTGCTCGCGCAGAACTCCAAGAGGCTTTGCAGGTTTTTGTAGAAGCTTGGTCCGAAGTGACACCGGACGCTTCACCAACGTGGAAGCATGGACGTCTGGCTATTTGGGGTCCGAAGACTGTCCCGCTGAAGGTAACGAAGAATTAACGGCCGGTAGTTACGCCAGTGGCGTCGCTGGTCCACGCGCTGTGCTCAGCGTCAGTTGCGGCACGAGATTCTTCAGGAAGCAGTACTGGGATTGCTCCACGTACTTCGTAAGCAATCTTTTTGCGAGGGTTGTAAAGAACGCTGGCGCTCTCAATGTAGAGAAGTGTTCCGTGGTCAGTTGGGTCTTCAAGTACTTCAAGAAGAAAACTATCTAGTGCCATTGGTCAAACCTCTTTAATCATTAGTAGAACTTCGTCAACACGCTGCTGACATTCTTTTTCATTCGGTGCTTCAACATTAAGGCGTAGCAGAGGCTCGGTATTTGATGGACGTAGGTTGAACCACCATGTTCCGTAATCTGCAGTCATTCCGTCAAGCATGTCAACGTTAACGCCCTGCGTCTTTAGCTTCTGCGCGATTACTGCCACGCTGTTAGCTGGGCTGGCAACCACGGTGTTTATTTCACCAGACGCGGCGAATCGGTCGTAGGGGGCGACGAGCTCAGAGAGAGCGACGCCAGACTCACTGAGAAGTTGCAGCACAACCATTGCCGTGATGATGCCTGAGTCAGCACGGTAATTGTCACGGTAGTAATAGTGACCAGAGTGTTCTCCGCCGAATACTGCGCCAGTTTCTGCCATTTGCTGCTTGATGTAACTGTGACCCACGCGAGTCCTTACAGCCGTTCCGCCACCTTCAGCAATAACCGCTGGAACTGACTTTGAACAAATCAAGTTGTAGAGGATTGTGGCGCCTGGATTCCTTTGAAGCATCGCAGCAGCGACCATGGCTGTAGTTGTTGACCCAGAGATAGGTTGTGCTTTCTCATCAATCAAAAACACACGGTCAGCGTCACCGTCAAAGGCCAAGCCAATGTCTGCGCCCACTTCGAGCACTCGCTTTTGTAAGTCCACAAGATTTTTAGGGTCAAGTGGATCGGCCGGGTGATTAGGGAAAGTCCCATCGAGCTCTTCGTATATGATTTCAATATCAAATGGCAGGCCAGCAAATATCTTCGGAGCAATAAATCCACCCATACCATTTGCGGTGTCAGCCACAATTTTGAGTGGACGGAATTTTGAGCTGTCGGCAAATGAAAGAACGTGCTTCACCCACTCACCCATCAAATCAAGTTCACCGTAGCTGGCCAGCGCACCCGTAGATGGAGTCTCATAGAACTCATTGGCCATTGCTTCAATTTCAACAAGCCCACTTTCAACACCAATTGGCTTGGCGCCCGCCAGACACATTTTGATGCCGTTGTATTGCGCTGGGTTGTGAGAAGCGGTGAACATGGCGCCTGGTGCGTCCAGGTGTCCAGCTGCGAAATACAGGAAGTCAGTTGAAGCGAGACCTAGATCTAGTACTTCCACGCCCATGCTTCTTGCCCCTTCTGAGAAGGCAGCGCACATTGTTACGCCAGATGGGCGCATGTCGCGAGCAATAACAATGCGCGGGCAATTGGCAAACTTTGCGAATGCTGAGCCAATGGCTCGAGCCAAGCGGTCGTCTAACTGATCCGGGTAAATCCCTCGAACGTCATACGCCTTAAAGATTTCGGTCGTGTCCACGACCTCACACTCTACTTGGATGACTTGCGACGCCATTTTGAACGAATGAATGCACTCGCCAGTCCAGTAAAGATGGTTACGCCAGTAAGCACTGCACCCAACTGCGTTTGTTGACCATAGACGAGCGAAACATCATTTGATGTTGGGTTCACAACCATTTCATTGGGACTCACTCGATACGGCCCCGAGGCTCCGATTGCGTGCCAACGTGGAAAGTAGGAAATCTTCACGAGTACCGGTGTGCCAATCTTGCTCACGTGGAATGAAATCGACTGCGAAGTCTGCACAACGTGGCTAATAGTTGTAGATGTCAATGATTCGTCGTTGAACATTACCGGAATTGAACTCATTGATTTTACGCGTGGCCAATTACTTGGACCACTGCTGGCAATGAGACGACTCCACATAGTTGGCGTGTTGTACCACTGTTGGCTGGCATCGAGCCACTGCGTACGACCTGCAACATTTTCAACAACGACGGGTGGAGTTGAAAGCGGCTGCACCACCGGACTGTCCTTGATGAGATAGACGCTCCACTTCACGCCCGGCGATGGCCAGGACTTAGTAGTGGCAATCAGCTTGAGAGAAGGAGTAACACTCGCCTGAGCCGTGATGGTTGGTGAAAATGCCATGTAGTACTTCACACCGAGCATTTGTAAGTGGTGCACACCGAGCGCAACATTCACCGATCCGTAGTTAAGTCCAACCTGCGCGTTGCTTGGTGCTGCGCTTAGTTCAGATTGATTAATGAAGTGATAGGGCGTGGTCGCAGAGGTTTCAAAGAAAAGACCTTCCATTGAGCCAACACAGTTATTTGTCCAGTACGGAAGCAACATGAGTGCCTCGGGTGTCCCGAAGCGGTCTTCACCCGATGCGTATTCCCACATGGCATTTCCACATCCGTACTGAGCGGAAACTGACTTCATGGTTGTCATGATGTCTTGGTATTCATTCCAGCCAGACTTCGCCTCATACCCCGAATAGTTCCACTGGGCCCATACGCCAACTTGATTGCCCGAAACATTGAGATGCAGTGCAGAAGCAACAGGGGCAATAAGTCCCGGAAGGGTTGTGCCAAGCCCCAGCAGGGCAACTAACAACGTTGCGTTAAGGGTCCTCTTAATGGTGCGCTCTTGCTCGTAATCGAAAAGATCAATTTCAAGTTCTTCTATTTCTTCGTCAGAAATGTCACTCGAAATACGAAGTTTCGGCTTTCGTTCAACCCACTTAGAGAGCAGATAGCCAAAGAGCCAGCCGGCACTTAAGTGAATCGTGAGAAACCAGAACGGAACAATTCGTTCATTCCAGATGACGCTCTGTGGATCAAAGATAAAACCAAGAAGTGAGACGCCAGCAAGTGTTGAGAGGATCATTCCGAGTCGGTCTCTGACAATAAATGCCACCACGAACGCAATACCCGCGAGAACGATGACCCACCGGTCTCCCGCAGCGGCGCCCGTCGCAGTAAACCAGCCTAAATGACTAAAGATTTCATGGAGAGAGCTGACGTTGTCATTCACGTAGCCCATTGAATTTGTGTATGCCTGAGAAGTCAGAAATGGCACTAACCACCATGCAGAAATGCACAGAGAAAGAAGGCCCGCCCAGAAAGAGAAGCGAACTGGTCTGGCGTAGTCGCCGGGCACAATTTCATCTTCTTTTTTTGCACCTATCCCTCGACGAGCAAGTAATTCAAAAACAACAAGTATCGCAATTGCTGCAACGCAGAAGAACCACGGCAACACGTGAGATGCCATCGTTGCACTCAGCGCAGTCGCTGCCTTCCAGTACCCTCGACCAGTTCTCACTCCTTGGGCAAAGAAACCAATTGTTAGAAGCGATAGTGCGAGTGACAATGAAAATGCGTACTCACCGGCCGTGGTTGAAAAGAGATTCCCACCGTCAATGGTGAATGATGCATCAAATAAGAAGGGCAGCGTTGCAACAGCGAGTGCCGCAGGGACCGGTCGAGGAGCACGAAATAACTTGGCCATGATGAACGCCGCGACTGGCATCAACACTGATCCAAGAATTGTTACAAGCTTGAAGGCAATTGCAAAGTTAATAACGTAACTTGCAAGCACTGCAAAGTAATCCGGCAAGACAAAGTAAAAGGTATAGGCCGGCATTCCATTAAACCAACCTGGATACCAAGGCGTTAGATGAAGCAGGCTGCCCTGCGACTTCAAAAAAGCGGGAAGCGCAAGGTGTGCACCAGTGTCGCCACCAGTAACTGTTGAAGTCGAAAAAATGAGTGATGGATGCATTGTCCAAACGGTGACAAAGATAACCATGAGTACAACAACGCTTTCAAGCACTCGCACCGGAGTGAAGAAATCACGCATGCGTTTCACCATCAGTGACCTGACCTCTGAAGAAGTAGGGCAACTAACGCAACGCCATTGAAAGACACGTGTGCCAAAATACTTGGAGTGAGTCGGTTGGTTTTTTTGACAATGCATGAAAGCACTATTCCAAGTGCAAAGAGTCCAGCGAATTGAAGTACTTCGGCGTGAGCAGCGGCAAAAATCAGTGCACTAATCGCCATTGCGGCGTAGGAGCCAAATTTCTGAGACACGTTTGAAAATGTGGTGTCGAGTGATCGAAACACCACACCTCGAAAAAGAAGTTCTTCAACGAGTGGTGCCGCAATTGCCGTCATAAGGGCTAGTAAAACAAACATCGAACCATGCACTGAGCCAAAAATATGTTCAACAGGTTTATTCATGTTTTTAAAATGGAATGGCCAATACGCCGCATCAATAAGTAACTGGCTCGCGATTCCAACTATTACGTAGATAACATCGGAGGCTTCTAACGTGAACAAACTCTTTGGAAGCGAGAGCCCTGCAGAGAGCTTTGCGTAGAGCACAGTCGCCGCGAATCCACACCAGAGTCCCACTAGCCCACACAAAGTGAACCAGTACGGCGGTTTCGGCGACGCAACCAGAGCACTGAAACCCCCTGGGAAATGGAGAAATGAGTTGAGGATGCTGGCAAATAAAGTCACAAGCACCTCGCCGGCAACAAAGCCAACGAGGCAGGCCAGCAGGATTGTAACAACGCGAGGATTCCCGTTATTTTCCTTTACTGGCCTGGTAGTCATATCTCACAACGCTAACAAGTCTGGAGTTATGCACAGGGCCAAATCGGATGTCACAAATCCCCTTTAGATTGGAATACGTGACCACACCTGAAAAAGAAAAAACTGGAATTGCAAAGCTCATGCCTGGTGGCAAGAAGCCACTGACACCTGATACCCGTAGGCGAATCCTCACCATTGCAATGGTGATCTTCATCCTAGGCATCTTGATTATTCCTTCACTCTTTTCGAACAAGCACATAAAGACAATTGACTATTCAAAATTGCTTCTCAGTGCAAGTCGCTCTGAGGTGATTTCTGCAAACGTAAATAACACCAATGGAGTAATTACTGGGCAGCTAACCAATGGCACTAACTACACGACCAATGGGCCAATCCCAGTGTTGTCAACTGAAATTGAAACACTGCGCACAAATAAAGTGTCGGTCGTATTCGTTAACACCAACGGATTCCTCGCAACCTTCGCTCCATACCTCATCTGGATAATCATCTTCGGTGGCTTTATGTTCTTTGCGAGCCGACAAGCCAAGGGGCAAATGAACGGCATGATGTCTGTTGGCAAGTCCAAGGCAAAGCAGTTCAACAAAGACCGCCCCTCTACGACGTTCGCCGACGTGGCTGGTTACCTCGGTGTGAAGCAAGAAATCGGTGAAGTCGTTGAGTTCTTGAAGTTCCCAGAGCGCTACAAGTCAATCGGTGCCTTGATCCCGAAGGGGATTTTGCTCGTAGGCCCACCAGGAACGGGTAAGACGATGCTCGCTCGCGCTGTCGCCGGTGAAGCGGGAGTTCCATTCTTCTCAGTTTCTGGTTCAGACTTCATGGAAATGTTTGTTGGTGTAGGAGCATCTCGCGTGCGTGACCTTTTCGCAACAGCTCGCAAGGCAGCTCCAGCAATTATTTTTGTTGACGAAATCGACTCCATTGGACGCAAGCGTGGCGCTGGCGTTGGCGGTGGACACGATGAGCGCGAACAAACACTTAACCAAATGCTGAGCGAGATGGATGGATTCGATCCAACAGTCGGCATCGTTGTTGTGGCGGCGACAAACCGTCCTGACGTTCTAGACCCAGCGCTACTTCGCCCGGGCAGATTCGACCGACAGATTGTGGTTCCACTCCCCGACCTTGATGAGCGTCTGCCTATTCTTCAAGTGCACTCAAAAGACAAGCCACTTGATGGCTCGGTTGACCTGTCTATGGTGGCTCGTGGAACTCCAGGTATGAGTGGTGCTGACCTTGCAAACCTCGTAAATGAATCAGCCCTTCACGCCGTACGACGTGACTCAAAAACAATCAACATGCAGGACTTTGAATCAGCACGCGACCGTGTTCTCATGGGAGCCCAACGCGACTCAATGGTGCTTCAAGATGATGAGCGCGAGCGTATTGCGTTTCACGAAAGTGGCCACGCACTCCTTGCCTATGTGCTTGAAAAGACTGACCCTCTGCACAAGATCACGATTATTCCTCGTGGAATGGCCCTCGGAGTCACGATGACCCTTCCTGAAGAAGACCGTCACATCATGGGCCGTGGCCACCTCGAAGACTCACTCTGCATGCGCATGGGTGGAAGAGTCGCAGAGCTGCTGGTCTACGGCGACCTTTCAACTGGTGCTGCTGATGACCTTCAGCGAAACACTGAGCTCGCGCGACGCATGGTGACCGAATGGGGAATGTCTAAGGAAATTGGGCCAATGGCCTGGGGTGGACACCAGCAAGTTTTCCTCGGTGACGGACTGATGTCGACCAAAGACTACTCAGAGCACACTGCAGAGATTGTTGACGATGAAGTTGAACGTATCTTGCGTGAACAAGAGGCTCGAGCAATCGAGGTATTGACACTTCACCGTCGTGGTCTCGAAGCACTCACTCGCTCGCTCTTAGAACACGAAACAATTGACGGTGACACTGCCGCAAAACTGATTGATGAAGCTCATGGTGAGCCAGTATGGCCAAGCGGAACTAAGACTGTAAGTGCACTCATTGGAGTCGGAACAACCAGCGTCGTAACTGAAGCCAAGGAACTCGCACCGGCCACTAACTGGGCCCCACCGACGCTACCTACTGTTTAAGTTTGAAAGCAGGGCAGTGCCTGCAGGTGTTGTTGTAAATGCAGCAGTAACTAGAAGCGCATTGTTCTCTGTGCTGAAAATCTGACCAGCCTTTTCATTTAGCAATTTCACTTCAACAGTTTCTCCGGCCTTCAACGAAATCTTTGAAGTTCTTGAACTTGACTGTGGTCTGGCTAGCGACGACGAATGTACGACCAGATCTTGCTTCGAGATGTTCGTGATGACTACTCGAGCGACTGAAGAGGCGTTGAAATTTGCTACCAGCATCGACGACCTTGGTGGCACTGGTGCATTGAGCGTAAGCCCTTTAGAAGTTCCAAGAGCGAGTGTTGTCAGTAAAGGCGAACTCGAAGTACTACTAGCAAAGGCAAAACCATTTGCTGGAATGGCCGTGTTGGGTGTGATTGTCACTGCATCGACGGTGTAGGGAGCCACGATAACGGTTTGTGGCTGCACAGAATATGGAGGCAAGCTGATTTTTACAGTCACAGAAATAGGATTTGCACTTGGGTTTGCAAAACGAAGTTGTGCCGCTGCTTTGTTTTCTGTTGTAACAAGAGGGAACCAGTTCTGCTCATTTGGTTGGTCCTGCCCGGAGTAATACGAAACAGCGCTTCCTGATTTTTGAATACCCACAATCGAAAGCAGTCCTCGAAGCACCTTTACATGCACACCAATGTTCGACGTATTTACTAAGCGTGATCCAAGGTCAACGACTAGTAATTTATGCGCGTTTACCGACAATCCCTGAAATGACGCTGGAGCGTTGAAGCCGTTTGTCGTAAAAGTCGACACGTTAAAGACTGCTGCGGTTGCCGTTGGGTTGTAAATACTTAGCTCACCCGTAGAGCCAACTTTTGTGTCAAAGCCTGCTCCGTACCACGAGGTTGTTCCAACTGAGCTACATGTACCCTGGAGCCCGTTTGCTCCATCAACACTGGCGACTACTCCTGCACCGTTTATTTGTGCCTCGACAGCGAACACACTGCCCTTTCCAAATTCGGAAATACTCCAGTGCGCGTGCCCTGCCAATCTCGTAGTGGTACTTCCACTGCTTCCACTGCTGGTGATCCACGTAATTAAAATTTTGTGTGGTTCTGAGGTCGTGTTCAAAAAAGTGACTGCACTGGACATGAGCCCAGAACAGTGCAGCGCAGTTGACTCTGCATAAGAGGCTTCGATGGCACTTGACGAGAACTGTGAAGGATTAGACCCAGTAAAAATTGCACTCATTACTGCCGTGAGCACAAGCACTGTGCCAAGAACTGCAGCCAGCGGTAGACGACGAAGGTTATTCATTTTCGACCGTTTCACTAACAGCGACAACGACTCGACGATGTCTTCGGTTAAACAGCCACTCAACTCGGTGAACCCATCCGAAGCCAAGCCAGACAATCGCCCACAGGCCTAACGTAAACAACGCCAGTAGACCGTTAAGGGGGAACTGGTGAAGAACTATCTCAACATTTTCGTTTCCGTGCACCGAGCCCACTTGATACTTTGGCGTCCATCCCTCAGCAGTAGTTCTTGGAACTGTTTTGCCATTCACGCTGAGGGCGAACGCTCCCGCTGGAGCTAGGCCAGCAACTACCTGCACATTGGTCGATGGAGGCATCTTTAAGTGACCCGGAATTCCAATGTTTGCAACTACCGGAACTGGAATAGAACCATTGCTCGTCGCGTGAATAAGCCCAGCGAACATGGTGTTTCCATACACTTGGAACGAAGTAGTTTTCAGTTTGAGTGACAGATCAGATTGCATGCGAAGCGCAGAGCTCAAAGTGCTCGCAATAGGTCGCAGTGGAACCGTCTGTACTCCAGCAAGCTCAGGTGACGAAGCGTTCATTACGACAATGGTCGAAACGCCCATTTTCGCCAGCAGCAATCCGAGCCGAACAGTACGCCCATCTAGCGCCAACTTCACATCAGCCAACAGAACATCGCTTGTGCTCGAATCTGGAGGAGAGAATAGAGTCGCTCCCGACGGCAACCCATTCATTGTGGTTGCTGCAGCCAGCCCGGGCGCAACTGACCACCCCGCTACTGGCAGAACCGTAGGGTCTCCTAACCAGAGCACGCGGTAAGAACCACTGTTGTTCGGAGCAAGTGAGCTGAGTGACTGGGCAACACTATTTGCAGGAAGATTAAAACGACCACTTGCTGAACTCGATAGGAATGGTGCAGTACTTATGACAAGCATCGAGACCAGCAGCCCAGCGAAAATTTGACGCCATCCAAAGCCTGCCTGTCGAAGGTCATTCTCCAGCGCACTCACTCCAAGTCCAACCAAGAGCGCAATCATTGCCATGTACAGCGCGAGCAGTACATCTACGTCAGGCGTGAATGGTCCCATCCAGTGATGCAGCGAAAGACTCGCCAGCAGTAACGAGAGCGTCGCAATTGCTGCGACATTGCTAGCGATGTTTCGACGAATCCCTTGGCACACGAAGAAGCTCAGCAGTCCAACCATTGGTAGCAGCCATGCTGCCCATGAGTGACCTATGTTTCCATCAGATCCTCGAATGAGCGAGCCAAACGATGGCGCCGTCCATGTCCCTCGTGCCAGTCCAAATGTTTCTAAAGCACGGCGACCAGCAAAGACAACGTTGATGGTGAGAGGAAGTAGGAAAATTGAAACTGATCCGAGTATCGAAAGAAGTGTTCTCCACGGTTGCACACGTGAGGAATTCTCATCCGATTCGAAGAATCTTGCAACACCAACGCCAATAAAAATTACAAGAACTGCAATCAATGTTGCTGGTGCCATTGCACTGACTAGCGCGATGATCATTACCAGTACCGTGCGCTGACCAGCCTCTGTTCCTCTCCATCCCTGCAGACCAAATTGAACAGGAGCTGGATATGCTCCATCTCTAAAACTAGGAATAGCCAGAAGTTCGAATAGACGTCGAACAATGAAAGGGGCGGCTGCAACAAACAGAAGTACGTCAATGCGACCTTGACTAATCATGTTCAGCCCAAGTGGCATTGCCAGGTACGCAATTGATGCGATAACGCGTGCACGATTCGATACGCGGTTCTTTAAGAGGCGAGCAATTCCTATTGAGCCAGCGGGGATCGCAAAAATGAGCGCAAGACGCGGAAGAATTCCCATGCGCCCGAACACGAATGTTCCAGCGAAACCCAGTACGCCGTAGCCAGGCATCCCTGGTGAGCCCGTCCCCACGCCATTTGGAGACCACGAAGCAAAGAAGTGCCTCCAAGTTGACCACCAAGAATCAAGTGGCGCCAAGCGACCAACAAGCGGTAGCGGCATCACCGCAAGGTTTCTCGTAGCAATCAACCAGAACACTCCTACGGCGATGATCGCTGTAGCTTGAGCTCGAAAGGAAGTGAGAATTCGACTGGCCCTGCGCCTGAGAGAAATCTCATCACTTTCTCCAATCTCATCGAACTCTTCGCTTTCTGAGAACGCTGCAGCAAATCCAACTCCAGAATCTTCTCCAGAACTGATCGACTCATGAAGATTTTCCGCTTCTGGCAAAACACCACGGGCCCTATCTAAACCTTCGCGAAGCAGGGTCGTTGCAAATCGCTTAAGTCGACTTGCGCCGCCAACTTGAAGTCGGCGAAGTTCGCTATCTGAAAGTACTTGCACTTGACCGCGAAGTCGCCGACGTTCACGAATTCGTTTTCGATTATTAAAAAGCCATAGCCAAGAACTTAGAATTGCTCCAGCTCGGTCTGTGTCTCTACTAACGAGTGAGATAAGAAATTCGAATAAGTCCATGACTGCCAGCAACGGCAACGTCAAGAGAGTTGTTACCCTCCCCCAACCTGTTGCGACCACCATTAATTGATGACGACGTTGAAGGTCTTGTCGACTGCGCCTTCTAGTTCCTACCGCGCTAGTGAGGCGTTCTCCCGTTGCAATTGTTTGTCGATGAGCAACTTTTGCGCTCGGAGCTACGACAACACGAGCACCAGCAACTTGTGCTCGCCAGCAGAGATCTAAATCTTCTCCGAGCACTGCAATGAGAGGGTCAAACCCGCGAAGTGTCGTAAAGAGGTCAAAACGAACCAGCGTCACCCCACCAGGAGCTACAAATACGTCTCGCTCTAGGTCTTGTTGACCGTGGTCAATTTCTCCCGGATCAACACGTTCTTGAACCACACCGAAGCGATCAGAGGTCTGACCCACGTGAACCAATACCATTGGGTCTTCGTACTGAACCACCTTGGGGGTCACAATCCCCGCATTCGTCCTAAATGCAGACTCCACCATCATTTGGACAACATTCGTCTCAAGACGAACATCGTCGTGGCAGAACAAGAAGAAGGCGGCACCATCAACCATGAGGGCTGCTTCATTGCACGCTGCACCAAATCCCTTGTTTTCGTCAAGGGTGCGCACGAATGCTTTTGGAGCTACTGCAGCGACTCTTTCAGAGACGTTGTTATGTTCCCCGTTCGCTATGACGAGCAGGCTTAATTCCTCGTAGTCCTGAGCGGCCAGTGAAGCCAATGTGACTTCAAGACCAGGCCCTGGGCCAGTGGTAACAACGACGGCAACGACGGCCGGAGCGCGGGATTCCATCAGATAACAAGGCTAGTTCTAATGCGCGAAAAATTCAGTCGCTTAAATACTGAAAAAACAGTGTTCTAAGGAAATAATTAAAGATTTTTAGAAGAATTGCTTCTAAGTTCGCTTATTGCATCGCCTAGTGAAGTTTCCAAACTTATCGAGGGTTTCCAATTTGTCGCTGCGTGAACTTTTTTGTAACTTCCGCGCATCACCGGAATTTCAATTGGACGTAGCAGTGTTTCATCAATGACGAGTTTTACGTTTGGTGCGAGCAGTGCAACAAGTTGACGAGCGATGTCCTCAATCGCCACATCTGTTCCAGAGGCAATGTTGTACACCTCCCCGCTCTTACCGTGCTCAATAAGCGATCTGTACGCCTTAACAACATCACGAACATCACAGAAGTCACGACGAGTCGACAAATCGCCAACTGGGATCTCAGTCGTTCGTGCTGTAGTCGCATGGAGTAGTCGAGAAATGAGCGCTGGGATTACGAACTGGGGCGACTGACCTGGGCCAATGTGATTGAACGGACGAGCAATGACGACTACTTGTGAACCAGCAGCTGCCTTGCAGAGCATCTCCGCAGCAAGCTTGCTCTTGGAATATGGATTTGCAGGTGAAGCCATTCGCTCTTCGTCAAGTGGAAGATCTGACTCGGACACCACCCCGTACACATCAGCTGTGCTGACGAATAAAACTTTCGCAGGGTGCTCAAGCATTGCAGCACTAGTGAGAATGTTCTTGGTGCCCTCAACGTTGACTCTATTGAACTCTTCTGGGTGGTCCCAGGAATCGCCAACGTGCGTGAGCGCAGCGAGGTGGTAGACAGCGTTGGGTTCGAAACTAGAAATAACTGTAGAAATACTTTGCAGATCAGTAACGTCACATTCGCGGTCGATTCCTAGTACTTGGTCACCGTGTAGTTCAAGATGTGAGCGTAGGTGTCTGCCTACAAAACCATCGGCTCCGGTAATTACAGCTCGCACTTATTTGCCTGTTCGTATGCGGCTAAGTGCTGGTGAAGAGAGCGTTCCCACGTAAAGATTTGTGCACGCTCTCTCGCTTGATGCGAACGTTGTGCACGCAATGAATCACTGCTCGCAATAACCTCGCTGAGCACCGCGGTGAGAGCAGCACTATCTCCGATAGGAATTAACTGTGCAGTCGGGCCCGCAATCTCTTCCATT
>Ga0136642_1000714_pt1 | contig 15990 bp, 13 predicted proteins | sample LowCatLa1302831Y_FD_115313 | JGI IMG/M metagenome (GOLD analysis project Ga0136642, IMG submission 115313) | Freshwater microbial communities from Lower Cathedral Lake, Yosemite National Park, California, USA - 13028-31Y | ecosystem: Environmental > Aquatic > Freshwater > Lake ... | reverse complement strand
GCCTGGAGACAACATCAAGATGGTGGTTGAGTTGATCAACCCGATTGCGATGGAAGAGGGGCTGCGTTTTGCGATCCGTGAGGGTGGCAGAACCGTCGGCGCCGGCGTCGTCTCAAAGGTCGTACTGTAACGGTTGTTGCTGCGAAGCAACTGCTCACTAACAGCACTCAGGCGAGGTTGTCGAGGTCGCGAGCGAATTAGGCCAGTAGCTCAATTGGCAGAGCGGCGGTCTCCAAAACCGCAGGTTGGGGGTTCGATTCCCTCCTGGCCTGCCACTCGCCTGCGAGCTGATGAAGGATGTAATGACTGATCAAGCTGACATGATGGCGAGCGGCGGGAGCGCGCGAAATACAGCGCTTGCGCTGCTGTCCGTAGCGATCCTGATCGGCGGGCTTGTGGCCTACTATGCGTTTGGCGCGGCGCCAATGGCGCTGCGTACCGCAGGTGTGGTTGGTAGCTTGATCGTGGCAGCGGCGATTTTTGCCGTCACATCCTACGGACGTGGGCTTTGGCAGTTTGCGATCGGCTCGCGCGTTGAATTGCGCAAAATGGTCTGGCCAACGGTTCCGGAAACGCGCACGACCACGTTGGTTGTGTTCGTATTCGTCGTTGTGCTGGGAGCGTTTTTCTGGATTATTGATTGGGTGCTGGCGTGGGGCACCCGTCACTTGCTCGGTACCGGAGCCTGATATGGCACTGCGCTGGTATGTAGTACACGCCTATTCGAACTTTGAGCACAAGGTTGCGGAGGCTCTTAAGGAGCGCGTGAAGATGTTGGGGCTTGAGCACAAATTTGGTGAGGTGCTTGTGCCCACTGAAGAAGTGGTTGAGATGCGCGAAGGGCAGAAGCGTCGCAGCGATCGCAAGTTCTTTCCAGGCTATGTGCTGGTTGAGATGGATATGGATGAGGACACTTGGCATTTGGTCAAGAACGTCCCAAAGGTACTTGGGTTTATTGGCGGTACGCCTGATAAGCCGGCAGCGATTACCGCGAAGGAGGCAAATGCCATCCTGCGCAGGGTCGAAGAGGGTGCTGAGAAGCCGAAGCCCAAGGTGCTCTTTGAGCCGGGTGAGGTGGTGCGCGTCATTAACGGTCCATTCAACGACTTCAATGGCGTTGTGGAATCTGTGAATTATGAGAAGAGTCGTCTGCATGTGGCAGTACAGATTCTAGGTCGCTCGACGCCGGTCGAGCTCGAGTTTGGTCAGGTTGAGAAGGCGTAATTTGTTTGACCACGCCTTGCGTGGTTGGATTTAACCGGGGAGCCGAAAGGCGTTTGGACCCACTGAGGTAGTGAATGGCTAAGAAGGTTACGGGCTATATTAAGCTCCAAATCCCCGCTGGACAGGCGAATCCTAGTCCACCCGTGGGCCCCGCGCTCGGTCAGCAGGGCGTCAATATTATGGAGTTCTGTAAGCAGTTCAATGCGCAGACTCAAACGCTGGAAAAGGGTTTACCGACGCCGGTCGTAATCACCGTATACAGCGATCGCAGCTTTACGTTCATTATGAAGACGCCGCCTGCGTCAGTGCTGATCTGCAAAGCCATTGGCATTACCAAGGGCAGTGCGCGGCCGAACACCAGCAAGGTGGGCAAGATCAAGCGCTCGCAACTCGAAGATATCGCCAAGATGAAAATGCCCGACTTGACGGCATCGGGTCTTGAGGCTGCAGTCAATACAATCGCTGGTAGCGCCCGCAGCATGGGCGTGGATGTGGTGGCCTAATCATGAGCACGCAACAGAAAACAAATCTACCAAAGCGCATGAAAGCTTGGTCGTCAGCGATACAGGCTGGCAAATACTATGACCTTGAGTCGGCTTTGACGCTCGTAAAGCAATTGGCGACAGCCAAGTTTGATGAATCGGTCGATGTGGCCGTAAATTTAGGTATTGATGCAAGCAAGTCCGACCAGCAGGTCCGTGGCTCAACCGTCATGCCTCACGGCACTGGTAAAACCGTACGCGTCGCTGTGTTCACGAGTGGCAAGAACCAAGATGTTGCTCGGGAAGCTGGCGCTGACATCGTTGGGCTTGAAGACTTGGCCGAGAAGGTGAAGGCTGGCGAGATGAATTTCGACGTTGTTATCGCAAGCCCAGAGGCCATGCGTGTCGTCGGTGCGCTCGGCCAGATTCTTGGTCCGCGCGGCTTGATGCCTAACCCAAAAGTGGGCACTGTGACCACAGACGTTGCCGGCGCCGTGAAGAACGCGAAATCAGGTCAGGTGCGCTACCGTTGTGACAAGGGTGGAATTTTGCACTGCCAGATTGGTCGCGCCAGCTTTGAGGCTCTAAAACTCAAAGAGAACTTGATGGCGTTGATTGCTGACTTAAATAAGGCAAAGCCTGCGTCCTCAAAAGGTATCTACATACAGAAGGTCGCTGTGTCATCAACGATGGGCCCGGGAATTCCGGTCGATCGTTCGACGGTCGGCGCCTAAGAGATTTGGATTGATGGCGCGCGCCCGGGGTGCGCGCTTGGATGGTTTGCGGCGTGAGCCGCAGAGATGACCGTCGGGACTAAAACCCCGGCAGCCGTCTAAGACCGCAGGCGTGGTTGGGGATTTGAAATGAATTCCGAGATCACTCAATGAAGCGTCGACAGGAGAAATCTTGTGGGCAGCCTGCGCAGATGGTGTCACCCGAAGCGAGTGACGGTGGGAATGCGTTTTGCAGGCCCGTCGCCACGCAAGGCCCGTAAGGGTCGGCTGAAGGTCACCGTCGACCGTAATGCACGAGGGGCGCGTTTTAGCGTCTTAAGGGTAGGACGGCGATGTGCGTGCTGCGTGAGTGGCGCGTGCAACAAGGGTGAAGGCGCGGGTTTGGTAAACGAACCGGCGTCTTTTTGTGTGCTGATCTTCTGCGAGGCAAAAAATGTCACTCAATCTTGAGCAGAAGAAGGCGCTGGTTACCGAGGTCAACGAGGTTGCGCGCACTGCGCAGTCTGTGGTGGCCGCCGAGTATCGTGGTCTTTCGGTCACGCAGATTACTGACTTACGAGCAAAAGCTCGCAAAGCCGGGGTCTATGTGCGCGTAGTTAAGAACACGCTCGCTCGTAAAGCGGTAACTGGTACGTCCTTCGAATGCATCGCCCCGCAACTCAAGGGACCGTTGATTTTGGCCTTCTCGAAGGATGACCCAGGCGCTGCGGCGCGCGTGGTCAAGACCTTCTCCAAAGACAACGATAAGTTGGTCGCAACGCTGATCTCACTTGGTGGACAGTTACTGTCTCCTAAGTCGCTAGATCAGGTGGCGAGCCTACCTACTCGTGAGCAGGCGCTGTCGATGCTGCTTGGTGTGCTGAAGGCACCAATCACCAAGTTCGTGGGCACGTTGGCTGCACCGCACACCAAACTGGTTCGTACCGTTGCGGCGGTGAAGGATCAGAAGGCGGCGGCTGCTGGTTGATGGTTCTGCGTGTTTTTATTTCGGGTTTCAAACGTCGTTTTTAAATAGATTTATTGGAGAGCACTGCAATGGCTGCTAACAAAGAAGAGATCCTTGACGCGATCTCAAACATGACACTTCTCGAGGTCGTTGATCTTGTGAAGATGATGGAAGATAAGTTTGGCGTGACGGCCGCGGCCCCTGTGGCTGCTGCCGCAGCGGCACCGGGTGCAGCTGCCGCAGCTCCCGCTGAGGAGCAGACGGAGTTCACCGTGACGCTGAAGGAATATCCGGCTGATAAGAAAGTGACTGTTATTAAGGTCGTGCGTGAAGCGACTGGTCTTGGCCTCAAAGAAGCCAAAGACCTCGTTGAAGGCGCTCCTGCGGTCGTCAAGGATGCCGTCAGCAAGGCGGATGCCGAGAAGATCAAGAAGTCGCTGGAAGATGCTGGCGCGAAGGTCGAGGTTAAGTAAGGCTTTATGCGCGGCGTATTTACCGCGCTTCGAGCCCGCGAGACTGACTCGCAGGCCTCGTCTGCCCGATACGATCGTATCGGGCAGGTGGAGCCGCTGGTTTGGTTTATTTGTTTTTGCGCGACGCCCATGAGAGTGGGATTCGCAACACGCAATCAGTTTGATTGCATGAACTTGAGAGGGTGAGCCCATGGCCTATTCCTTCACCGAGAAGAAGCGTATCCGTAAGGATTTCGGTAAACGTCAGAGCATTCTTGACGTCCCTTATTTGCTTGCGATTCAGCTGGATTCTTATCGCAAATTCTTGCAAACGGATGCGATCGAGGCGAATCGCACCGATGTTGGTCTGCACGCTGCGTTCAAGAGCGTGTTTCCGATATCAAGCTATAGTGGCAATGCCACTCTCGAATACTTGAGCTACCGCCTCGGCGAGCCAGTATTTGATGTAAAAGAATGTCAGATGCGGGGATTGACCTATGCGGCGCCATTGCGCGTAAAGGTTCAACTAAAGGTTTATGAGAAAGATGCGTCCGGCGCGCGCAAACTAAAGCGTGATATCGCTGAGCAAGAAGTTTATCTCGGCGAGCTGCCGTTGATGACCGATAATGGTACGTTCATTGTGAACGGCACTGAGCGCGTCATTGTTTCGCAGCTGCATCGCAGCCCAGGCGTATTTTTTGACCATGACAAGGGCAAGACCCACTCGTCCGGCAAATTGCTCTTTCAGGCCAGAGTTATTCCCTATCGTGGCAGCTGGCTTGACTTCGAATTTGACCCAAAAGACTGCGTTTATGCGCGTATCGATCGTCGTCGCAAGCTTCCGGTAACGATCGTTCTGCGAGCGCTCGGCTATACCGAAGAGCAGATGCTTGATCTGTTCTTTGAGAAAAATACGTTTTATCTGTCGCCGCATGGGGTGTCTTTTGAATTGATTCCTGCGCGTCTGCGCGGTGAGACATCAGCGTTTGAAATTCGCATCGGTAATGCGGTCGTGGTCGAAGAGGGCCGTCGCATCACTGCGCGGCATGTGCGTCAGCTGGAAGAAGCTGACATCAAGCGACTTCCTGTGCCCACTGAATACCTGGCTGGTAAAGTGCTGGCGCACGATGTGTTTTCGAAAGACACAGGTGAAGTCCTAGCCAAGGTCAACGAGATTCTGACCGTCGCTACCGTTGCCAAATTGGTTGATGCTGGTATCGAAGAAATTCGGACCTTGTACGTCAATGATTTGGATCGTGGCCCTTATATCTCCGATACGATCCGTATCGATCCAACACGTACGCGCTTAGAAGCGCTAGTTGAGATATATCGGATGATGCGGCCAGGCGAGCCTCCTACTAAGGATGCCGCCGAGAATCTGTTTCATAACTTGTTCTTCAATCCTGAGCGTTACGACTTATCGCCTGTGGGGCGAATGAAGTTTAACCGTCGTGTGGGCCGCGAGGCGGGCACGGGCTCTGGCATTTTGTATGACGGCATATATTTCTCGCGTCGTACCGATGAGTTTGGTAAGCGCGTGGTGACCGAGCACGGTGAGGAATCCGACGTCATCGATGTATTGAAGACGCTGATTGATATCCGTAACGGCAACGGTATCGTTGATGACATTGACCATCTTGGTAATCGTCGCGTGCGTTCAGTTGGCGAGATGGCGGAAAATGCGTTCCGTATTGGCCTCGTGCGGGTCGAGCGTGCCGTTAAAGAACGGTTAACGCTTGCAGAAAGCGAACCGCTAATGCCGCAGGAAATGATTAACGCCAAGCCTGTAGCGGCAGCTGTTAAGGAATTCTTTGGCTCCTCACAGCTCAGTCAGTTCATGGACCAGAATAATCCGCTATCGGAAGTAACTCACAAGCGCCGCGTTTCGGCGCTCGGCCCTGGTGGGTTGACGCGTGAGCGTGCGGGCTTTGAGGTTCGTGACGTCCATCCGACGCACTACGGGCGCGTGTGCCCTATTGAGACGCCTGAAGGTCCGAATATCGGACTGATCAATTCGTTGTCGGTCTACGCGCGCACCAATGATTTTGGCTTTCTTGAGACGCCGTATCGTAAAGTCACGCAAGGGAAGGTGACCGATACGATTGATTACCTCTCGGCGATCGAAGAAAGTCAGTACGTCATTGCACAGGCGAATGCTGAATTGAACCCTAAGGGTCGGTTTACGGACGAATTGGTGTCATGCCGTTATCAAAATGAATTCACATTGATGGCTAGCGATCGCATCGATTATATGGACGTGTCTCCAAAGCAGATCGTGTCTGTAGCCGCCTCGTTGATTCCATTCCTTGAGCATGACGATGCCAACCGTGCGCTCATGGGATCGAACATGCAGCGTCAAGCTGTGCCCACCTTGCGTGCAGATACGCCGCTGGTCGGAACTGGGATCGAGCGGTCTGTGGCCGTTGACTCGGGCGTGACTGTGATCGCGCGCCGTGGTGGTGTGGTTGATTCGGTCGATGCATCCCGCATCGTTGTTCGGGTTAACGACAACGAAACCAGTGCGGGCGAGCCTGGCGTTGATATTTACAATCTAACGAAGTACCAGCGTTCTAACCAGAACACGTGTATCAACCAACGTCCACTGGTGAATGTGGGTGATCTGCTGACGCGTGGCGATGTGTTGGCTGACGGTCCATCGACGGATCTTGGCGAACTAGCGCTTGGTCAGAACCTGTTAGTGGCGTTCATGCCATGGAACGGTTACAACTTCGAAGATTCGATTTTGATCTCAGAGCGTGTCGTTCAAGAGGATCGTTTTACGACCATCCATATTGAAGAGCTGGCGTGCGTTGCGCGCGACACCAAGCTTGGGCCTGAGGAAATCACGGCTGATATCCCAAATGTCGGTGACAGCGCGCTAGCGAAGCTTGATGAGGCCGGCATCGTGTTTATCGGTGCTGAAGTCAAATCGGGTGACATTCTGGTGGGCAAGGTTACGCCGAAGGGCGAGACGCAGCTCACCCCCGAAGAAAAACTGCTACGTGCAATCTTCGGTGAGAAAGCCAGCGACGTGAAGGATACAGGTCTGCGGGTGCCCCCTGGCATGGACGGAACTGTCATCGATGTTCGCGTGTTTACACGTGACGGCGTTGATAAGGATGCGCGCGCACTGTCAATTGAGAAGTCTGAAATCGAGCGTGTCCGCAAGGACTTGAATGATCAGCGGCGTATTCTCGAGGACGATTTGTTCTCGCGCGTCCGTCAGACCTTGATTGGTAAGAAGGCGGCTGGTGGTCCGAAGAAGCTCAAATCAGGTAGCACGGTGACAGCCGAGTATCTTGATGAGCTCAGCCGTGATCAGTGGTTTGAGATTCGGCTCGAGGACGATGACGCCAATTCGCAACTCGAGCAGGTCGCTGAGCGGTTGAAGGCGCAGCAGCGGGACTTTGAGAAGCGCTTTGAAGACAAAAAATCCAAGATCACTGCAGGCGATGATCTAGCTCCTGGCGTGCTCAAGATGGTTAAAGTCTATCTGGCAGTGAAGCGCCGTATTCAGCCGGGCGACAAGATGGCCGGACGTCACGGAAACAAGGGTGTTATTTCCAGCATCGTCCCAGTTGAGGACATGCCTTATATGGAAGACGGTACGCCGGTGGATATCGTCTTGAACCCACTGGGCGTTCCGAGTCGTATGAACATTGGGCAGGTGCTTGAGACTCATCTTGGCTGGGCTGCGCGTGGACTAGGCCATAAGATCGGTCGAATGCTCGAACAGCAAAACTCGATGGTTGAGTTGCGAGGCTTCTTAGACGAGATCTACAACCAAACCGGCGGCCAGAAAGCGGACATCAAGTCACTGACTGACCGCGAAGTGATCGAGTTGAGTCGTAACCTCACCAAGGGTGTGCCTATGGCAACGCCAGTGTTTGACGGTGCGACCGAGGCTGAAATTAAGCATCTACTCGCGTTAGCTGATTTGCCGACGAGTGGTCAGACCACGTTGCTTGATGGACGGACCGGTGAGCGGTTTGAGCGTCAAGTGACAGTCGGCTATATGTACATGCTTAAGCTCAATCACCTCGTGGACGACAAGATGCACGCTCGCTCGACTGGCCCTTACTCACTCGTTACTCAGCAACCGCTGGGCGGCAAGGCGCAGTTCGGTGGTCAGCGCTTCGGTGAGATGGAAGTGTGGGCGCTTGAGGCTTACGGCGCGGCTTACACATTGCAGGAAATGCTGACGGTGAAGTCAGACGATGTGAATGGTCGAACTAAGATGTACAAAAACATTGTGGATAGTAATCACCAGATGGACGCGGGTATGCCCGAGTCTTTCAACGTGCTCGTGAAGGAAATCCGGTCACTCGGAATCAACATGGAGCTTGAAGAGGAGGGTTAACAGCCCTCTTGTATTGGCGTAAGCCAGTTGATTTGAGTAAACGGTAACCGACGACACGGCAGGAGTGGACATGAAAGATCTTCTCAAGCTTTTTAAGCAGCAGGTTCCAGTCGAGAATTTCGACTCGATACGTATTGGCCTTGCATCTCCCGAAATGATCAAGTCATGGTCTTTCGGCGAGGTGAAGAAGCCAGAAACCATTAACTACCGCACCTTCAAGCCGGAGCGGGATGGGTTGTTCTGTGCCAAGATATTCGGCCCCGTAAAGGACTATGAGTGTCTTTGCGGTAAGTACAAGCGCCTCAAGCACCGCGGAGTGATCTGCGAGAAGTGCGGCGTTGAAGTCACACAGAGCAAAGTGCGTCGTGAGCGTATGGGCCACATCGAGTTGGCAAGCCCAACCGCGCACATCTGGTTCTTAAAGTCATTGCCGTCGCGGATCGGTCTTTTGTTGGACATGACGCTGCGTGAAATCGAGCGAGTGCTGTATTTCGAAGCATTCGTTGTGATTGAGCCTGGCATGACTCCGCTGACGCGCGGACAGTTGCTGACGGACGAGTCGTATCTCGAGGCGATCGAAGAGCACGGCGATGAGTTTGACGCACGCATGGGCGCCGAAGCGGTTCACGAGTTGCTGCAGTCGCTTGATTTGCCTGCCGAGATCATCAAAGTTCGCGAGGACATGGGTAATACCAGTTCTGAGACGAAGCTCAAGCGTTTATCAAAGCGTCTAAAACTCATTGAGAGTTTTATCGAGTCTGGCAACAAGCCAGAGTGGATGGTGCTGACAGTTCTGCCGGTTCTGCCGCCAGACCTGCGACCGCTGGTGCCGCTCGATGGTGGGCGCTTCGCGACGTCAGATTTGAATGATTTGTACCGCCGTGTGATCAATCGCAATAATCGGTTGCGTCGTTTGCTTGAGCTCAATGCTCCAGACATCATCGTGCGTAACGAAAAGCGCATGTTGCAAGAGGCGGTAGACGCTCTGCTCGACAATGGTCGTCGGGGACGAGCGATTACCGGTACCAACAAGCGGCCGCTGAAGTCATTGGCTGACATGATCAAGGGCAAGCAGGGCCGTTTCCGGCAGAACTTGCTCGGTAAGCGCGTTGATTACTCGGGTCGTTCGGTAATCGTCGTGGGTCCCACTTTGCGGCTGCACCAGTGCGGCTTGCCAAAGAAGATGGCGCTTGAGCTGTTTAAGCCATTTATCTTCTCCAAACTCCAGTTGCGTGGTGAGGCCACCACGATCAAGGCCGCTAAGCGCATGGTTGAGCGCGAGGGCCCTGAGGTGTGGGATATTTTGGAAGAGGTGATCCGTGAGCATCCTGTGCTCTTAAATCGCGCACCCACGCTGCATCGCCTTGGTATTCAGGCATTTGAGCCTGTGCTAATTGAGGGTAAAGCGATTCAGTTGCACCCATTGGTTTGCACCGCGTTTAACGCCGACTTTGACGGCGACCAGATGGCCGTGCACGTACCATTGTCGATCGAAGCGCAGTTGGAGGCGCGGGCATTGATGCTCTCGACCAACAACATTCTGTCGCCTGCCAACGGTGAACCGATCATCGTGCCGTCGCAGGACGTTGTGCTTGGTCTTTACTACATGACTCGCGAGCGCGTTGGTGCGGTTGGTGAGGGCATGGTGTTCTCGGACATAGCCGAGGTGCATCGCGCCTATGAAGGCCGCCATGCAGCCTTACAGGCGCGCATCAAGGTGCGAATCACGGACTGGGTCCGAGAACTCGACGGGACTGACACCGAGCGGTGCCGCATCGTGTCAACTACCGTTGGCCGCGCGTTGCTGAGCGAGATTTTGCCTAAAGGCTTGCCGTTTGAGTCGCTTAACCGTGACATGACCAAAAAGATGATTTCAGCGACGATCAACGAGTGCTACCGTGCGCTGGGTTTGAAGTATACCGTCGTTTTTGCTGACCAGTTGATGTACACCGGTTTTGCCTATGCGACGCGTGCAGGTGTCTCGATTGGTATCGATGACATGGTTGTGCCTGAGCAGAAAGTGAAGATTTTGGCGGGTGCTGAAATCGAAGTGAAGGAGATCCAAGGGCAGTACTCCTCTGGTCTTGTGACCGATGGCGAGCGGTACAACAAAGTCGTGGACATCTGGTCGCGTACCAACGATCAGGTCGCTAAGGCCATGATGGAAAAGCTTGGGACCGAAGAGGCTGTAGATGCCAAGGGTAATAAGCAGCGTCAGAAGTCGTTCAACTCGATCTTCATGATGGCCGATTCCGGTGCCCGCGGTAGCGCAGCCCAGATTCGGCAGCTCGCAGGTATGCGCGGACTCATGGCCAAGCCAGACGGCTCGATCATTGAAACGCCTATCACGGCGAATTTCCGTGAAGGCTTGAACGTTTTGCAGTACTTCATCTCGACACACGGCGCCCGTAAGGGTCTAGCCGATACTGCATTGAAGACAGCAAACTCAGGCTACTTAACGCGCCGCTTGGTTGACGTGTCGCAGGACTTGGTCATCACTGAAGTGGATTGCGGGACCGAGAATGGCCTGACCATGACGCCAATTGTTGAAGGCGGGGATGTTGTTGAGGGTCTCGGTGAGCGCGTGCTGGGACGCGTTGTGGCCGCAGATTTATTGAAGCCTGGTTCTGAAGATGAGGTATTGGTTGCGTCCGGCACATTGCTTGATGAGAAGCTGGTTCGTATGATCGAACAGGCTGGTGTCGATACCATTTTGGTGCGTTCGCCAATCACTTGCGCCATCCGCTATGGCGTGTGCGCGCAGTGCTATGGACGTGACTTGGCGCGTGGCCGACGGATCAGCATTGGCGAAGCGGTTGGTGTCATCGCTGCCCAGTCGATTGGCGAGCCAGGAACGCAGTTGACGATGCGCACCTTCCATATCGGCGGCGCGGCGTCGCGAGCGGCGGCAGCGAGCAGTGTGGAAGTGAAGAGCAAGGGTGTCATTCGGTTCCATAATGTGAAAGCTGTGCGTCATGAGAAGGGTCATCTGGTCATGACATCTCGCTCGGGTGAGCTTGGTGTGATCGATGACTTTGGCCGCGAGCGTGAGCGTTACAAGGTGCCGTATGGCGCGGTCGTCAATGTTGCTGAGTCGGCAGTGGTTACTGCGGGTCAGGTCATTGCTCAGTGGGATCCGCATACGCATCCGGTTGTGACCGAGGTCGCAGGGTTCATTAAGTTCCAGGAGTTCGTTGACGGTGTGACGGTGACGACGCAGCTGGACGACATTACTGGTTTGAGCTCCACAGTGGTGCTTGATCCGAAGCAGCGCAGCGCCACTGGTCGCGACTTGCGACCTGTAGTGAAACTTGTGAACGCAAAGGGTAAGGAAATTACCTTCGCGAATACCGATATTCCGGCGGTGTATGCCTTGCCGGCTGGTGCACTGGTGAGCCTTGAGGACGGTGCGAAGGTCTCTGTGGGCGACGTGATCGCGCGTATTCCGCAAGAGTCGTCAAAGACGCGTGACATCACCGGCGGTTTGCCGCGGGTTGCCGATCTGTTTGAGGCGAGAAAGCCTAAAGATCCAGCAATTCTGGCGGAGCGTTCGGGAACCGTATCCTTTGGAAAGGAAACCAAGGGCAAACGGCGTCTGATCATCACACCAGAGGCTGGTGACAAGTACGAGGAGCTGATTCCGAAGTGGCGCCACCTGAACGTGTTTGAAGGTGAGCAGGTTTCCAAGGGCGAAATGATCGCGGATGGGGAGCCGAACCCGCACGATATCCTCAGACTCCAAGGTGCTGAATCCTTGGCCAATTACTTGGTGCGCGAAATCCAAGATGTGTATCGCCTTCAGGGTGTGCGTATCAACGATAAGCACATTGAGGTAATTATCCGCCAGATGCTGCGCAAGGCCGAAGTGACTGAGGCCGGCGAGACGAGCTTGCTTCGTGGCGAGCAACTGGATCGGTCGCGGGTGTTGGATGCGAATATCAAAGTCGAAGCCGATGGGAAGAGTCCGGCGAAATACGAAACGATGCTGCTGGGTATTACTAAGGCTTCGTTGGCGACCGAGTCGTTCATCTCGGCGGCTTCGTTCCAGGAGACCACGCGCGTGCTGACGGAAGCCGCGGTTCGCGGACTCAAGGACGATCTGCGCGGGCTAAAGGAAAACGTCATTGTTGGGCGCCTAATTCCTGCGGGAACGGGGTTCGCATACCATGCAGCGCGCCGGCGTCGTCCAGAAGCAGCGGAAGTCGCCCACGACAGCTTCATGGATATGAGTTCTACGTCTGCAGAGACAGAGGATAGTGGCGCAGAAGCAACACAAGCGCCAGCCGCCGAATAGGCGTTTCGGCGCTGGGTGCATTTGGCGGGAGCGTAGCTGCGGGCGCGGGCCCGCCAGTCGGCGGTATAGGCAAGCAGTTGGCGAGTTCTAGGGCGAAATCCTTCGACATTGACACCTGAGTGCCTAAACCTTTAAAATTGTCGGTCTTTCCCCCCATTCTTGGAAATCCCGAGAATGCTGGGGAGAGACTCGGTTTAATATTCGGCCGCCGTGAGGCGGCTCGTTTTTCTCCGGCGCAGAAAGCCGGTTTAGCAGTGAGTGTGCATGTCAACGACCAATCAATTGATCCGCGACGGGCGTAACGACCCGGCGTTCAAGTCCAAGGTGCCAGCACTAGGCGCAAGCCCGCAAAAGCGCGGTGTCTGCACTCGTGTTTACACCACCACGCCGAAGAAGCCGAACTCCGCGCTACGCAAGGTGTGTCGCGTTCGTCTCACCAACGGTTATGAAGTCACGTCGTATATCGGCGGCGAAGGCCATAACTTGCAGGAGCACTCTGTGGTCCTGATCCGTGGTGGTCGTGTGAAAGATTTGCCAGGTGTACGCTACCACACGGTACGCGGCACCTTGGATTGTGCCGGCGTTGCTGATCGTAAGCAGAGCCGCTCGAAGTACGGCGCCAAGCGCGCGAAGAAGTAAGTAGGAATTAGTTATGTCGCGTCGTGCCCAAGCCCCAGTCCGTATTGTGCTTCCCGATCCTAAGTTCGGAAGCGAAATGCTTGCCAAGTTCATGAACATGATCATGGAGCGTGGTAAGAAATCTGTTGCTGAGACAATCATTTACGGAGCCATCGATCGCATCGCTGAGCGTACCAGCCGACCTGCTGATCAAGCGCTACAGCTGCTGCAAACGGCGCTTGATAACGTCAAGCCCGCGGTTGAGGTTAAGTCCCGGCGCGTCGGCGGCGCAACCTACCAGGTACCGGTCGAAGTGCGTTCCACACGTCGCCAAACCCTTGCAATGCGTTGGGTCATCGATGCGGCGCGTTCGCGCAGTGAGAAGTCGATGGCCATGCGGCTTGCTCATGAGTTGCTCGAGGCTTCTGAAAATCGCGGTGCCGCCGTTCGTAAGCGCGAAGACACACATCGTATGGCTGAGGCCAACAAGGCGTTCGCGCACTACCGCTGGTAGGAACGCGACGCTTTTTACGCTGAGGTTTTAATCCGGCGGACCTTTGGTCCGCCGGGGCTTTTTTGGAGTTCGCCTCAAGTGGCTCGTACGACCCCGATTGATCGCTATCGAAACATCGGCATCTCAGCCCATATCGACGCCGGTAAGACTACGACCACCGAGCGCATCCTGTTTTATACCGGCGTGTCGCACAAAATCGGTGAGGTTCATGATGGCGCCGCTGTCATGGATTATATGGAGCAGGAACAAGAGCGCGGAATAACTATCACCGCTGCCGCAACCACCTGTTTCTGGAAAGGGATGGAATCAAATTTCCCGGAGCACCGTATCAACATTATTGATACGCCGGGACATGTTGATTTCACGATCGAGGTTGAACGCTCACTACGCGTGCTTGATTCTGCGGTCGCCGTGTATTGTGCAGTTTCTGGTGTTCAGCCTCAGTCGGAAACAGTTTGGCGCCAGATGAATAAATATGGCGTGCCGCGTGTTGCCTTTGTAAACAAGATGGACCGGGCTGGGGCTAACTTTCTGCGCTGTGTTGAGCAGATTGGGACGCGTCTAAAAGGTGTGCCGGTTCCTATCCAGCTCCCCATTGGCGCAGAGGAGCGTTTTGCTGGTGTGGTAGATCTGATTCGGATGAAAGAGATCTGCTGGGATGACGCCACTCAGGGCACTCGCTTTGAGTACCGCGAGGTTCCGGAAGACATGCTGGTCGAGTGTGAGCACTGGCGCAGTAAGCTTGTGGAGGCCGCAGCTGAAGCGAACGAAACCCTGCTTAATAAATATTTAGAGAGTGGCGAGCTCTCCATTGTCGAAATCAAACAAGGGCTGCGTGAGCGGGCCTTGAGGAATGAAATTTGCCTTGTGACGTGTGGATCGGCGTTTAAGAACAAAGGCGTGCAGGCGGTCCTCGATGCTGTGATTGAGTACATGCCGTCGCCTGAGGAAGTGCCGCCAGTCAAAGGTCTAAGCGAGACCGACGAGACCATGACCCGGCAGGCTAGTGATGCTGAGCCGTTTGCGGCGCTCGCTTTTAAAATCCTGACAGACCCATTTGTTGGTAACTTAACTTTTTTCCGAGTGTATTCGGGAACCTTAAAGTCAGGGGACCAGGTGTACGTCCCGGCAAAAGGTCGGGTTGAGCGTATCGGCCGTTTATTGCAAATGCATGCGAGTGAGCGCACGGAACTTAAAGAGGTTCGCGCCGGAGAAATTGCCGCTGCTGTTGGCTTAAAAGATGTGACTACCGGCGATACGCTATGTAATCCCGATAAGATCATCGTGCTTGAAAAAATGGAATTTCCAGAGCCGGTTATATCTGTTGCCGTCGAGCCTCGCACAACGGTGGATCAAGAAAAAATGGGTGTGGCCCTGCAACGCCTTGCCAAGGAAGACCCTTCATTCCGCGTACACACAGACCAAGAGTCAGGCCAGACGATTATCTCTGGCATGGGTGAGCTGCATCTTGAGATTATTGTTGATCGCATGAAGCGGGAGTTTAAGGTCGAGGCCAACGTCGGCAAGCCGCAGGTGGCCTACCGCGAGACCATTCGCGGCACCATTGAGCAGGAAGGAAAGTTCGTCCGGCAGTCAGGCGGCCGAGGTCAATTTGGACATGTCTGGCTCAAAATTGAGCCACAAAAAGCCGGCAAGGGCTTTGAATTCGTTGACGGAATTGTTGGTGGTGCTATACCCCGCGAATTTATTCCGGCTATTGACAAAGGTATACAAGAAGCGATGGAAGGCGGCGTGATCGCAGGCTACCCGGTTGTTGATATCAAAGTCACTTTGTTTGACGGCTCCTATCATGATGTTGATTCCAACGAGATGGCATTTAAGATCGCCGCGTCGATCGGTTTTAAGGAGGGCGTCAGGAATGCGAAGCCCGTTCTCCTCGAACCCATTATGAAAGTTGAAGTGGTTACCCCTGAGGATTACTACGGCGACGTGATCGGTGATTTAAACCGGCGGCGCGGTCAAATTATGGGTATGGATGACTCACCCTCCGGCAAAGTTGTCGATGCAGAAGTGCCGCTTGCGGAAATGTTCGGGTATGCGACTTCGGTACGCTCAATGAGTCAAGGGCGTGCAACCTTTACGATGGAGTTTTCGAAATATGCAGAGGTGCCAAACAATGTGGCTGAAGTCATATTGAAACAGGCAAGCTGATATAGTTTTAAGCGATTGACTAAGTTCCTTTTATAATTTTCCTACCAACTACATTTTTTTGAGGTACTGAGCCGTGTCTAAGGAAAAATTCCAGCGTACGAAGCCGCACGTGAACGTGGGGACGATTGGGCACGTTGACCATGGGAAGACGACGCTGACGGCGGCGCTGACCAAGGTGATGGCGGAGAAGCATG
>Ga0136642_1000710_pt1 | contig 16011 bp, 31 predicted proteins | sample LowCatLa1302831Y_FD_115313 | JGI IMG/M metagenome (GOLD analysis project Ga0136642, IMG submission 115313) | Freshwater microbial communities from Lower Cathedral Lake, Yosemite National Park, California, USA - 13028-31Y | ecosystem: Environmental > Aquatic > Freshwater > Lake ... | reverse complement strand
GCAACAGGAGATTACTATGACGTATCGTTTCTTGGCACTCCTCATCGCCATATCTTTCACTTTAGGGTGTGGCTTGGCGTTTCCCATAACGACCGAGATGTGGAATTCATTCAGTTCAAGCGGTGGCTTGAACAACTGTATTCTAGCGCACAAAGTATTTTGTCGCTAGATCACAAAAGTTGCGAGATGATGAGCGATGATTTATATGCTCAAATCTCACATAAGTATCCGGATCGCGAGATCTGGATTGAGGTCTCCGAAGATGGAGAAAATGGTTCTTTTATTAAGTATTGATACAAACAAGGAAAGCTATTATGGCTAAGAATTACAAAGACTACTCGTATTTTGAAAACCGTCCTGATGTCGTTAAGATTTTTGATGACCTAGAGGCATTTCATAACTTTTGCAGGATGGAAATGCATCCGTTTGACGAGAGTCACCTGTACAATCGTGAAAGCTGGGTGTGGAGAAACTTTGAAAAGAGTCGTCGTCCCAAGAAGCCGTATACTGGCGAACGCAAGCCCTATCTAGGCAAAAATCCAAGAAACAATCATGAACGTATTTCTAATTGATTTAGAAAGTTTAGAGACACGGTACACGAGTCAATGGAGGACTCATGTACCGAATCTACTTAAAAAAAGCGGACATAATGTACATATTATCAATGGCCCTGCTGATATCCCAAATGCTACTAGCCCTGGGGCTTTTCTCAATTTCGGGGGCACAAACATTTATAAAGCTGTACAAGTTGAAGCTATGGCTGGACTCTTCACCGAAGATAAAGTTAAGCCTGGCGATCATTTTATCTTTACAGACGCTTGGCATCCTGGTATTATTAACCTTAGATATATGAGTGAGCTACTGGGTATTCCAGTAACTACACATGGATTGTGGCATGCAGGCTCATATGATCCTCAAGACTTCCTAGGCCGACTTGTGGGAGATAAACCTTGGGTACGTCATGCTGAAAAATCATTCTTTCACGCATTTGACCACAACTACTTTGCTACTAATTTTCATATCGATATGTTTGAAAAAAACCTGTTCTATGGATCAATGCCTCAGCCTATGGAAAGATTTTTAGAGTCTACTAAAATTGTACGCACAGGTTGGCCAATGGAATATATGACGGATACATTGGCCATGTATAAGAACATGCCCAAGCGTGATCTTATTTTATTCCCGCATCGCATTGCACCTGAAAAGCAAGTTGAGATTTTTAGAGACTTGAAAGAGCATTTGCCACAATATGAATTTGTTGTGTGTCAAGACCAGCAACTAACTAAAAATGAATATCATAATTTGTTAGGTGAAGCAAAAATGGTGTTCAGTGCCAACTTGCAGGAAACATTAGGCATCAGCTGCTACGAGGGTGCTGTGGTGAATGCAATTCCCATGGTACCCGATCGTTTGAGCTATAGCGAGATGTATTTAGATATTTTCAAATATCCTTCAAAATGGACTGAATCCTATGATGACTACACAATTCATAGAACAGCTTTATGCAGAGAAATTGTTCAGCACATGGATAACCACACTGCTCGATTACCTGTTATCAATAAACAGGCACATTCGCTTGCAACCAATTTCTTTTCGGCAACTGACTTATTGAAAAATATAAAATGAAACTTACAGCCAAATTTTTGAATTGGCTCGATCGCAGGGGTCGTAAACTTATTATTATGGACCGTGTTTGTGATGAGCCGTATCTCGAACGGTACTACTTGTTTCTCAAGGATCGAAAAAGATTTTCGTTCAATGTTTTTTTACACAAGTTTTTAAAGGGTGATCCGGATGATGTTCACGACCATCCGTGGCCGTATGCTACACTAATTTTAAAAGGAGGTTATTATGAATGGATTCCAGAATTTGATGAGCAAGGTGTTAAAGTGGGGGAACAACGCTGCTGGCGTGGGCCCGGACATTTTCGCATTTGCAGTCCTGATTCTTATCATCGCATTGAGCTGGCTGATGGTGTAGCCGCATGGACCTTGTTTATGCCAGGACCAAGAAAACGAGAATGGGGTTTTCTCGTGAACAACAAGTGGATACATAATGAGTCATACTTACACAGCAGGAAAACACACAATAATTAGCAGCGGTTATACCAACACCAGCTCCTCTGGAACTGTAACGTTGAATGCCGGTGCGGGCACCAGCGGTCAAATTTTTACCACAAATACCACTACTGGCATACCTTATAGCAATATGTCTACGTCTAATAACCTTTTTGTAACTAATCCATTTGATCAAGTACTAACAGTAAGACCAGCAGACAATAATTGCCCTACGGTAGACATTAAAGGTAATTTGGTTATCAATGGGCGTGATTTGGAAGAACGGTTAAACACAATCGAAAAAATGTTGCAAATACCAGAACGAGATGTTACACTAGAACGCAAACACCCCAAGATAAAGAAATTGTATGACGAGTACATTGCAGCTTTGGGCAAATATAGAACATTTGAAGCAATCAAAGGAGATGAAGATGGAACTGCATGAATCAGTTAGAAACACCTATACAGAAACAGTCATTAAAGAAAGCGAAGGATTTCGCCTTGTGTTGAAAAAACATGCAGTACTAAAACCCTATGGCGTGTTCAGTGTGGACATGGAACAACAATCATTAAAGGACGGTGCAGTAATTGATACTGCCACTTACAATTTTCTTATGACTCGAGAAGAAATGGTAACATTGGCTTCCGCACTAGTAGCATGAAAAAAGTTTACTACAATTGGGCTCAAGTGGAAGGTGCTTGCTTAGATCTTTCTCGGCAGCTGGTCCAGGACAAATGGTTGCCTAAATACATTGTGGGTATCAGTCGTGGAGGACTTGTGCCTGCTACTCTACTAAGTCATTATATGCATGTGCCAATGCAAACACTGGATGTGAGTTTGCGTGACGGCGGTTCCACTGTTAGTAATTTTGGCATGGCTGAAGATGCATACAACGGTGTAGAGATTCTTGTTGTGGATGACATCAACGACCAGGGCAGTACCATTGCGTGGATTAAAAATGATTGGCAATCAGGTGCATTGCCCGATGACCCAAAATGGGCCAACATCTGGGGGCGCAATGTTCGCTTTGCCACACTTACAAATAATCTAGCCAGCAAAGAAGATGTTGATTACACCTATTGGGAAGTTAACAAAGCAGAAAAAGATTGCTGGCTAGTGTATCCTTGGGAGGAATTTTGGAAATGACATCAGCACTAATTAAATTGTTGTTTGCAATTGCATTGGTTGTGGTTGCCATTGCCGTTGGTCCTATTTTGGGTATCTGGGCATTAAACACTTTGTTCCCAGTACTGAACATAGAACTGTCGTGGCAAACTTGGTTAGCATTCAATATACTGTTCAGCGGAACTATTGCCGCTAAATTAACAAAATGACATTGACCGCTAAAGAACTGGAAGACAAAATTGCCATGGTTGAATCTGATATCAATACCATGCGAGCCCAACCGGGCAACGATCGTAAAATTTCATCTTTGCTCGATTATATAGATTACCTAAAAGACGAACTGAAAGAATCCAAACGTGATAACCCAACTTGAAACTGCAATGAGCAACAAGGTTGCTCCGTGGACAGAAATTGAATTCAGGACAAAAACTTTTTGGGTGTTTAGAGATGCATATCCAGTCACTGAAGGGCATTTGTTGTTTGTGCCCACCTATGAGAGATCCGAAAACTTGTACGACTGCTACAAAGCTGCATACAAGTTTGGCTATGACGGAATCGAAATGGACAGATGGCAGGGATTTAACATCGGCCAAAATATTGGACAGGCAGCTGGCCAAACTGTGATGTACCCGCACGTACACATGATACCTAGACGAGCAGGAGATATGGAGGATCCACGTGGCGGAGTTCGTCATGTCATACCCGCAAAAGGCAAGTACTGATGTACGAAATCATAGTTCTATGGAACAATCAAAGTGTGGATTGGTGGAACGAAATCTACGCCGATGTACTGGAAGTATTTGGGTTACCGGGTCACAGATTTGTATACACTCCATACACAAATTTTATGATTTTCAAATTTAATAATCAAAAGGATCATGACCTATGTCAAATATTACTAAGCGAGAAATTGTAGTAATAATTGCGGCTGTTATTGTATTGTTAATAACATTACAGATTGTATTTTTATTATTTTCAAAAAGAACTGGTACAATATACAATTGTTCACTTGCTGAAATTAGTCCAGATTTTCCGGTAGAAGTTAAGGAGCACTGTCGTACACTTCGAGCAAAAAATAACTTGAATAAATCTAAATAAACCTATATACTACACACATAGGAAAAATAAAATGACAGAACTACGTTACAAAGAAGAAGATGGCAGATCCCTTAGTCGGGTTATCCGCGATAGACTCAAACAAGACAATAAACGATTTTGGGCAGGAGATAACATCAGTGAGTATATCAGTGATGTTGAAAAAATCGAATTAATTAAAGAAGCTACTACGGCATTTGAACAAGTGCTGGATTCGTTGCTTATCGATCGTGAAACAGACCCTAACAGTCAGGGCACTGCTAAACGATTGGCCAAGATGTATTTTAATGAAATTATGAGCGGACGTTATGAAACTCCGCCGGATGCAACAGCTTTTCCAAATGACAGCGAGGATAGATATGAAGGTATGTTGGTTGTGCGTAGTGAGCTTCGTAGCATGTGTAGTCACCATCACCAGCCTGTGGTTGGCGTCGCGTATATCGGTATCATTGCCGCACAAAAGCTCATCGGTTTGTCAAAGTACACACGAATAGCTCAGTGGTGTGCTAGACGTGGTACGCTACAAGAAGAGCTGTGCAACGATGTTGCTCGAGAAATTCAAAAGGCAACAGGATCTGAAAGCGTAGGCGTGTATTTGAGAATGACCCACGGCTGTTGTGAGAATAGAGGCATCATGGCGCATGACAGTTCGACCACTACCACAGTGCTCAAAGGTGCGTTCAATCAAGATGCGGGCACAAAGAAAGAATTTTTCGATACACTGAGTCTGCAGGAATCCAACAAACGATAATGGAATCACAATAATGGAATCGCAATCACCTGCCGATGGCATTCTCAAGCGTCACGATTGGGGCAACAGTAAAGTGTACCAAGTGGTATGCCAGTGTGGTCAACCAGATCACGATCATCAATTGTGGGTAGAAGCAGATAACTCTGGAATCAATGTGGAACTGCATGTCACTGTCAAAAGCGATTTTTGGTCGGAAGCTGTCAAACCCAAATACGATATAGAACATGATTGGTTACAGGAATTTGATTGGTTTTGGAAGGGTCTAGTAAATGGTTTTTGGACCCGCACAAAATTAACCTGGACCTTGTGGACCAAGGGTTATGTACAGCAAGAAACTTGCTTGTCGATCAGCAAACAGGTTGCTCTTAACTATGCTGATGTGTTAAAATCTGCTGTAACAGATTGCGAACAATTTGAAAAAGAACGTGTCGAGAAACTTCAAACACCGACCAATTAATTTTAGAGAAAACAATAATGAGTAAATTAAAGGTAGCAGAAATTTTTTACAGCTTGCAAGGCGAAGGTCGCTATGCTGGTGTACCCAGTGTGTTCTTGCGCACATTTGGATGCAATTTTGAATGCCGCGGCTTTGCAATGCCCAAAGGTGAAAAGACCACTGAGCCCGATGATATTGCACAAGTAATACACATGTACAATGACTACGACGATTTGCCCTTGGCCAAAACAGGATGCGACAGCTATGCCAGTTGGCATCCAAAATTCAAACATCTAAGTCCAACAATGGAAGCACTGGATGTTGTCAAAAAGATGGAAGATCTTATTCCCAATCACACATGGATGCAACCAGACGGACATGACATTCATTTGGTCATCACAGGCGGAGAGCCATTGTTGGGTTGGCAACGTGCTTTTCCCGAGCTGATCGGTCAGTGCCAACACAATGGATTGACCAACATCACATTTGAAACAAATGGAACCCAACGTTTGACAGAAGAGTTCTATCAATGGTTAACTGACGTCGGTGCGCCGGTCAGTTTGTTTACGTTTAGCGTGAGCCCTAAACTGTCTTGCAGTGGGGAAGCCTGGGCAGATGCAATCAAACCAAGCATTGTTGCAGAGTACGAAACAGTTGGCAATGCATATTTGAAATTTGTTGTGGCCAATGCAGATGATGTGGCAGAAGTTGATCAAGCTGTTAAAGAATACAGAGATGCAGGATTCACGGGTCCTACATATCTAATGCCGGTTGGCGGCACAGAAGACACTTATAATCTAAACACTAAGCAAGTAGCCGAGCTTGCTATGCAACGTGGCTATCGTTATAGCCCAAGATTACAAGTTGATATTTGGCGTAACGCATGGGGAACCTAATGAGAAAAATCATATACAGCACAGCATATCTGCAACAAGAAATAGCAGAAGATACACTGCAACGTTTGGCTGGATTTAAAGTAGAAAAGAAAATTACCTACTTTGATGACAGATCAATCAGTCCTTCTGTACTACACGGGGACTGATAATATGTTATTTTTTCTACTCTGTTTTACAGCTGGCTGGATATTACTGATCGTGATGTTGTTGAAATGGTATAAAACTATGCCAAGTGCATGCACAAGCAAATGTAGACAGGGCAGGAATTGCACATGCACAGGAAATAAAAATGAAACAGTTTATTAAACGAATTTTTGGAATTGAAAAATTAGAAAAGATAACAGCCGAAGCCGAAGCTCGAATCTCTGAGTTAAAAGTCAAAGAAGAAGAAGCCACTGTTGAAACTGAAGCTCGCATTGCTGAGTTAAAAGTCAGAGAAGAAGAAGCTGTGAAGTCACAGCAAGCGGCAAAAGAATCGGAACGTGTTGCCAAAATGACTCCTAAAGAACGTGCTTCCTTAAAGGGTGAACCTTGGGTAGCTGTCTTGGACACACATGTGAACAAAGACAATATTCGCAACGGTTTCTTTGAGCTTGACTGGAATGCAGAGTTTGTGTTACAATTAAAACAATCTGGTTATGGCCTAGAAGGTGATCCAGAAGAAGAGATTGTTGATCGTTGGTTTAGAGATTTGGCTGGCAACATGCTGTCCGAAGCAGGACAAGCTGAGCCAAGCAAAACGATCGGCGGTTATATTAACGTAAACAGATTAGGAAACGGCAAAGCCGAAGTTGAATGACATACATCATAGTTGATACTGCTAATACATTTTTCCGTGCTCGGCATGTGGTGCAAGGCTCCGCTGACATCAAGTTGGGCATGGCTTTTCATATAACATTTAACAGCATCAAAAAAGCATGGCAAGATTTTGGCGGCAGTCATGTGGTGTTCTGTCTCGAAGGTCGTTCGTGGCGTAAAGATTACTACAAACCCTACAAGGCCAATAGAAAAGAAGCACGTGATGCGCTGACAGAGAAACAACAGGAAGAAGACAAGTTGTTTTGGGAAGCGTTTGACGAGTTTTGCAATTTTATTGCAGAAAAGACCAATGTCACTGTGATGCAACATCCTAACCTAGAAGCAGATGATTTGATTGCAGGTTGGGTACAAGCTCACCCACAAAGCAAACATGTGATCATTTCGACAGATGGTGATTTTGCACAGCTCATTAGTTCAAACGTAAGTCAGTACAACGGTGTAGGCGATTTACACATCACTCACGAAGGCATTTTTGATGCCAAAGGTAAACCGGTCAAAGACAAAAAAACTGGCGAGCCCAAGCCAGCACAAGATCCAGAATGGATGCTGTTTGAAAAGTGCATGCGTGGTGATACCAGTGACAATGTGTTTTCAGCATATCCCGGTGTGCGTACCAAAGGTTCAAAGAACAAAGTGGGTCTTATGGAAGCATTTGAAGATCGAAAATCCAAAGGATTCAATTGGAACAACTTGATGTTGCAACGTTGGGTTGACCACAACGGGGTGGAGCATCGAGTGTTGGAAGATTATCAACGCAATGTACAGCTATGTGATTTAACAGCGCAGCCGGACGATGTCAAAGCTAATATTCAAGAAACGATTGCTGTCAACGCTGTTCCAAAAGAAGTTAGCCAAGTTGGGATCCGCATGCTGAAATTCTGTAATGCATGGGATATGAAAAAGATTGCAGATAATATCCAGTCGTATGCCGAACCATTCCAGGCCAAGTATCCAACTACCAAAGCCGCACTAAACTTATTCGAGGAGAATTAAAATGATACAGACTATACCAAACGTAACGTTCGCACTTCGTGAAGGCGATGAATCATCAGAGTCCAGTGATACCAATCCTGATCCGTATGGAGTTTCTAGCCCAGAATCTGTCATGGCGTTTCTGCAAGGTAAATGAGAGATAAATACATACATTACTCGGGCGCCGTCAGGGCCCTTGTAATATCAAGGAGAAGAATATGACAGTAATATACGCCAAGCCTATTGTGGATGGTAAGTTTTGGATTGTGGAACAGGACGGTTCTAAAATTGCAACACTGCACAAGAAAGACAACAACAAATTTGTTCTAAGCAGTACTTCAGGTGAAGTTATGTTTAACAAAAAACAGGACCTAACCAAAAAGTTCGGTGAAGGATTTTTTTTAGCAAATCCCAAAGTCAAAGTCACTGTAGCTGAAACAGATGAATGCCATGGTTTCACAACCAGTGTAAAACCATTCAACACAATGTATGATGTTAGACGTCGTCTGCCATTGTTTACCAAAAGCAATGCCAGCAAGAGCTTGTATTGTGCAGGGTATTACACTATACAATTCAACAAGGGGTGGGTCAAAAGTTTTTGTCCCAAGTTGATCACACTTGAACGCAACACTTACAAAGGGCCGTTCAAAACAGAATTTGAAATGAAAACGGTATTGGCAAATGCAAAATCAGATTAATCTAACTCCAATTACACAATTTACGCAGTCGCTACGAGCCGCTGAGCTAGGTAACTCGAAGGAAGTAAAACTTCCCATACAGCAAGCTAGATTCCTTAGCATGGCTCTGAATGAGATACAAGACAAATTGTTACAAGATTACGAAATATTGTACAACGCTTTGAAAAACAAGACTGAAAATGAATCAGTATCTGTGGCCATGGATGGTGGCGGATTTACTGACAAATAAAGATAAATATATGCGTATATTACTAGGATACGCATTATGTCAAGACCCAAGCCATCCGTGCTGTTAGAGTACGTTAATAAAAAAACTTATAAAGCAGAGCAAGTTCTAGCTGCTGATGCCATCTGGGCTGTATTCTACAAAAACGAACCTTTCAACCTTAAAAGCTTCAATAGTCTCACCAGTTATCCTGGTCCCAAATACAAAAAGGTTTCATTCAGCAATCCGGGGCATGCACGTAATCTAGCCAAAAAACTGAATCAAACTTTTGATTGTGAAGATTTTCAAGTGGTCATGCTGACTCAAGGTACCGTGGTCAAATGATAACTCGAGACGCTCTGACCAAAATATTTTTACAACAGTGGGGCAAGAGCATAGATGATGTGAATCTGCAGCTGTTCAGTCGCAAGTGGTGGCAAAGTACTAGGGCAGCTAAACAAACCAATTTTCGTCTAAGCGAAGAAGGATATGAGTTTTTAGTTTCAGAATTGGAATTGAAAGAATACGAGATTCCTTTTACTGAACCGATTGAGCTGAGTCCCCAAACTATCATATTTTTGGAAAGGTATGTGGACTGTCCTTATTATTTGACTCCAATGTCAATCACTGTGTTTGCAGAACGCAAAGGATTTGAGCTGATGTTGTTTTCAGACGACATTAGAAAATTTGGCATTATTAAAGCAATGAATGAGCGAGAAAAAGAACTAGCATTGTCAAAAGACAATTGACTTTCAGCCCAGGGTGTCGTATAATAAGTACTTACGCAGCGTTATTTATTAATACACCCTTTAAGGAAATTAAATGCCAGAAATTATTAGTCGCACAGTGGGGCCCAGCGGTGCCAAGCGGTCTCTTCGCAAGGCCTTCAAAAACAAACGTCCGATCTTTATCTGGGGTCCTCCGGGGATTGGTAAATCAGACATCATCAAACAATTGGGCGAAGAGCTAGATGCGCATGTGATTGATGTGCGTCTAAGTCTTTGGGAACCTACTGACATCAAAGGTATTCCATATTTTGACTCCAATGACGGCACAATGAAATGGGCTCCGCCATCTGAGTTGCCCAGCTTGTTTTTTGCCCACAAGCATAAATTAATTATTTTGTTCATGGACGAAATGAACAGTGCGGCTCCTAGTGTTCAGGCAGCAGCGTATCAATTGATTCTAAATCGTCGTGTGGGCACTTATCAATTGCCAGACAATGTGGTAATGGTTGCCGCTGGTAACCGTGAAAGCGACAAAGGTGTTACTTTCCGCATGCCTGCACCGTTGGCCAATCGTTTTGTTCATTTGGAAATGACTCATGAATGGGATGATTATTTTGAATGGGCAGTTAAAAACAAGATTCACCAAGATGTAGTTGGTTTCTTGTCGTTCAGCAAAAAATCACTTTACGATTTTGATCCAAAAAGTTCAAGCCGTGCGTTTGCCACTCCACGTAGCTGGTCCTTTGTTAGCGAATTGCTGACAGACGACGACGTCGATTCAGAAACACTAACTGATTTGGTGTCAGGTTCAGTGGGCGAAGGCCTTGCTATTAGTTTTATGGCGCACCGTAAACATGCGTCTAAAATGCCTAATCCAACAGATATCTTGTCTGGCAAAGTTAAGAAAATGGATTCCACAGAAATCTCAGCGCAGTATTCGCTTGTGGTATCACTGTGCTACGAATTGAAAGATGCTTGCAATAAAAATGCTAAAGATTGGAATGATCAAGTTAACAATTTCTTTGAATTTATGATGAATAACTTTAAAGAAGAATTGAATATCATGGGTACCAAAGTAGCATTAAGCACTTACAAACTACCATTGGATCCGGATGAAATCAAATGCTTTGATGAATTTCATACCAAATACGGCCAATACATTAGTGCGGCAACTGAAAAATAATCAGTTCTAGTACCATTTGATACCACCTTCGGGTGGTGTTAAAATATATACATATAGTTAAGGAGCAACAATGTCACACTCAGATCCAATTATTGAGAAAATTATCGTAGCCCGAGTAGGATTACTGCTACGTCACCCGTTCTTTGGTAACATGGCTACCCGCCTGCAAATTGAAGAAGGTACAGAATGGATGGGTACTGCTGCTACAGATGGCCGTACCATTTATTTTAATCGTAAATTTTTTGAACCACTCAGCGTTAAACAAGTTGAATTTGTAATTGCTCACGAAATCCTGCATAATGTGTTTGATCATATGAGTCGCCGTGAAGGCCGTGATCCACGAATATTTAATATTGCCGCTGACTATTGTGTGAATGGACAATTGGTACGTGATAGGATTGGCGATCACACTATTGAAGGCATCACTATCTATCACGATGCCAAATACTACGACATGGGCGCGGAACAAGTCTACGATACAATCTTCAAAAAGCATGACGAAGAAGAGCTCAGTGCCTTGGGTCAGTTACTAGATGATCATATTGATTGGGGCAAAGATGGCGATGGTAACGGACAGCCGAAGTATTCCAAAGAAGAATTAAAACAAATTCGTGACGAAGTTCGTGAAGCCACTATGTCTGCGGCCATGGCCGCAGGCGCTGGAAATATTCCTGCCAGCGTAAAACGCATGATCAAAGAACTTACTGAGCCCAAGATGAACTGGCGTGAAATTATTCGTCAGCAAATCCAAAGTGTTATCAAGGCTGATTATTCATTCATGCGACCTAACCGCAAAGGCTGGCACATGAATGCAATATTGCCAGGTCAAAAATTTCAAGAAACAATTGATATCTGTGTGTCAATTGACATGTCGGGCAGTATCGGTAACGAACAAGCAAAAGATTTCTTGGCAGAGATCAAAGGCATTATGCAAGAATTTCAAGACTTCAAAATTAAAGTTTGGTGTTTTGATACTCGTGTGTACAACGAAGCAGACTTCGACGGCTACAACATGGACGAGTTTGATGAGTATGAGCCCACGGGCGGTGGCGGTACTGATTTTGATGCCAACTGGAATTACATGAAAGAACACGATATCAATCCTAAAAAGTTTATCATGTTTACTGACGGTTATCCATGGAACAGTTGGGGAGATCCCGACTACTGCGACACAGTATTCATCATTCATGGCAACGACAAAATTGTTCCACCATTTGGTGAACATGCTTATTACGAGTTTGCCAAGAGTGCTATTTAATGAGTTTGAAGAATGGAAAGGCCAACCCTCTAAATTACTTTGATTTACGCAGGGTTGATTTCCCTTGTCCGCATTTTAAATACACAAGTTTTGAAAAATACACGCCAAATACAGTCAAATCTATCGACTCATGGATACGTAAGAATTTAAATAATAGGTATTATGTGGGACAAGGTATTGCACTGGACAACACAAATACCATTGTTTACAATGTTAAGATAGGCTTTGAAAGTGAAAAGGAACTTAGTTTTTTCACAATTGCCTGTCCGCATTTACAAACAAGATAATTATATACGTACATATCACTTAAGGAGATACTATGACTGATACAGCACATGACCAAACCCCAGTTGGCACCGATCCTGCGGCGCAAGGACAACCAGCTTCCAATGATTTGACAATTAATGATCTAAACGCATTGAAAGTTATCATTGATATTGCCAGTTCACGCGGCGCATTCAAGCCAAACGAGATGGTGGCAGTTGGACAAACTTACACAAAACTAGAAACTTTTCTAAACATCGTTGCAAAACAAGCAGAAGCACAGCAGGCCGCAAATCCAGGCTTAGGAGTTTAACATGACTGAATTAAAACACGTGGGTCGTGTTAAAACTACTAATAAAAAATGTTTGGTGGCATATCGTACACTGCCAGGCGATGCTTACAGTTGTTTGATTGTACCAACAGAAAATCTACCGGACATCTATCATGATGCTATTATCAATTTGGTAGAAAGCAACTCAGGGCAAGATTCATACGAATTTGCAGAAGCACTGGATCGTACACAATTTCCAGATGGTTCTAGAATGTTACCATCACTGCATGCCACCGGCAGATTAATCAAGGCTCCCACAAGTGAAATTGAGATGACACCTTCCCCAGGTGTAGCAGTTCAGTTGTCAGAACTTAATCAAATCATTGCAGAACAACGTGGCATTCCAGTAGACGAATTGGCTATACCTCCAGGTGCTAATGATCAACCGTTACCTACTAAAAAAGCAGAAGCCAAAATCGAATCAGTGCAGCCCAGCATCACAATCAACCAACCAGTCAGCTTTGATAGTCCAGAAGAAGAAGCAAAGTTCTATCGCAGTCAAGCTGACAAGCTGGCCAAGGAAGCAGCCGCAATGCGTCGCAAAGCAGAGGACTTGGTTCCGACCAAGAACAAATCAGTTAAATGACAAGACCTGGGAAAGTTCTTCCCAAGTCTGTTATAGAAAATTGGCCAGAAGTATTCGGTGAAGTACAGTTAAATGTGTTACCGCTCAGGTATCTCCATACCGTACTGGTTAATTTTAAGGATGGCAAGTCTTGGGAAATACGAATAACTGCTAAAACTAAGCGAGATGGTTGGGCTGTCTTTGAAAAAAGTCTAAGTGAACTTTTTAAGACATATGAAGATCGTATAGATAATATCGACTTTAAATTAGACACCGATCGTGTTCGCAAAGATATAGAACGCAGTACACAAAAGTTTTTGAAAAAGAAGAAGTTATAGATGAATGTCAAATTACTTAGCTACAGCCAACCCACTGAAGAATTCGCAAACATGGGCATCGACAATGCACAGGAGCTCATTGCCTATTGCGCCCGTGTGTCCAATCCCAGCAATCAGCTCAACACTGCCACGTCGGAAAAACTCATACAGTACCTGGTCAAACACCAGCACTGGAGTCCACTCGAAATGGTCAGTGCCTGCATCGAAATCTCTACCACAAGAGATATTGCCCGACAAATACTTAGACACAGAAGTTTTAGCTTTCAAGAGTTCAGCCAGCGATATGCTGACCCTACTAAAGACTTGTCGTTTGTACGTAGAGATGCACGCCGTCAAGATCTCAAAAACCGACAAAACAGCGTAGAGTTAGATCTAACTAACGATGCAGATCGGTTTCTTGCATATCAATGGGAGCGTATCCAGGAAGATGTTATTGAAAAATGCCGAACTGCCTATGAATGGGCTGTTGAAAAAGGCATTGCCAAAGAACAAGCTCGTGCTGTGTTACCAGAAGGATTGATTGAAAGTAGAATTTATATGAATGGCACACTGCGCAGTTGGATTCATTTTATTGAATTACGCAGTGCCAACGGCACACAAAAAGAACATCAAGCAGTTGCTATAGAATGTGCTCGGGTGATAGCTGAGATCTTTCCGCTAGCCAAAGATCTTGTAACCAAGTAAAATCATTTATCTTGCTCAATGCCTCCGGACTGGAGGCATTCTTTTCACCGTATAGTCTACCAGCAATTGCACCCATATAAGCATGGTCGCCGAAAGGTGCATGAGCGTTTAATTGACACCAAACATATAATCTAGACAAAGATTCTTTGTTATTGATCACTGCCAGTTTACAGCATTCTCTAAAAGCACTGCGCCATGTGCTGTATGCATCTGTGTTAAATGCAGTGATGTTACTTATTGTATCCATAGCTTTGAATTTGGTACTGATGTTTGTGGTCATGTCCATACTGCTGGTATCCATTTGTATAGTAAGTTTTTTTGGCAATAGTTTGACTCCGCCGTAGCCGTAACTTAAATTATTGATGGGATTAAGGCTGCGCCATACATGCACTACATCCAAATCCCATTCAGAAACTTCATGATCAAATTTGAAATCATTCATTATAACAGCATCCGCATCCACTACCCAGAACATTTTAGTGAATGATTTTCTAGCAGCGGCTATGTGCGCTTGATGAATTCCCACAATTCCATGCACCCGTTTTGCCAAAGGGAACCGTGTTTTGAGATTATCAAAATTTTCATCTGCATACGGTTCGTGGTAACTGATAAAAATAATATCGTACATTATTTTCTCTTTCTTACATTTCTCGGGGCATTGCTATATACTGACTTGAAAAATTTACTCCACTTTGCATCGGGGTCTGCTAATTCCATCTTACACTCATGTGCAAGTGTTTCTCCTAATCCCATGATTTCGTAAGGCAGCGTTTTGGCAGTTATCTTACTGTATTTTTCTTCCCACTGATTTGTAAGCCAATCAAAGTCACGCACATTTGCATAATCCCAATCAGTACACATGGTCAAATATGCGCCTTCTCTTGCTCCGTAAATACTCCACATACCGTGTTCCACATCAGCACCCACATTACACCATACAGACAGTCTATTGTAATTTTGCCACCATATTTCTTTTAAATCTTTAACTTTGGCACCTTGCACCAGACACATTTTTACACCTTCACGGAAGCCTGCTCGCCATGCTTGGAATGAGCTGGCATTGGTAAAACTTTCACTAAAACATTGATCAAGTTGATGATAACGTTCATCGAAACAAAATTCAACTAGTCCTTTGACATCAGTGGGATCACTGTTTTCATGTGTACGCATGTTGTTTACAAATCGGCGTGTCCATAATTTGAGCCCACCATTTCCGTACATGAGTCCATTAACATGTACTTTTCCGCACCAACTAAACACATGGTCCGGTGTCAATTTCAATTGGTCCAAATCGATTTCAACTTCTAAAAACTTTGGATCAATGATATTGTCAGCATCCACTGTGACAAAATATTCAGTTTCACTCAGTGCTGCGCAGGCCTTGTGAGCAGCATCACTGCCTTTAACGCCGTGTACACGTTTGGCCCACGGTACCTTGTTGCATAAGTCTGCATAGTTCTTTTCAGCATTAGGTTCATCATAGCTGAGGAAAACCATATCCTGTTCTATAATTTTAATTATGTTACTCATTCACTACCCTCAACAAGCTGGATTCAAAAAATAATTTTGTGAGCATAGATATTTTATCAAGTTCAGTTTCTAAAT
>Ga0136642_1000709_pt1 | contig 16040 bp, 21 predicted proteins | sample LowCatLa1302831Y_FD_115313 | JGI IMG/M metagenome (GOLD analysis project Ga0136642, IMG submission 115313) | Freshwater microbial communities from Lower Cathedral Lake, Yosemite National Park, California, USA - 13028-31Y | ecosystem: Environmental > Aquatic > Freshwater > Lake ... | reverse complement strand
CCAAAACAGTGGATCAGGTGGGTATTCGCATGTTGAAATTCTGCAACACATGGGACATGAAAAAGATTGCGGATAACATACAGCAATACGCAGAGCCCTTTCAAGCCAAATACCCAACTCATGAGAGATAAATACATACATTATTCCAGCGCCTACGGGGCGGAATAATACAAGGAGAAAAATATGACAGAAATATACGCCAAGCCTATTGTGGATGGTAAGTTTTGGATAGTAGAGCAGGACGGCACTAAGATCGCAACACTACACAAGAAAGAAAACAACAAGTTTGTACTATCAAGTACCAACGGTGAAGTTATGTTTAACAAGAAGCAGGATCTCACAAAGCAATTTGGAGACAAGTTCTTTTTAACCAGTAACAAAGTCAAAGTAACACAATCTGAACCAAACGATTGTCACGGTTACTCAACCAGCGTTAAACCCTACAATGCCATGTATGATGTTAGACGCAAGCTACCACTGTTTACAAAATCAAATGCCAGCAAGAGCTTGTATTGTGCAGGATATTACACCATCAAATTCAACAAAGGATGGGTGAAATCATTTTGTCCCAAAGTTATCACACTGGAACGCAATGAGTACAAAGGACCATTCAAAACCGAATTTGAAATGAAGCAGGTGCTTTCCAATGCAAAATCAGATTAACACCATGCCCATAAGTCAGTTTGCACAGATACTACGTGCAGCTGAATTAAGCCAGCAAAAGGAAGTTAAAATGACTATTCAACAGGCTAGACTACTAAATCTAGCCCTGTTGGAAATACAGGACAAACTGCTTCAAGACTACGAGACCATGTACAATGCCATAAAAAACAGTGGCAACACAGACGTTATACAAGTGTCCATGGACGGCGGTGCTATCTAAAGGGATTTTAGGCTAAATATATGCGTACATATCGAGAGACGCATACATCATGTCAAGACCAAAGCCAAGTGTTCTACTAGAATACGTTAATAAGAAAACTTATAAAGCAGAACAAATTCTGGAAGCGGAAGCCATTTGGGCTGTATTCTATAAGAACGAGCCTTTCAATTTGAAATCGTTCAACAGTCTCACCAGTTATCCTGGTCCTAAATATAAAAAAGTTTCTTTTTCAAATCCTGGCCATGCACACAACTTGGCCAAGAAATTGAATCTCACATTCGGCACCACTGACTTTCAAGTGGTCATGTTGACCAGCGGCACCATAGTGAAATGATCACTAGAGATTCTCTTACTCAAATATTTCTCCAGCAATGGGGCAAAAGTACAGACGATGCCAATATGAAAATATTTGGACGCAAGTGGTGGCAAAGCACAAGAGCTGGCAAGCAAAATAATTTCCGTCTCAGTGATGAAGGGTATGAATTTTTGGTAAAAGAATTGGACTTGAAAGAGTACGAAATACCATTTACCGAACCAATTGAACTAAGTCCTCAAACCATTATATTTTTGGAAAGATATGTGGATTGCCCCTACTATCTTACCAATATGTCAATCACAGTTTTTTCAGAACGCAAGAGTTTTGAGTTGATGTTGTTTTCTGACGACATAAGAAAATTTGGCTTGATCAAAGCCATGAATGAGCGAGAAAAAGATCTCGCAAGTTAAAAAAAACAGTTGACGTGAGCACCAATAGGCGCTATAATATTAACATACAGCGTTATATCAACAACGTATTTTTAAACTAAGATAGGAAATAACATGCCAGAAATTAGTAGCCGTACAGTGGGCCCTAGCGGTGCTAAAAAGTCTTTGCGCAAGGCTTTTAAAAATCAGCGTCCAATCTTCCTTTGGGGTCCTCCCGGAATTGGCAAATCAGACATTATCAAACAACTTGGTACTGAGCTTGATGCTCATGTAATCGATGTTCGTTTGAGTCTTTGGGAACCAACTGACATCAAAGGTATTCCGTATTTTGATTCCAACGACAACACCATGCGTTGGGCTCCTCCATCAGAATTGCCAAGTGCAGAAATGGCAAAACAGTACAAAAGCATTATTTTGTTCTTGGATGAAATGAACAGTGCCGCTCCCAGCGTACAAGCCGCTGCTTATCAGCTTATTTTGAATCGCCGTGTTGGCACTTATCACTTGCCCGACAACGTTATGTTGGTTGCGGCTGGTAATCGTGAAACTGACAAGGGTGTTACATTCCGTATGCCTGCTCCGTTGGCCAATCGTTTTGTTCACTTGGAGATGGCTGTGAACTGGGATGACTACTTTGAGTGGGCAGTTGAAAACAAAGTGCATCAAGATGTTGTAGGCTTCTTGAGCTTCAGTAAAAAGAGCTTGTACGACTTTGATCCAAAGTCCAGCAGTCGCGCTTTTGCAACTCCACGCTCTTGGAGCTTTGTAAGCGAATTGCTTACAGACGACGATGTTGACACCGACACATTGACTGATTTGGTTTCGGGTTCAGTTGGTGAAGGTCTTGCTATCAGCTTTATGGCTCATCGCAAACATGCCAGCAAGATGCCAAATCCCAGTGATATTTTGAGTGGCAAAGTTAAGAAAATGGATTCCAAAGAAATTTCAGCTATGTACAGTTTGACAGTGTCTTTGTGCTATGAATTGAAAGATTCTTGCGAAAAGAAAATGAAAAACTGGAATGATCAAGTGAACTGTTTCTTTGAATTCATGATGAATAACTTTGAAACTGAATTGGTTATCATGGGTACAAAATTGGCTTTGAGCACTTACAAATTGCCTTTGGATCCAGATGAGATCAAATGTTTTGATGACTTCCATGCCAAGTATGGTAAGTACATCAGTGCAGCCACTGAGAAGTAATTTGAAGTAGTCGTATTTGACAGGACCTTAGGGTCCTGTTATAATATATACATACAGTAAAGGAGCATACATGTCGCATACAGATCCAATTATCGATAAAATTATCGTAGCCCGTGTGGGTCTACTACTACGCCATCCTTTCTTTGGCAACATGGCCACACGCCTTAAAATTGAAGAAGGCTCGGAATGGATGGGTACAGCCGCAACTGACGGGCGTACCATTTACTTTAATCGTGAGTTTTTTGAACCCTTGTCGGTGAAACAAGTGGAGTTCGTTATTGCTCACGAAATCTTACATAATGTGTTTGATCACATGAGTCGTCGTGAGGCTCGTAATCCACGTATTTTTAACATTGCAGCTGACTATTGTGTAAACGGACAGTTGGTGCGTGATCGCATTGGTGAACACAATATTGAAGGTATCAAAATCTTCCATGATCAAAAGTACTATGGCATGGGTGCTGAAGAAGTGTATGACAAAATCTTTGACGAAATGGACGAAGAAGAATTGAACGCATTGGGTCAATTGCTGGACGATCATATTGACTGGGGCGAGAACGGTAAAGATGGTCAGCCCAAGTATTCCAAAGACGAGCTCAAACAAATTCGTGATGAGATCCGCGAAGCCACAATGCAGGCGGCGCAGGCGGCGGGTTCGGGAAATACTCCAGGCAGCGTACAACGTATGATCAAGGAACTCACAGAACCTAAGATGAATTGGCGTGAAATACTACGCCAACAAATCCAAAGCACTATCAAGAACGACTATTCGTTTATGCGTCCTAACCGCAAGGGTTGGCACATGAATGCAGTACTGCCAGGCACACAATTCCAAGAAACAATTGATATCTGTGTGGCAATTGACATGTCAGGTTCAATTGGTGATGAACAAGCCAAAGACTTTTTGACAGAGATCAAAGGCATTATGCAAGAGTACAAGGACTTTAAAATCAAAGTTTGGTGCTTTGATACCAAAGTGTACAACGAAGCAGACTTCGACGGTTACAACATTGACGAGTTTGACGGCTACGAGCCCATGGGCGGTGGTGGAACTGAATTTGATGCCAACTGGGATTATATGAAAGAAAATGATATCCAACCCAAAAAGTTTATCATGTTCACAGACGGATATCCTTGGGGCAGTTGGGGTGATGAAAACTACTGTGATACAGTGTTTATCATTCACGGTAATGATAAAATTGTGCCACCATTTGGCGAGTTTGCATACTATCAATTTGCCACGGAACCAGCATAATGGCATTAAAGAATGGCAAGCCCAATCCTTTAGATTATTTCAATCTACGTAGGGTTGAGTTTGCCTGCCCGCATTTTAAATACACCAGTCTAGACAAGTTCAATCCAAGTCAAGCCAAATCCATCGATGGTTGGATACGCAAGAATTTAAATAATAGGTACTATGTGGGACAAGGCATTGCTTTAGACAATACCAATACAATTGTGTATATCACACGTATTGGTTTTGAAATCGAAAAAGAACTGAGTTTTTTCACAATCGCCTGTCCGTATTTACAACAAAGATAATTACTATGTACTTAATAAAAGGAGATACAAATGACTGATTCAGTACAAGATCAAACTCAAGCAGAAGGCTCAAACGAGCTTACCGTTAACGACTTAAACGCAATGAAAGTTATCATTGATATTGCAAGTTCACGTGGCGCATTCAAACCAAACGAAATGGTTGCCGTGGGACAAACATATACAAAGTTAACTTCGTTCTTAGAAACTATTTCTAAACAACAAGCTGCACAACCAGCACCTGCTACAGATACAGCACCTGCTACAGGAGCTTAATATGGCTCAAGAAATCAAACACGTAGGTCGTGTTAAAGCCACTAACAAAAAATGTCTAGTGGCATATCGAACATTGCCGGGTGATGCTTATAGCTGTCTAATTATTCCTACAGAGAATATGCCTGACATCTATCATGATGCACTTATCAATCTAGTAGAAAGTGGCTCTGGACAGAGCTCATATGAACTGGCTGAGGCATTGGACCGCACACAATTTCCAGACGGTTCACGTATGTTGCCTTGGCTACACACTAACAATCGTTTGATCAAAGCACCTACCAATGCTATCGAGGTAACGCCAACTGTGCAAACTTCAATATTGCTATCTGAACTCAATCAGATCATTGCAGAACAACGCGGTGTTCCAGTTGACCAACTGGCGCTACAAGAAAGTCAAGCCAAAGAAACTGACAAAGCCACAGCGCCTAAATTGAATGAAACCGCAATCTCTACCAAACAAGTTGGCAAAGTGGAGCCCACTATTCAAACTAGCGATCCAGTGAGTTTTGATAGTCCAGACGCTGAAGCAAAATGGTATCGTAGTCAAGCTGATAAACTAGCCAAAGAAGCTGCTAGCTATCGCCGTAAAGCAGAGGAATTGGTTCCTACCAAAAAAACTGCTTAAATGACACGAACGGGAAGACCTCTTCCCAAGGATGTTATAGCAAATTGGCCAGAAGTATTCGGTGAAGTACATTTAAATGTGGTACCTTTAAGGTATCTCCACACCGTACTGGTCAATTTTAAAGATGGCAAAACTTGGGAAATCAAAATAACAGCTCAAGCTCGCAGAGAAGGCTGGCCAGCCTTTGAAAAGAATCTTTCAGAGATTGTTCGAAATTACGAAGACAGCATAGACAATGTGGATTTTAAATTGGATGCATTGCGTGTTAGAAAGGACGTAGAACGCAGTACTGAGAAATTCCTTAAGAAAAAGAAGCTATAAATAATGCATGTTCGACTACTCAGTTACTCCCAACCCACACAGGAATTCGCAGATCTTGGTATCCAAGATGCACAGGAACTCATTGCGTATTGCGCCCGTGTCAGCAATCCTGCCAATCAACTCAATACAGAAACATCCGAAAAACTCATCAGATACTTGGTTAAACACCAACACTGGAGTCCACTCGAAATGGTGTCAGCCTGTATCGAAATCTCCACCACAAGAGATATTGCACGACAGATCCTTAGACATCGTAGCTTCAGCTTTCAAGAATTCAGTCAGCGATATGCTGACCCTACTAAAGACCTGTCGTTTGTATTGCGAGAAGCACGACTCCAAGACACCGCAAACAGACAAAACAGTATCACCACAGATGATAAAATGCTATCAATCGAATGGGAACGTGCTCAGAAAAGAGTTATATATGCCGCACAAAGAGAGTACGAGTGGGCTATCGCTAATGGCATAGCTAAAGAACAAGCTCGTGCAGTATTGCCCGAAGGTCTTATAGAAAGCAGAATTTATATGAATGGTACACTACGCAGTTGGGTACACTTCATTGAATTGCGCAGTGCCAACGGTACACAGAAAGAGCATCAAGAAGTTGCTGTTGCTTGTGCTAAAGTGATAGCTGAGATTTTTCCGCTAGCCACAGAGCTTCTAGCCAAGTGAAGTCATTTATGTTAGCAAGTGCCTCCTTATCGGAGGCATTTTTTTCTCCGTAATTTCTTCCTGCAATGGCACCCATGTAAGCATACGCACCATATGGAGCATCTTCTGACAATGTACACCAAGCATCCAATCTCGATAAACTTTCTGGATTGTTGATTACGGCCAACTTGCAACACTCTCTAAAAGCACTACGCCATGTGCTAAATGCATCAGTATTAAAAGCTGTGATATTACTGATTTCTGGCATGGCTTTAAATTTGGTACTGATACTCATGGTCATATCTGTAGAATTCACATTCATGTCAATTGTCATTTTACGGGGTAAAAGTTTGACACCTCCATAGCCATAGGTCAAACTGTTAATAGGATTTAGGGTGCGCCAAACATGCACAATATCTAAATCCCATTCGGGCACAACATAATCAAATTTAAAATCATTTACAATAACAGCATCGCCGTCAACTACCCAGAACATTTTTGTGAAACATTTTTTGGCGGCAATTATGTGAGCCTGATGTATTCCTTTGATTCCGTTCACTCTCTTGGCCAAGGGAAAACGCGACTTTAGACTGGCAAAATTATCATCAGCATCAGGTTCATTGTAACTGATAAACACTATATCATACATGGCGTTTTCGAATAATTCGCGGTGTGTTGTTATATACTACTTTGAAAAACTTGCTGGAATCTGCATCTGGATCAAATAGTTCTAAACCACATTCGTATTTGAGTGTTTCACCCAAGCCCGTAATTTCATATGGTAGCATTTTTTCAGTTATTTTACTATACTTGGTTTCCCATTGCTCAGTGAGCCATTCAAAATCTCTAACATTGGCATAGTCCCAATCTGTACAATTGGTCAAGTATGCGCCTTCCCTAGCACCATACATGCTCCACATGCCATTGACAACATCTGCTCCTATATTACACCAGATCAAGATTCTGTCATAATTTTGCCACCAGATTGTTTTAAGATCTGTTACCTTGGCGCCTTGATCGAGACTCATCTTTACGCCTTCACGGAATCCTGCTCTCCATGCTTGGAACGGACTGGCATTGGTAAAACTTTCACTGTAATTTTCGTTGAACTGATAGTACTTGTCATCAAAACAAAACTCTACTAGGCCTTTGGTATCATTGGGATCGCTGTTTTCGTGTGTGCGCATGTTGTTCACAAACTCACGTGTCCACATCTTGAGTCCGCCATTGCCGTACATGAGTCCATTCACATGAACTTTGCCGCACCAACTAAACACATGATCAGCACTTAAGCCTAGCTTGTCTAGATCTATTTCAACTTCAAGAAACTTTGCATCAACTATGTTGTCAGCATCCACTGTGACAAAATACTCCGTTTCGCTGAGTGCGGCACAGGCTTTGTGTGCCGCATCCGAGCCTTTGACTCCATGAACACGTTTGGCCCAAGGCACTTTGTTGCACAGATCTGCATAGTTCTTTTCAGCGTTGGGCTCATCATAGCTGAGAAATATAATGTCTTGTTCTATAACTTTAATCATTTATCTGTAATCCATAATTATTGAATAGTTTTTTGCTAGTGATAGCGATACGGTGTACATTGGTTTCCAACTTGCTTTCAAACGCAAATGTCATCACATCTTCTCTAAGCAAATCGTGTACTCTTATGTAAAATGTTCTAATTAAAAAATCAAAATCCGTTTCCAGTGTTGCAAAGAATACCATTGTTCTATCATAAAGACTATCTGTAAGTATAGCCCTACCAGCGGGAGTAATATGAAAACTCCATGCATCCTTGGTCCATGTGATCAATAATTCCGTAGTTTCGTCTACATCACGATTGACCCATATCAAAGACCTATTATCAAATTGAAATTCGCTGCTTACTGATTTGGTTAAAATTCTAGATTCAACTATACCGCTTGGTGTAACAAATCTATCGATTACACAATCTTCAAATTTCAACAAACCCTTATGAAAGTTTTTGAATTCTTCAGCATTGATTACAGCATAGTGTTTGAATTCATGATGAGGCACATTGGTCACAGCAACTACTTTTTCTGTAGCAGGGTCAAAATACGCTCTGTATTCTTGATTGACAGTATAATCCACAGGAGGAAATTTTCTACGCTTGGCCATTAAGTTCCTCCAATCTCGTAATAATATCTTCAGTCAAGAATTCTTTTTCTATATAATGAAACAATTTGCTTTGTTTGATATTGCCCACAACAAGATCGCCTTTGGAATTTAACACATGAGTTACCGTGTTGCGCCAACTGGCTTGTGTGTTGCTCCAGCCCTGTATAGAACCACGCATATGAATAAATTCCAATGGATTTAGGTTGTCTAATACAGTATCGTGTGCCAACATAATCTCTATAGTTACCGCTATTGCCAAATCCATGCTACAAGCATTTTGATATTGTTTGGGAGCAAAATTAGTCCAACACCATTCCCAGTTCTTGCAAACAAACTCTAATGTTTTGTAAAACTCCAAAGCATAATCAGATTTTTTAAAATAGTGCAATGCACAATACGGACTAGTTAGATTATTTGCGATAAATGTTTTTCTACTTACAGGATCCAGCACTATATCCAATTTGTAATTTTTGATTCTATTACAAAATCTCACATCGTGATTACTACAATAATCCCACCATACATTAACATCTTCCAATAGTAGCATGTCAGTATCTAGTACAATAGTTTCATCGTAAGGTGTCACATGGAATACTTTCCAGCGATGTTCAGTGGCATACCTACTATCACCTTTCTTATCAAACCAAGGAATTGGAATTATTTGATCAAACGCCTTGCGATATTTCTTTGGAATTTCATCATTGGTTATGATGGAGATATTAGCAACTTCTTTCTGAGTATACTTAATACTGAGTGCAAGTGCGTATGCCTGTCTAACATAGTCAACAGTTTTTGTATTCTGTGCAAATACTACGAATCCTTTAGACACCAATACCTCCATCTATGTAACGACTTAGGCTTAATTTATTCATAACATGCACATCCAAATCCTGAGTTTTGGTCAATGTGTATTCGCCATGATAATCTTTCTTTTCTACTAAGAATCGCATAGTAGTATCTTCCATACTGATTAAAAAATCCTTGTCCTTAGTATAGATCATTTTGCCTGGCAACTCTATCGCAAAGCCGCCATTAGTTTTTCCATTCATTATATGTATGGCAATACTGAATGCAAAATCGTTTCTGAAAGTTGTGCTTTCTATGCTGTACAAATTCCTAAAATATAACCAGTTGGATTTGATATAAGAAATCAAATCAAACAATGCTTTGGTGATTTCGTTTTTTTCAAATATAAAAACTGTTCCCCAGTAGAAGGGAATACTGTACTGATTAATTCTTTCAAATTCATTTGTGGGCCGCCAGTCAGCAAGATCCATGCTGCGTTTGTATATTTGAAAATCGTACTGATTGCTTAGTGCAGGTTTGAGTATGCTGGAGTTGATTATGTAATCGCTATCAATCACCAGAGTGCGATCGTACGGGCTTAGATCATATATCTGATCTCTAATAAAATTTTTCCACTCTAGTTTTTTTAAACTCAACGCACCATCGTTAAATGCTTTCAGTTGAGTGGTGTCTTTGAAATCCACGGATATCACATGATCAAACGGGTGCTCAGGATATCCAGTTGACAACCAACCCGGACTGTCTGTAACTATGCTGACAGGAATATCCAAGTGCTTGATCAATTGCTTGGCTGAAAACACAGCCAACTTGATATAATCTAGACTGGCATTATTTTGAGCAAAAATAACTGCACCAGTGGTCATAGATCCACAATATCTGATATTTTTCTTTGGCTCTTTAGTGTGGTAAATTTAACAGAATATTCGTTGGTGGCTTCAAAATAGATAGCCACCAAGTTGTCGAAAAATTCCTGAACGTCTGCTACTAGCACTGGAAAATTGTTCACATCAATGAATGCCACATCGTTGGTATAGCCAAGATCAAGCACTGTTTTTGTAAAGTTTATAAGATCTGGACCAACTTGAAATGTGGCACCATTCACATAGTGTACCAGTTTTTGTTCGTATTCTTCCAACATGACTCTACGCTGATTTGATAGCGTAGACATGTAATTGGCCACAGCAAAGGCCTTTTCAATTCGTTCATCCATAACAAACTCCGTAGTGTACTATAATAACACTATATTAGTTAGCTTGTCAAGACTTATGAGTCAGTGGATTATGGGCTAGGTGAAGCGATTACAGCTACACTATTGGTGCTTGCTGTGGGCAGATAACTGGTCACATTCATGGTGAATCCAGTAGGGCCACCGCTGGCATAACTCATGCTGGCATTGCTGGTAAGTGTGCCAGTTACTGCTTCGTCCACGTTGTACTGATTGTGAATACCATCGCTTGGGCCAGAACGGTCTTCGTACTCTATGGCAAATGAAAGAGTGCTACCACTGAAATTTGCGTATATGTCCAATTGATTTGGACTGTATGTTGCGTTTTCTGTGAGTTTTTGATACACCAGCTGATTACTTGCGGTCAAAGAGTAGAAACCCAAATAGCCTGTTCCAGGTGTTAGAGCACCAGCTTGTGTAGTACAACCGCCTGCCGAGAACTGGATAACACCCATGTGACTCAGCATGCTGTTCCAAGAAAAATCTTTAGTACCAGCTACTGCCGTTTGTCCACCAGACATACTGGCTGAAAACAAAATTGAGCCGCCTGAATTAAAAAAATAACCTGCTGATGCTGCATTGGGGAATGTCAGCACCAGTGTGTGCTTTACAGTGTTACTAGAATTATTAATACCCCAACCTGGGCCTACAGTTTGTGACGTGAATGACTGACTGGACTTATATCCCGAATTGAACTGCAAATAGTTGGACAGTATGCTGGTTCCCATGTTTTGATATGCTGTCAAATCCGCCAGCGCAATGACCGTAGTGGTGGTTGGATACGTCAGTGATCCATTGCTGGCATTTTGATGATTGTAACAGATCAACAAATCAGTATACAGTTTTTGCCATTGCAATGCTGTAATGTTGGTGGCATTTTGATTTGTTACTGGTGTGCTAATGGCTGAACTATTTACAGACTGGCCATAGTAGGTACCCAACACAGTTTGAACTTTTGTTTGGATACCGTTATAGTCTGTAGCGTAAATGATTGGATTGGTTGCCATTGATTACCTTTGTAGAGATATTTATGATTATAGGATTACACATTCGATCAATTTGACACCTTCGTCAGCACTGGTTTCCAATGCTTGTGCAAACACTTCTGGAGTCCATCCTGCCATGGATGCTTGAGCAGCACCTGCATGATAAGCAATTAACGGTTGACCTTTTGACACACGGCCATAAACTAGAACTGGCACACGACCTTTTAGTGCAATGTAAGTGCCGCCTTGCAGTTCACTGTTCATCATGTAGGCTGGATTGGTACTAACCACGCCCAAGGCACGATCACCAATCTGACTGGCTGTGACTTCTTTTTCTCCGCCTACAGAAACCACTGTGCCTGGCTCATAAGTTTTGTCTGCCAAATACTTTTCTGCTAGGTCAGCATAGCGAGCTTGGGTAGCTGTTCCTTGGAACAATACCGCTGAAACATTTCCTACCATAGTCAAATTACCGTTGGCTTGGAATTTGCCGCTGTAAACGCCAGCATTGCTGATATTAATTTCACCGTTAGTTGACCAGTAGAATCCTGAACTGGAATTACTGTCGCTGATGAAATTCAAGCTGGGTGATGCCGCTGATCCATTTCCCAACGATATGCTGTTGGCTCTCATTTTGCCAGTTGTTGCATCTACTAGAGCAGAACCTGATGTGATCTGATTTGCGGTTGCTGCGCTGGCCACATTACCAGTAAGTACACCTGTAACGTTGCCTGTAACGTTGCCTGTAACAGCACCACTAAATGTGCTGGCATAAACTGTGCCAAATTTATTATCTGATTGTCCTATATTGCCAACATTTGCTGTTCCCGATTTGACAATAGATTGTATAGTTACCGCAATAACAGCAATACCGCCACTCACATCTCTTGCCACGATACTATTCACAGTTGGCGTGGTAGTGGCTGTGAGGAATGTGGCAGATCCTGCAAGTTGTAGAGCAACAGCTTGACTGGCTGTGCCGTTCATGGCCGTGACATTTATGGTGCCAGTGGCATCACGTGCCACAATGCTGGGTGAACTGGTGTTATTTAAAATACTGGCTTGCGCATATCCAGCACCAGTATCTGTCACTAATAGATTATCTGCATTTTTTGAAGTGGCATAAACATAATTTGCGTAAACACTATTCCACTGCAATGCTTGACTTCCGATATTTCCGCCAATGGCTGCATTAGGAAGTATATCTTTTCCAGTCAATACCAATGGTGTTTGTGTGGCTCCGGTGCCGTCTGTTGTTTGAAATTTGATGCTGTTGCCAAGGTATGTGCTTTGAAGCACTGGAGTACCTGTTCCATCTATGGCAAATGTCAATTTAGGTGTGGTGCCTATTGTGAAACCCTGATCGTAAAATTTAACTTGGCTCGAAAATGTAGCATTGGTTGATTGGATAAAGTTGGCCGAAGGCAATCCGCCCAAAAGATCTGAATTACTGGCTGTGCCATAGAAACGTTCGCGTCCTGCTGTGATTCCCGCCTGAGATTGGCCGTACCCTGGAGTTCCTACCAGTGTGATACCCGGCATTATTATAACAAATCCTGGAATTGCATTGATTGTGGTGTCTAACTGAAATCCGGCTGGATCAGTTTCTGGGCTTACCACATAAATTACACGGCCGTTAACAATGGCTTTGATGATTGCATGGGTATAGCCATTTGTATCAGTCACATTAACTGATACCATTTGTGTGTTTTGTCCAGTAGCAACACTACCACCAACTAGAGTAAAGTCTACTCCGTTAAAAACATTAACTTGATTGTGGTCAGTATCATACCATAGATCGCCAGTTACTAAATTTGTTGGCTTGTTAGCATAGGTAGTTGCTGTTGTGCCGCTTAAACTTCTCCAACTTCTGTTAATATCATAGAATTTGACTTTGTTGTGCAAGCTATCAAACCAAATTTGTCCTGTTATAGGCTTGCTTGGGGCTGAGTTGTTGGCAAAATTTTCTAAAAGATATATAAAATTTTCGTTTTGTGCCAAGCCGTAGCCTGCGTAACTTTTACCGATGATCTTTAGATCAAGCGAAGTATCGAGCGTGCCATCGGCCACTGTGATTGCGGGCGAAAATGCAGCTCCGTTGTAGTGAGTTATTTGATATGACATCTCTTGCTTTCCTTATTCAAGTATTTATTGTTTTGTTTGGGTGGCAGCCCAAGCTGTAAATTTATCCAAATTTGCTTGATCATATGCATACAATTCAGGGTAAACCGACAGCCAGAGTGTGGTCAGTTCCGGAATCACTACTTTGAAACGCAAAGTAGCACGGCCCTTGTCCATCATTCGAAAAGTTACAGGTTGATTGTTAGTGCTGGTTGTTTTGTATTGTGCAGAATCTTGTTCGTTGATGCTGATTGCAAAATTCTTCTTTTCCATGTTCTTTATGTCAATGATTTGCACATCAGACCAAACAGTGCCATGATTATCCACACATTGTGGTATGAGTGTCACGGTGTTGTTCAACCCAACCAAAGCATTTCTAGCGTTGTCTAAGTATGTGCCAGGACCAAGATTCACTGTTAATCTTCTAATTTTCAATGTTTGATCTGCCATCCAGAAAGCCAAACAATGCGGATTATTGATACTTTCCACAATCAACTGATACATTTCCTGCGTAATTGTTCCAAGGTAGTGTGTTTCTACACCAGTATCTGAGTGAACCACATCTTGGAAAGGTACAGGAGCACCAAACAAACCATTTATCAGTCTGCTGTCTATTGAAAATGTTATAGAATATGTATTATCAGCACTCCAATTTGCTGTCAGCTTGGGTATGCCTTGCACGGTTGTTTCCATTATCCAAAATTCCTTATAAGTCCATCGTATATTTTATCGCAATGATTGCACTCTGTTCCGCAAACGGTCCTGCAATTTTTAGTAAGCTCGTTGAATCCAAGATCAGTCAACTGATTCACAACAGTGTTTGACAGCATTTGATCGCCTTTGGTACTGAGTAATTCCCCTAGACGTATATTTCCGCTACGTTTCTGATAAGAATCCACCACTCTAGTCCATTGCTCTATTGGAAAGCCTCTACCAGCCAGCTTGATAACGTCCACTAGCCCGCCAAACTTGTCAATATCATTAGGCAATGTAAATGCTGTTTTGAGCCACTCACCTGGTTGGGTCTTGAAATAACTCACGCATCCTAAGTCAATGTAAATTTTATCAGTTAGTTTTCTGTCATCGCCTTCTTTTGTTTGACTAATGATAAGATCATCCCACTGTTTCCATTTGCAATCCACTATACAGCCTTCGTTGACCAGCATGGTAATTTTAATATCGTGCTGGTCAGCATAGCCTCGCATCTTTTTCAGTGTATCTAAGTCACGATTTAAACTACGGTCCACAATGATACTGGTCAATCCCAGTTCTTTATGCATGAATACAAAGTCTTTAAGTGTACGCACTAGGTTATTTACACTATTTTTTAGTTCTAGTGTGGGCTTACTGGCACGAAAGTCTTTGATAATACCTGCTCTCAGCAAGTAAGTATTGTTAAGTGTAACAATATCCGCATCAATTTCACTGATGTAGTCTATCAACTCAGGAACTTGTTTGTAAAATTCGTTAGTGTATGTGCTGGGATTCACCAAGTAATGTACTTTGATGCCATATTTTTCTCTTACGGCATACATTTCATCAAACATTTCTTGCCCAAGAAAGATACTTCTTGCACTACCAAATTTGTTATCGCTAAAATACACATCGCTGATTGTGGACAAGTCCAAATTTGGCAAGGCATCATAAATGCCCTGTGTGTAAGGAATACTGAAATTAACCGCTATAGACATTATTGGTCCTGCTTGATATTCCGATCCATCCGGCGCTAACACTAGTGCCGTGATATGGGTGAGATAAATCTGTTGCGCTGACCTGAACAGTGAACACCCCATACTGTCCGCTATTGTTGTCTGATGTTACAGGCGATGCTGAAATACTCCAGATACCAGTTCCAAAACTATAATAGGTATTTCGATTGTCGTACACACGAGTCAAACTTGGTGCAAGATTAAAACTGTAATTGCCTTTCCAGTACAAACTGGCTGGATTGCCATTCAATCCCAGTATTGTTGCGATATCAACTGTGAAGGTTACCACAGGACTACCGCTGGACCCGCCTGTAATTGCACTGCTCCAACCTGATCCGTAACCCACTCCGGCAGCATTATGTCCTCTAACAGTTTGATTATAGCTTGAACTGTTTAGATTCAAGTCAATGGCGCCCACAATGCTGTCCACAATGCTGTTTAGATTGTTATTTAAACTGGCAAAATTTGTTCCTGGAGGTATGTAAGGTTTATTAATCAGTTGATTGTAATCGCCAGAAGTGGCCACAGATGCTAGTACTGGTCCATTGATGGTTCCTGTGGTAGCATTGTAGGACAATCCACCAGATACATTGATAGAAGATCTAGCTCTAGCTTCTGTGAAATATCTATTAACCACACCTTCGTATATGTTATCAGTGCTGGGATTGATATTTGCTGTGCCATCAAACGGAATATTTGCAATAGTTCGCGTGGTTTGTAATTTGGTAGCTGTAGAGGCGTTGCCAGTAACATCGCCTATCACACTGCCTGTTAGAATTCCCTGGAGGTTGGCTTGATAGTAACCTATCTGCTTGATAGTGGCATCAATCAATGTTGTGGTGCGATCTGCACT
>Ga0136642_1000708_pt1 | contig 16058 bp, 15 predicted proteins | sample LowCatLa1302831Y_FD_115313 | JGI IMG/M metagenome (GOLD analysis project Ga0136642, IMG submission 115313) | Freshwater microbial communities from Lower Cathedral Lake, Yosemite National Park, California, USA - 13028-31Y | ecosystem: Environmental > Aquatic > Freshwater > Lake ... | reverse complement strand
CGGCAGACAGTTGGGATGCGAGGCCGGTCACGGGCGCGTGGCTGTGAGTAGCATCGGGCGGCATTCTGAGCGCGTTCGGGGCATGCTGGCATGATACGGGCTGGCGGCTCGCCCTCACAAGGCGCTAAGTCGCAATTTTCAGTTAAATTCGTTGGACTTAAACGCGCATCGTCCCTTGTCTTTGGGCTCACTCGACCCTATAAAGGCGTGACCCCCGGCGATGTGCGCCACTGGCTGCTGATGAGAGATGCGCGAACGATGGCAAATGACCTACCGCAGAACCCGAATGAGGGGCATGACTCCAGTCATGGTCTGGTGCTTGAGGAGGCGACTCCGAAGCTGAAAAAGCCACCGCTGTTTGAGGTGCTTTTGCTCAACGATGACTACACCCCGATGGAGTTTGTCGTGGAGGTGCTGGAGAAGGTGTTCGCCATGGATCGCATGAAATCGACTCGAATCATGCTTGAAGTCCACACCAAGGGTAAAGCAGTTTGTGGGGTCTTTACCTTTGAGATCGCAGAGACCAAAGTAGCACAGGTAACAGCCTATGCTCGGCAGCACCAGCACCCGCTGTTGTGCACGATGGACGAAGTGAGCTAAGCGAGGATCACGCGTGTTATCAAACGAACTTGAGTATTGTCTGAACGGCGCCTTTCAAGGCGCGCGCGAAGCTCGCCATGAGTACATGACGGTTGAGCATCTACTGCTCGCGATTTTAGATACACCGCAGGTACGAGAAATCTTGCGCTCCTGTGGGGCGGATATTGTGAAGCTGCGCCAGGATTTAGAATCATTCATTGCCGATACTACCCCACTCCTGAACAAGGACGATGAGCGTGAGGTACAGCCCACGCTGGGTTTTCAGCGGGTATTGCAGCGTGCCGTGTTTCATGTGCAATCCAGTGGTAAGAAGGAAGTCAGTGTTGCGAACGTGCTGGTCGCGGTGTTTAGCGAGAAGCAGTCGCATGCGGCGTACCTGCTTGGCATGCAAGACGTCGCGCGTCTCGATGTAGTGAATTATCTGTCACACGGGCTCTCAAAAACAGGCGAGGAGTCGGCAGAGAAAGATGAAGCAAGCGCAGCAGACGGCGCTGAGCGCGCTGACAAGGACGGCGAGGGGCGAGCACTCGATAAATACTGCAGTAACTTAAATCATCTGGCCCGCGAGGGGCACATTGACCCACTGATCGGTCGGCAGTTAGAAGTGCAGCGTACCATCGAGATCTTGTGCCGGCGCCGAAAAAATAATCCATTGTATGTAGGCGAGGCTGGCGTTGGTAAAACCGCTATCGCTGAGGGTTTGGCTCGGCTTATCGTCGAAGGCAAGGTGCCCGATGTGCTCAGCGATGCCACGATTTATTCACTCGATATGGGCGCGCTGATTGCGGGAACTAAGTATCGAGGGGATTTTGAGAAGCGCCTGAAGGCCGTGTTGTCAGAATTAAAAAAGATCCCCGGCGCGGTCCTGTTTATTGATGAGATTCATACTGTCATAGGCGCTGGCGCGGCCTCGGGCGGCGTGATGGATGCCTCAAATCTCATTAAACCCGTACTCACCAATGGCGATTTGCGTTGTATTGGTTCGACTACCTATAGCGAGTATCGCGGGATTTTTGAGAAAGACCATGCGCTGGCGCGCCGCTTCCAAAAGATTGACGTGCTGGAGCCCTCGGTTGCCGAGACCATTGAGATACTCAAAGGTTTGAAGAGTCGCTACGAGGCACATCATGGTGTGGCATATGAGGACGATGCGTTACGTGCGGCGAGTGAGCTTGCGGCGCGCTACATCAATGACAGGCACATGCCGGATAAAGCGATCGACGTAGTCGATGAGGCGGGTGCAAGTCTGCGGCTGCGGCCGGCGGCGACGCGCGCCACCCACGTGACAGTGGAGCATGTGGAAGCAGTGGTGGCCCGTATCGCGCGTATTCCGCCAAAGCAAGTATCAAGCTCCGATCGCGAGGTACTCAAAAATCTGGAGCGCAACCTGAAGTTAGTAATCTTTGGGCAGGATCCGGCCATCGAGTCCTTGGCGGCAGCCATCAAGATGGCGCGCTCAGGGCTCAATGATCAGCGCAAGCCCGTGGGCTCATTTTTGTTTGCAGGCCCCACGGGTGTCGGCAAGACGGAGGTGACTCGACAATTGGCGCTTGCGCTCGGAGTGGAACTCGTGCGCTTTGATATGTCTGAGTACATGGAGCGGCACACGGTGTCGCGGCTCATTGGCGCGCCGCCCGGTTACGTGGGTTTTGATCAAGGCGGTTTGCTGACCGAAGCGATCACCAAGCATCCACACGCGGTGCTGTTACTTGATGAAATCGAAAAAGCGCACCCTGACGTGTTTAATTTGCTCCTGCAAGTCATGGATCATGGCACCTTGACCGACAACAATGGACGTAAAGCGGATTTCCGCCACGTCATCATTGTGATGACCACAAATGCTGGTGCCGCCGATATGGCGCGTACGGCGATCGGCTTTACTCAAAGTGACAGCACGCCGGATGGTACGGAGGCAATCCGTCGAATGTTTTCACCGGAGTTCCGCAATCGTCTTGACTCAATCGTGCAGTTCTCGCCACTTGTTAAGACCACCATCGAACGGGTGGTCGACAAGTTGTTGGTGGAGGTGGAAGCGCAACTCGAGTCAAAAGGCGTGCAGTTATCGGTAGATGACGATGCGCGTAGCTGGATTGCGGAGAAAGGCTATGACCCGACAATGGGCGCACGTCCCATGGCGCGGATCATACAAGAGCACATCAAGCGTCCGCTGGCGGAAGAGCTTTTGTTTGGCAAACTTGCCGGTGGCGGATCAGTGCGGGTGCGACTCGCGAAAGATGGCGCGTCGCTGCTTCTAGAAACAGAAGCCTCAGAGGAGCCTGCGCTGCTCAAATAACCAGCGGGTGTTACTAGGTCAGCAGGGCAGGTGAGTGCGGTGAATTTTATAGGCCGTTAGCGGCCGCGATAGATAATGCGGCCCTTCGTCAAATCGTAGGGAGTCATCTCAACCGTCACGACGTCGCCGGTCAGAATGCGAATGTAATTTTTGCGCATTTTGCCTGAGATGTGGGTCGTGACAATGTGCCCGTTGGCAAGTTTCACCCGGAACGTGGTGTTAGGCAGGGTCTCAACGACCTCACCCTCCATTTGAATTGCTTCCTCTTTCGACATGCAGTTACCGGTTAACCATCAGGGCGCGCATTGTGCCGAAAGGCTGCGGTTGGTGCAATGTTGGCTGTGGTGAGAACGCCACTATTTTGTGGTTTGTGACGGCGTTGCCGTCACCAGAGCTGGAATTATGCCTAAAAAAGCCTTTCTCGACAGCGCCTCACAGCCGAGGCTTAATAGATGATTGTTTGGTAACTGGCAGTCGATCAGGCTGATTCCGATGGTTTGCGCGCTGTCAGCGAGCCAGGCCAGGGCCACTTTGGAGGCGTCCCGGGACGTGGCAAACATCGATTCGCCACAGAACAGACGGCCGACCTTGACTCCATAGAGTCCGCCAACCAGCGTGCCGCTGTGCCACGTTTCCACCGACAGTGCCTCGCCGAGTTGATGTAGCTGCAGGTACGCGTTTTGCATCTGCTCGGTAATCCATGTGCCAGAGGCATTTGCGCGTGGCGCTGCACACGCTCGCATAACGCCCGCAAAGTCTCGATTCATGGTGGTGCTATAGCCACGGTTGCGAATCGATTGCATCAGACTGCGGGTATGGCGCAGACGCTCCGGGTGCAATACACAACGCGGATCTGGCGACCACCACAGGATTGGTTCTCCCTCGCTGAACCACGGAAAGATGCCGTGGGCATATGCGTGGCGCAGCCACGGTGGCGTTAATGCACCACCTGCGGCGAGCAGACCGTTGGGCTCACTCATCGCAGCGTCTGGGTCAGGCAGTTGCGTTGGTGGGCCGCTCGCTAGCAACCAAGGTAGGTTGAAGTCCGGATCGCTCACGGCAGTGAGAGCGTCAAGTCCTGAGTGTCGCTCATTACTTTATAGGGCACGTGATCAGTCACTGCCTGAGCATAACCGAGTACACCAAGACGTTCCTCTTCGAGGAAGTCATCGATGGCGGCCCGAAAGCGTGGCTCGCGGATATCGTGTGCCGAGTGGGTTAAGGTTGGACTAAACCCGCGGGCGATTTTATGTTCACCTTGAGTGCCAGGCTCGAAATGTTGGATATTTTCTTTGATGCAGTACTCAATGCCTTGGTGATAGCAGGTCTCAAAATGAAGACTATGATAGTCGGCATCAGCGCCCCAGTAGCGGCCATAAAGGGTATCTACACCGCGAAAGAAAATCGCGGTCGCAATAATTAAATCGTTGCAATGCGCTGTTGCAATGTAGAGTGTTTTCGTCAGATGGGCGCTGAGATCCAAGAAAAACGGCAGACTTAAATACGGCTGATTCCCGTGGCGATGAAAGGTATTGGCATGCAGGGCGTAGATGCGCTCCCATTCCTTGGGCGTCAGCATGCATCCTTCCCGCATCTGAAAGGTAATGCCAGCTTCGCTCACGCGCCGCCGCTCGCGTTTGACCTTTTTGCGCTTGTCCGCAGTGAACGAAATAAGAAAATCCTCGAAGCTGCCAAAGTTTTGGTTGTGCCAGTGGAACTGGCAGTCGATGCGCGTCAGAAGTCCTTGGGACTTCAGATAGGCGCTTTCCTCAGTGGTCACAAATTGCAGGTGCAAGGAGGATGCTGCAGGTTCAAGGGTACGCGCCGCGGCCAACAAGGCGTGTTGCACTTGAGTGCGATCAGCCGCTGCATGGGTGAGCAGTCGCGGACCCGTTGCCGGCGTGTAAGGGGTGGCGACCACAAGCTTGGGGTAGTAGTTAAGACCATGACGTTGGTAGGCATTTGCCCACGCAAAGTCAAAGACAAACTCACCCCATGAGTGCATCTTCTGAAACAGCGGCAAGCCGCCCACCAGGCGGTCATTGTCGTGTGCGGTCAGAAAGCGCAGCTCCCAGCCCGTGTCTGTACCGATTGCGCCGGAACGCTCCAGCGCCTCGAAAAATCGATGACGCAAGAACGGCACGCCCGCTAACTGCAGCGCATCCCACGCGGATGCCGTGATCGTCGCCATGGACCGGTGTTCAGTGATGCGCAAGGCCGGGGTGTCCACGAAGGGTTTGCGCTAGCTTTTAGCGTCGAGCTGTTCAAGATAGCGATCGGCATCCAGCGCCGCCATGCAGCCGGTGCCCGCTGAGGTTACGGCTTGGCGGTACACGTGGTCGGCAACATCGCCCGCTGCAAATACCCCAGGAACGCTCGTTGCGGTAGCATCGCCGTTGAGACCGCCTTTCACTACGAGATAACCGTTGCGCATGGCCAGCTGCTCGGTGAAGAGCTCTGTGTTTGGAGTATGACCCACTGCGATAAAAACACCTGTGAGCGTGAGCGTTGTTGCGCTGCCATCGACCAGCGAGCGTAGCGCTACGCCTGTGACGCCACTGGCGTCACCGAGGACTTCGGTCACCTCGTGATTCCAGCGAAAGCTAACCTTGCCTTCCCGCTCACGTTCAAAGAGGCGATCCTGCAGAATCTTTTCGGCACGTAGTCGGTCGCGCCGGTGCACCAGCGTGACGTGCCGAGCAATATTGCTCAGATAGAGCGCTTCTTCAACGGCGGTGTTGCCACCGCCCACAACCGCGACGTCGTGGTTGCGATAGAAAAAGCCATCACAGGTCGCACAGGCAGAGACGCCCTTACCTCGAAATGCAGTTTCTGACGGCAGTCCCAGATAACGGGCCGAGGCGCCAGTCGCGATGATTAGTGCATCGCAGGTGTAGGCGCCTCGATCACCCACAAGTCGCAGTGGCCGTTTCGATAAATCAACCGTGTGGACGTGGTCTTCGACAATATTGGTATTAAAGCGCTCCGCATGGCGGCGCAGGCGCTCCATGAGTGCAGGTCCCATTAAGCCTTCAACGTCACCTGGCCAATTGTCGACCTCAGTCGTGGTCATGAGCTGGCCACCGACCTCGACGCCCGTGATGAGGAGGGGAGCGCGATTGGCGCGGGCCGCATAAACAGCGGCACTGTAGCCGGCAGGGCCTGATCCGAGGATGAGCAGGCGGGAGTGGCGAGGCTCTGGCATGGCGGTGCGACCTTGTGCAATGGACGAGGTGCAATGGTAGGAAAAAACGCAGCAGAAAGGTGATTTGAATTTCAGGTCCGCGGCTGGACTCAGGAATCTTTTCGTATCATCATGTTAAACAGCATTTTTAAGGCTTGAGTGCACTAATGGGCGAGTCCAAATCCAGTAAAACAGCCGCCTCCTCGCTGGGCGCGGTCCTCAGCCGCAGCCTACGCGAGGGCGCATTGTTTGTTTTTGGTGCCTTGAGTCTGGTGCTGCTCCTGGCGCTGGCAAGTTACAGTCCACTCGATCCGGGTTTTTCTTATACGGGTGAGGTGAGCCACGCCACCAATCTGATCGGGCCGACCGGCGCGTGGCTTGCGGATGTGTTTTTTCTCTTGTGCGGTGTGCCTGCGTTTATCTTCCCCTTCCTGCTCGCTGCGTTCGGCTGGAGTTTGTATCGGCCACGTGTGCAAGAACAAGCAAATCGCCGTCATGTGATGTTTCGTCTGGCGGGCTTTGTGCTCACGTTGTCGACTAGTTCGGCGATCGCAATGCTGCATTTTCCAGGCAGCCACTATCCGCAAAGCGCCGGCGGCATATTGGGCGAGTTGGTTGGCGCGAGTCTCGCAGCCAGCGTTAGTTTTTTAGGCGCGACCTTGTTACTGATCGGCGTGTGGTTTGCCGGTGTGTCTTTGGCGTTAGGTGTGTCGTGGCTTACCGTGATGGATGCTATTGGTCGCGGCACAATCTATGCGTATCAGTGGCTGAAGGGTCACTTGGCCTCGCGCCGTGAACTCACTGCTGGGCGGGAGGAAAAAGCCGCTCGCCAGGAGCTTGCTCGTGAGGTAAAGAAGAAAACAGAGGTGCGTGTGGCTCCGCGTATCGCGACGCCGCCACCCGTGATTGAGAAAAGCGAGCGCGTCGAGAAGGAAAAACAGGTCACGTTGTTTGATAAGCCAACATCAAAAGAGTTACCAGCGCTGAGTTTGCTGGATGATGCGCCGGCGCGGGTGGTTGGCTACTCGGGTGAGGCGCTAGAGGCGATGTCGCGCCTGGTTGAAATCAAGCTCCGTGACTTCGGCGTTGAAGTTGAGGTGGTTGCTGTGCATCCAGGTCCCGTTGTGACGCGCTTTGAGTTGCGACCAGCCGCGGGCGTTAAAGTCAGTCAGATTTCAGGCCTGTCGAAAGATATTGCGCGTGCCTTATCAGCGATTAGCGTGCGCGTGGTCGAAGTGATTCCGGGAAAAAGCGTGGTGGGTCTTGAGATTCCGAATGAGAATCGCGAGATTGTCACCTTAGGCGAGATATTAAAATCCAAAGCCTATGATGAGGTCGCCTCACCGCTGGCGATTGCGCTCGGTAAGGATATCGCCGGCTTAGCCGTGGTCGCTGATTTGCAGAAAATGCCGCATCTACTGATCGCAGGTACCACAGGTTCTGGTAAGAGCGTCGGGATCAATGCAATGGTGCTGTCCTTGTTGTACAAAGCCACCGCTGAAAACGTGCGCCTGATTATGATTGACCCCAAGATGCTTGAGTTGTCGGTGTACGAGGGTATCCCACACTTGTTGGCGCCGGTGGTGACCGACATGAAGCAGGCGGCCAACGCGCTGCGCTGGTGTGTGGCTGAAATGGAGCGTCGCTACCAGCTTATGGCCGCTCTGGGTGTACGTAATATTGGTGGCTATAACCGCAAGATTAAAGATGCATCTGATGCGGGCACACCGATTGTAGATCCGGTTATGCAGCAGCGGCTGCAGGCCGGTGAGTTGGGTCTCATTGATGGCAGTGGCAATGTGCCGAATTGCGTGCATCTACCGTTTATCGTGGTTGTTATTGATGAGCTTGCCGATTTGATGATGATTGTCGGTAAGAAGGTGGAAGAGCTGATCGCTCGGCTTGCTCAGAAAGCGCGCGCATCGGGCATTCATTTGGTGCTCGCGACGCAACGTCCGTCAGTGGACGTGATTACGGGACTCATCAAGGCCAACATTCCGACGCGTATCGCGTTCCAAGTATCGGCCAAGGTGGACTCGCGCACGATTCTAGATCAGGGCGGGGCGGAGTCGCTGCTTGGACACGGCGATATGCTTTACCTGCCTCCGGGCACGTCGGTGCCGACGCGCGTGCATGGCGCGTTTGTGTCGGACCAGGAAGTGCATCGAGTGGTCAGTGCCTTGAAAGGCACTCCGCCGAATTATATTGAGGAAATTCTCGAAGGACCCCGTGGCTATGTGCCGGGGCTCACGCCGGAATCTGGAGATGGCGGCGACAACGGCGATGCGGAGCAAGACTTGCTCTATGACGAGGCGGTCAAGATCGTGCTTGAGACGCGTAAAGCGTCTGTGTCCGGTGTGCAACGCCGCCTGAAGATCGGTTACAACCGTGCGGCGCGTTTGGTTGAGTCCATGGAGTCAGCGGGTCTTGTGGGCGCATTGCAGCCCAACGGCTCGCGTGAAGTGCTCGCGCCCGCGCCGCCACAGAGCGAGTAGGAGTTGGCGTTGCGCAGGACTGAATGGGGGCGTGTCGTACTGCTGCTGATTGCGGCATTTAGTGTAGGGCCCATGCGTCTTGCGCGCGCAGACGGTGCGTCAAATGCCGATACGCAGGCGCTCACCCGTGTCGAAAAAGCCTTGCATGACTTTGATGCCGTTGAAATGGCATTTGTGCAGGAACGCATTGATAAAGCAGGCGTCGCGCACGACCGCACGCATGGCACCTTGCAGCTCCAAAAACCCAATCGCTTTCGTTGGACATATGTTGATCCTGCGCAGGTCATCGTCGCGGACGGCGTCTCGCTATGGCTGTATGACCCTGATCTTGCTCAGGTGACTGTGCGACGTTTGACTGAGGCTTTAAACCAAACACCTGCACTACTCCTCGCGGGGCGTGGCCACGTCGCTGATGGCTACACGGCCTCGATGGCTTCTTCGGTGCGTGGCCTCGACTGGGTGGTGCTAGTACCCAAGGATGCAGCGCGTGAATTTCGAAGTTTGCGTTTAGGCTTTAAAGGCGATGCGTTACGCGGGCTTGAGTTTGAAGATGCGCTCAACGAGGTGACGCGTATCGAGTTTGGTGAAATCCACTACGGAATGAAATTTAAAGAGAGCGTTTTTCAGTTCACGCCACCTGCCGGGGTGGACGTCATTGGACGCCACCCGTAAGACTTTAGCTTAACACCCTAAAGTGAGTTCTCAACGCACTTGAACCTTATTGATAGCGCTTTGCCATCGTTTCCAGCGACAAGGGTTTTAGTCGATCGGCATGCCCCGCGCAGCCGAAGGCCTCAAAACGCGCTTTGCAGATTCCGCGTGCAGCCTTGGTGGCAGCCGTGAGCGCTTTGCGTGGATCAAACTCACTCGGATCTTTCGCATAGGACTCGCGGATCGCACCGGTCATTGCAAGACGGATATCAGTGTCGATATTGATTTTGCGCACGCCACTTTTGATGCCTCGCTGAATCTCTTCCACTGGCACACCGTAGGTTTCCTTGATGTCGCCGCCGTATTTGCGGATTACCTCCAGCCATTCCTGCGGCACGCTGGAGGAGCCATGCATTACCAGATGCGTGTTTGGGATCAAGGCATGAATGGCAGCGATACGATCCATCGCGAGGATCTCGCCCGTGGGTTTGCGAGTAAATTTGTAGGCGCCGTGGCTCGTGCCGATGGCAATGGCGAGCGCATCCACATGTGTCGCATTCACAAAATCGCGTGCCTGTTCAGGGTCAGTGAGCAGCATATCGTGGGTCAGTTTACCGACCGCGCCGACGCCGTCTTCCTCGCCGGCTTCGCCTGTTTCGAGCGAGCCTAGGCAACCCAATTCGCCTTCAACCGACACGCCGATGGAGTGTGCCATCTCAGCGACGCGGCGCGTGACAGCCACGTTGTACTCGTAGTCGGCGGGTGTTTTTGCGTCTTCTTTTAAGGATCCATCCATCATGACGCTCGTAAAGCCTGAGCGAATGGACTGCTGGCAGACCGCGGGTGACGCGCCGTGGTCTTGGTGTAGGACGAGTGGTATATCAGGATAGGCTTCAACCGCGGCGAGCACCATGTGGCGCAGGAAGGGTTCACCCGCGTACTTACGTGCGCCCGCCGATGCTTGCAAAATCACGGGGCTGCGGGTCTCGTCAGCGGCTTGCATGATGGCCATGATCTGCTCGAGATTGTTCACATTAAAGGCTGGCACGCCATAGTCGTTTTCAGCAGCATGATCGAGCAGTTGGCGCAGCGAGATAAAAGCCATGGAAACTCCCTAAGGTAGAAACGGTTGTAGGCAGCCAGTATATGTACGCACTCTAGGCATTCAGTGTAGCGAATTTAATGCAAGTGCTGCCAGTGCCAAGCTGGGAATCCGCCTTTATTTACAGCCCCAGCAGGCGCGGTAGGTCCGTGAGGATGGGGATCAAGGAATCACAGCGCAGTTCCGTGGGATCTAGTCCCTCGTTATAGCCATAAGGCACGCACACGACCGGCATGCCCGCTGCACGCGCCGCTTGCACGTCATTCACGGAATCGCCAACCATCACCGCTCTGGCTGCGGTGGTCTTCAAAATGTTGAGCGTGTGTAGCAGGGGTTCTGGATGGGGCTTGCGCCGCGCACAGGTGTCGCCACCCGTGACTGTCGCAAAGTAATCAAGTAGCCCGGCATGTCGCAGGCTGGCAAGTGCGAGATCGAGGTTTTTGTTGGTGACAACGGCCAGGTGGACTGGGAGTGCTTTTAGAGTCTGCAGGGTGTGCTCGGCGCCCGCATAGGCGCGGGCACGTGATTCGCCGTTCGCAAGTAGGTGGGCGTAGGCACTTAAAAACGACGAGTAGAGTGTGTGGCGTGCGTCTTCCGATACAACGACGTCCTGAAAGATGAGCGCGTGTTGGATGAGCGTTGCGGCTCCACGGCCGATCATCCCGCGCACAGTGCGTAACGAGAGTGCTTGAAAACCATGGGCTTTGAGTGCCCGATTCAGTGCCTCAGCGATGTCGACGAGAGTGTCGATGAGTGTCCCATCGAGGTCAAATAAAACCGCCTGTGGGGGCGCAAAATCAGTCGGCAAGGGCATTCGGGGCGTCCTTTGATGAACAGCGTTGCATGATGCCGTATTGCGGCCGATTGGGTGGGGTGCAAATGACCCTAAAGAGGCTGGCGGATAAGCCGGCTCGCAGGCTACCTCGCGCAGCGCTCAAAGATGATAAGCAGTTGATAAGGCATGATTAAAGGCGCACTCGTAGGGTAATGCACGGGTTATTGGTTGGTATGATTCAACGGCTGCACTTGTGTGGGAGCGCTCGTTTACAATGCGACAGTGACTACAAAACCCACCCAAGCCGAACCGTTTCGCCCGCTTGCCGATCGCATGCGACCGCGCTCGATTGCTGAGTTTGTGGGCCAGGGTCATTTGCTCGGTGAGGGCAAGCCCTTAAGTCGGCTCGTTGCCGGCGCGAGCCTGCATTCAATGCTGCTCTGGGGCCCACCCGGCACTGGTAAGACGACGCTAGCGCGCTTGGTTGCGCACTCCTGTGAGGCTGAGTTTCAGGCGCTATCGGCGGTGTTAGCTGGTGTTAAAGATATACGCGAGGTGGTGGAGCGGGCGCGGGCAACGCGCGCGGCCACAGGCGCCCCCACTGTATTGTTTTTAGACGAAGTCCATCGCTTTAGCCGCAGTCAGCAAGACACGTTCTTGCCCTTCGTCGAAGACGGCACCTTGGTGTTTGTGGGCGCCACAACCGAAAATCCCTCATTCGAAGTCAATGGTGCATTGCTGTCACGGGCACGGGTCTATGTGCTGAAGTCACTGACCACCGACGATCTAACCTCATTACTCACGCGTGCCCTGAGCGATCCTCTGCAGGGCTTGGGCGAATTAGGTTTAACAATTGCGCCGGCTGCTTTACAACTCCTCGCGCTCGCTGCCGATGGAGATGGCCGACGCAGTTTGAACTTACTGGAGATCGCTGCTGATCTTGCGGGTGCTACGAGTGAGCGATTAATCACAGAAGCCATTGTGGCAGAAGTGGCGGCAGGTGGTGTACGGCGCTTCGATAAAAAGGGCGAGCACTTTTACGATCAGATGTCGGCCTTGCACAAGTCAGTGCGCGGCAGTGACCCGGATGCCGCGCTGTATTGGCTGTGCCGCATGCTCGATGGTGGCTGTGACCCTTTGTATGTCGCACGGCGCGTGGTGCGCATGGCGAGCGAAGATATAGGGCTTGCGGACCCACGGGCGCTGACGCTTGCTTTACAGGCGTGGGAGACCTTTGATCGCCTTGGGAGTCCGGAAGGCGAACTAACAATCGCGCAAGCGGTGATTTATTTAAGCATTGCCCCTAAAAGCAATGCCGCTTACGTTGCCTATAAAGCAGCACGCGCCGATGCCGAAAGCTCCGGTTCGCTTGAGGTCCCGATGCATATCCGTAACGCACCCACTAAGCTGATGAAGCAGATGGGCTGGGGCAAGGGATATCGTTATGATCATGATGAGCCGGATGCGCTCGCGGCAGGTCAGAGTTATTTTCCGGACGGGCACGCACCGCCTCGTTATTATGAGCCGGTGCCACGTGGCCTTGAAATAAAGATTGCTGAGGCGCTCGCGCGTCGGCGTGGTGGCGATAAGAATTCGTGAGTGAATTGGTAGTGAACGGCTTTATCTTGGGGAATAGTGGTGCTCGATCCTAAAGTGTTACGAACAGAGCCAGTACAGGTAGCTGCAAATCTAGCGCGGCGTGGTTTTGTGCTTGATTTAACAGCCTTCAGCGCGCTTGAAGAGCGCCGCAAAGCCTGCCAGATGCACGCCGATGCGTTACGGAACGAGCGCAATACTCGCTCTAAAAAAATCGGGCAGGCCAAGGCGCAGGGTGCTGATGTGGCCGCTATACTCAAAGAGGTGGAGTCGCTAGGGGCTGATCAGGCGGCGGCGGAAGAGAGTCTGGCGCGGGTCCAAGCAGAGGTTGATGCCCTAATGCAGGGGCTCCCGAATTTTCTGCATCCGTCGGTGCCTGACGGCGCGAGTGAGGCGCAAAACGTCGAAGTCCGTCGCTGGGGTACCCCTGCGACCTTTGACTTTACCGTGCGTGATCACGTGGCCTTAGGCGAGTTGCACGGGGAACTCGACTTTGAGGTGGCAGGCCGCATCTCGGGTGCACGCTTTGCAGTACTCAAAGGTGGCATTGCGCGTCTGCATCGAGCGTTGGCCCAGTACATGCTCGATCTGCACACGACTAAGCACGGCTATCGCGAAGTGTATGTTCCGTATTTGGTGTCGCGTGAGGCACTCACCGGGACAGGTCAATTGCCAAAATTTGAGCAAGATCTCTTTGCGGTAAAGGCCGCGAACGAGCTTTTTTTGATTCCAACGGCAGAAGTGCCACTGACTAATCTCGTGCGCGATCGCATTGTGGCTGCAAAGGACTTGCCGCTGAAGTTTGTGGCGCACACGCCATGTTTTCGTTCGGAGGCGGGCTCCCACGGTAAGGACACCCGGGGACTCATCCGTCAGCACCAGTTTGATAAGGTCGAGATGGTGCAGATCGTCAAACCCGAGGAGTCTTACGCGGCACTCGAGGAGATGGCGAGTCACGCCGCGGCTGTGCTGGAAGGCTTGGGTATTCCGTATCGGGTGGTGGCGCTGTGTGCCGGGGACATCGGTTTTGGTAGTGCGAAAACCTATGATTTTGAAGTGTGGTTACCCGGACAGAGCGCGTATCGGGAGATCTCGTCAGTGTCTAACTGCGAAAGTTTTCAGGCACGGCGCATGCAGGCGCGCTTTCGCAATCCCGACACCCAAAAGCCGGAATTGGTGCACACGCTCAATGGTTCGGGCGTCGCGGTGGGACGCGCGCTCGTCGCAGTGCTTGAGAACTACCAGCAAGCGGATGGCAGCGTGCGCGTGCCTGAGGTATTGCTGCCCTACATGGGCGGGGTACAGGTCATCTCGGTCGGCTGAGCGGGCACCGCACCCCATCAATCAACCAAGCGCAAGGCTCGTCAGAGACGAGCCTTGCTGAGTAGCGGCGCGTCACGGGACGCGACTGCCTTAGTTGCGTGAGGAATACCCCAGCAAATTAAGAAGGCTGGTGAACAGATTAAAGATCTGTACATACAAGCTCACGGTGGCGAGCACGTAATTCGTTTCACCGCCATTGATGATCTCGCCCGTCTGCCACAGGATGATGCCGCTGGAGAGCAGCACAAACAGTCCGGATACCGCAAGCGACAAGCCTGGCAGATGAAAAAGTGCAGCGGCCAGTCCTAACAAGCAACCGGCAATGACGCCGACAAAGAGGAAGCTGCCCATAAATTGAAAATTGCGACGCGTGCTGATCGCGTAGGCAGACAGCGCAAAGAACGTGATGCCCGTGATACCAAGCGCCGTCATGATCACCGAGCCACCGTTTGGGATCACCCGCAGGTAGTGGTTAAGCAAAGGCCCCAGCGTGTAGCCCATAAAACCCGTGAGTGCGAAGACGAGTGCCACGCTCCAGGCGCTCTCGCGTAGCTTCATAATGGCAAACAGCAGACCATAGTAGCCAACGAGCGTTAATACGATGCCCGGGTAGGGCAGGTTCAAGGTCATGGCCGCTCCGGCCACGAGTGCGCTCCACACCAATGTTGCGGATAGCAACATGTAGGTATTGCGAAGGACCCGTCCGGCGGCTGCCGTGGCGGCGGTGGGCGCATCGATGATGCGGCCGGTCGTGGTCTCAATCGGTAGGCGGTCCATGGGTGGTCCTCGCTCGTGTGTCAGAGGGCCCAAGTATAACGGAAGAGATGCGAGAAGCTCACTTTGCGCAAAAGTTGAGCGTGAAGTGGGGCGCATAATCGGCTAAACATTGCTAAACTGAAGCGTCCGCACACCGAATGGAGAGGTGGCAGAGCGGTTGAATGCACCGGTCTTGAAAACCGGCGTCCCCTCGCGGGGATCGTGAGTTCGAATCTCACCCTCTCCGCCAGTACAAAGACCTCAAACCTGCTCAGCAGGTCTTGAGGCAGCCTCAGGCTCCGCACCATGCGGGGCTTTTTGCTTTGGGCTCCTGACTGCGACCTGCATCAGGGGACCGTGAAAGGCGTCTCAAACCCCGTTTGTCTCAAAACCTCATGACTTTTTCGGACCAGGTTCCGAGCCGAGAAATTGCTGGTTTCTGCAAAACGGGCTTTGAACCAAGTTGAATGAAATTTCGTTGTTCAGAGTGCTCCGGTCATCTAATTGACGTCGTCTGTTTTCTCGGCACCGTCAGGCCGAGGCACATTGGGGAATTCAGGCAGCAGCTCAAGTAATTCGAGTAGGTTGTGTACATCGCTGTCCAATGATGTATCCCCCTGCTCAACCCACCAGCCAGCGCCCATTCCGCCATAGCTACCCCAATAGGTTTCTTCCCATTCGTAGACCTTGGACTGACCAATCCAGACTTCACAGTACTGAATCACCTCGGTGTATTGCCGGGGTTGGTGCTCCGGAGAGGGGCTGAGGTGTCTTGTCTGCTGGCACCCGGTCAATCTTGACAAGGCTTGTTGGATGGTTAATAATAACAGTTATTAACTGTTAGGAGAGCGTCATGCCCACCAGCGTTGCCCTGAGTCCCCATTTCGAGACCTTCATCCGCGACCAAGTTGAAAGCGGCCGCTACAACAACGTCAGTGAAGTCGTCCGTGCTGGACTGCGATTGCTCGAGGACACCGAGCGCCAGCAGGCTATCCAACTCCAAGCGCTGAGAAATGATTAAGCCGCAGGCAAGGCCAGCGCCGCAGCACTTGCCGCGGAACCCGTGTTTGATCGATTACTAGCCAAATACGCACAGCAGGCGACTCGCCAAGCTCGCTAATGCAGTTACTGATAACGCCTTTGGCAGTGGTCGATCTTGAGGAGATCGGCGACTACATTGCACAAGACAATCCGGTTCGCGCCGGAACTTTCGTGGCTGAGTTGCGTGCGCATTGCGAAAAGATTTGTCTCAACCCTGCGGGCTATCGGCGGCGGCCCGAGCT
>Ga0136642_1000705_pt1 | contig 16096 bp, 9 predicted proteins | sample LowCatLa1302831Y_FD_115313 | JGI IMG/M metagenome (GOLD analysis project Ga0136642, IMG submission 115313) | Freshwater microbial communities from Lower Cathedral Lake, Yosemite National Park, California, USA - 13028-31Y | ecosystem: Environmental > Aquatic > Freshwater > Lake ... | reverse complement strand
CTTTAATCTTGGCAATCTCATATAATGATTCGTCTGTAGTAACCGGTGTATTATCGTCTAACCTGGAAACATCTCGAAGAATTAATTCTTTACTAGCCTCACTTTTTCTTTGTGTATCACTTAATGAAGACAAATAAATATACACTTTTACTGTTCTTAATTCTTCAGGTAGCTGCTCGTGACTGCAAATACGGCGTGCTCTACCAACTACTTGTTGTATTCTTACCATATTCCAATATGGTTCCATAATATGAACAAACCTGGTATTTTTCAAATTAATACCTTCAGCACCACTAGCTGATATCATTAATACACGAATCGCTTCTCCATAAATATTGTTTTCACTATGTTCTCTTAATTTTTGTGTAATTGATTCAGGTACAAATTTCCAATCACCATTATAAATATTACGAATAATTTCCTTTTCTTCAGCTGTTTCTGTACCAGTATACAATGCAAATTTAGGCTTATTTACGTCGTCGTCACTCTCCACTACCTCCCATTGATCTGTTTCCCCATTTTTTTTAATTTTGAATTCGGAAAATCCATTTTGTTCCAAAACCATCTTGAAAATCCCGATCCCTTCCATTGTACGAAATTGAGAATATACTAGATGTAATCCTTTGTTTTCTTCGTCTAAAATATTTTCCAACATTCTTAAAAATTTTGGACTGTACAATTGTAGGTTTATTGGTGAGAAATATTCAGATGAATTACTTTTTAACTGTTCCAATGCTGCCTTAATTCTTTCTTTATATTCGATTGTGGCAGGTTTATTTGATTCTTCTTCGGGAACATCAACGTCTTCGTTTTCTTCATTGTTTTCCATTCCGTCAATATTCGCTGCTTCTTTTTCACTGTCTGGTAAAGGTCGTTTGACATCTCCTGGGAAAGCAAAATTACAGGCTGATCTAGAATAAATTCGATAAGTAGATGAAATAGTAAATAATTCTTCCTTTGACATCTTTTTACGCATACGTTTTAATGATGTATCACGTTCACTTTCTTCCTTACGTATTTTTTCATATTCAGTAAACTGATGATCGCTCATATCCACACTTTCAATATAATATTTTTCACCATCATCATCTAATACTATACGTGGGAGTAATTGTTCTTGTGCACTTTTAAAATAGGATGTTAATCCTAATATTCTGCGTTGAAATAATGATTTATTTTTCATTTCTTTTCCGTCACTACTATCCTCTGTAAACATTTGTAAAAAATCATCCGAATTATCCGGCAATGTCTTATGGTATTTTACTTCAATATTATCGGTGTAAACAGATAATCCATTATTTTTTAAAATATTTTGTATTATTGAAACAAACTTTTCGTCACTGATATTTCCTGAATCACTCAGTTGTACACCATTATATTTTTCAAAATCTCCTTCGCCGCCATAAATCGGTGAATATTCGTTTGAGTTGTATTGATCATCAAAAAACAATTCATTCATTTTTTCTTCTTCATTGATATTGCTATGGTCGTCCATTTCTAATTCGGCAACAACAGTTTCGGTATTAATAAACATTTCTTCAGCATTATTTTTCTTTGTTTTCCTTGTTTTTTGTTTTTTACTGTCACCACCCGCTTTTTTACTAGGTCCGGGTTTACGCATATTAATAAATCCATAAGGATTACGCGTAACGGTTAATGTATTACCGCTATATTCTACATAATCATAAGTACGTAAATTGGCGATTTCAAACATTTCCAAGATAGTATCCCGATTGATTTTTGTTGTTGTCTTCACATTTAATGGAAATGTCCACGTCTTAATATATCCGCGCAATATATTGTATAAAATACCGATTTCATTCGGGTAATTAATAATAGGAGTACCTGTTAATAAAACAATTCTTGCATTGGATGCTTTCATTAAATAATTGTACAATTTGTATGCAATTGAATTTGGCGATTTAATTTTATTTACAATTCGACTAACAAAATTATGCGCCTCGTCAATAATCACTACAGCATTATCAAACGGATTTTTAGTATCATTTTCTGTCCATTCGGCCATTTTATTTGTATTTAATCCATTGTAATTCACATCCTTGTATTTGGTACGTATCATCATATTAATTTGCTCATCAATTGAAAATTGATCATTATCAGAAAGTGCAGTAAAATTCGCGGGTTTATTCACATCAACCAACCAAGCACCTTTATTTTTTTGAATTGTCTCCATCGGTAATGATAATGCGCTAGACAAAACTTGAATATACTCAGGTTTACCGTCGGTAGATACAAATTCCCAATACTGATTTTTTTTGTAGATAAGATCGCCGCATTTTTTAATTTCGGTGAAAAAATTCATTTTCAAAGAAGCAGGTGTCATTAATACAATCGGTTTTTCACTCTTCATACCCTCGGCAATAGCAATACTACTGCAAGTATTATGTGTTACAGTAAAATCACCCATTAAATAACGACAATTACCATCCAGGGTAAATCCATAGTAATCGTCTTCGTTAATATAATTCACTGTGATACCTGTGACCAAGACATCTTTTATTTGTTTTCTTTCTACAGCACGTTTTCTAGGAATCATTGTGGGGATTTCTTCAATACCGTTGCCATTAATATTTATTCTGAAAGCACTTCCTTCTTTTTTAATGCCATTATATGTCCAAAGTCCTCCACAAGCATCGCTTGTTTCGGACTTAGTTGTTGGAGGCTTATTGCCCCCTGACCAAGAAGTTTTTTTGTGTGATTTATAACAAGAGAATCCGAGACTTCGTGCTAAGAATATAACGTCATCCATTAATTGTTCATTTTTTTGTGTAAATTCAAACCCACCGTTTAATAAACTACCGTCACTATCAAGTAATCCTGCAAGCAATTTTAATCTATTTTCCCGAGAATTGCATTTATACAAATGTGGTATATGTTTATTATTTAACATATCAAAATCGCGCAAAGCATTTAAAAATACGTTGTTGCCTCGTTTACCGTTTCCTGATATTCCATAATTATAATCATTGATGTAATTCAACGATAATTCATAATTTGGTAAATTCTTCGCAAAATAGTATAATACGGTAGAATCCTGGCTGGTTATTGTTGATCCTCTTGAACTACCGTCACCTAACCAATAACCTATCATATACGGATCAATAGGAAGTTCTTTTTCGGTAAATTCAACAGGTACTTTGTAACCTTTTAATGATGCTTTTGTTTTTTTGGATAAGTTCAAATAGTCTTTTACAGGAATCTCGAAGACATTGTCATTACGTGTAACATCTTGTAGAATATCATCATAAAATGTCTTAGCATATTTGCACATTTCATCTTTATTGGATTTATCTTTTCTAAATGTGAACGTTTTAGATTGAAATTTGTTATTTTCAATCCATTGAACATTATAGCTGGTATTTTTATTGTGATCATTGTAACTAAATTTTGGAAATCCTGATGCACGTAAACATAAAATATGTTCTTGATTAACTATGTATTTTTCACCCTTTGTGGGGACAATTTCGTACATTTTATCTACTCCTCTTGCTAAAGACAACACTGTACGAGGCTTTGAATCATCTCCCATTAATAAATCTCCGACTTCGATATTTTGCACCATTTTAATTATTCCGTCAGATAACAAAATAGGTGTATCTTTTTTATGACATTTCCCAGATCCTAATCCGTGTAGTAACAGCAATCCACGGTAAGGAGTATAAATATTTAAATAATCACGTACAATTTGTTGATGAATAAGTAATTGAAAATCCTCACTCTGAGATCGTTTTTCACAACTAATAGAGTCTTGTGCTTCATTAATTTGCTGCAAATAAGGTTCAAATAATTTATTAATTTTTTGTGTAAATAATTTACGATTATTCATATAATATTGCGGTGAGCGATAAATAATTTTTTCGGCAGCTTTCGGTAATCGAGATAATACGGTTTCTGATCCAATTTTTGAAATAGTTGCAATATGTTGCTTTTTAGCTCTAGGTTTTTTAATTACTATTTCACCCAAATCCTCCAGTGGCTTTAGTTGTTGGAGGCTTATTGCCTCCTGACCCAAATCTTCTGTTGATATTTCTTTGTCAGGTTCTTCGGTAGGAGGTATAACAGGTTCGGCTTTTACTCCCTTTTTAACTTTACGTTTAAATACAATAGGTTCTTCGACAGGTGGAGATATTTCTTCATCTTTTGTTTCGGGTACAGGCACACCTTCTTCTTCTTCTTCATCATCTTTTTCTTCAGAAAATAAAGATTTTTCCGGTTCATTATTGATTGGCATTTTCGACATAGGCATCGTACGTTTAACTGATGACAAATCACGATCTTTAATACGTTTTAATATATCAGCACGGTTAATAGTAGAGTGTTCTCGATAATCAATATATTTAACCGGAATTTTTTTGGATACATTTTCAATACGTTTCTCATCATCCCCTTCTTTTATTTCTTCATTATCTTCTTTTTGTAAATCCGCGTTGAGACGAATATCGAATGACTTTTGTGTACTGGGATTAGGTCGTTTTTTTAATTTATCTAAAATAAACATTTTATGATGACAATGTATATATAATAAATACATACATTATTTTGTATTACGAAACCAACAGTTTTTTTAAAAAAACTTACTCATATTTTAATAAATTATTAATAGCATTTTCACAAGCAGTTTGTTCGGCCTTCTTTTTAATTTTGTGATGTCCATCGCCTAAGAAAACCAATATTTTTCCATACAATGACATATGTTGATGTATTTCGGTATATGATTTAAAATTCTGTATTTTTATACAATTTGTAATTACGGCTTCGTGAATAGCTTGTCCTAAACACAAAAATACACCCATATGAAATCCAGTTTCAACATTATATTCAGTAATTTCCATATAATGCGGTGTCACCTTAAATTCTTTTTGTATTTTGACTTGTAAAATATTTTTATAATTGTCATCATTGCGAATTAAATTTATCCAATTAACGTGTTTTTCAAAAACATTTTGAACGAAAATTTGCACCATTTGAAATCCAGGACCAGTAACAAATAAATTTTTAAACCAATTACCTTCATCATTGATAGAAATTTTATTGAAATCTAAAAACATTGCACCGATAAACGATTCAAATAAACAACCCAATTTCTTGAGATTAGTTCGTGTATATTTTGTTTCGGCGTGTTTTGATAAAACAAACCATTTATGCAAACCCATTTCATAGGCGATTTTTCCAATAGATTCGTTTTTAACTAAAGCAATTTTCTTTTCTGTCATAAATCCCTCATTTTCTTTAGGAAACCGAATATATAAATAATATTTGACGATACATTCTAACACGCCATCACCAATAAACTCAAGTCGTTCATTCGATTTAGTATACAATGGCAAACAATCTTCAGGGCATTTAGAAATTATAATATTATTTTGTTTATTTTCGTTAATAGGGCGTCTAATATATGATCTATGTACAAATGCGCGTTTATATAAATTAATATTGTGAATTGGAACATTAATATTATAATTATGTAATATTTGTCTGATCTCGTCTTCTTGAATTTGTTTATTTAGTGGATTATAAGGATCAAAGATTAATATTTCATCACCATTGTTATTTTTTTCTACTCGAATATCATCATCCATACTAGAATATATCACATTATTATTATTCGTAATATCGGGTGAACTGCTTCCGCTTCCCGGTATAGCATAAGGATTATCAGACATTGTGTGATCGGGAGTAATACTCGTAAACGACGTATTGATATGTATATTGTTCATTTTATTCAGTTAATAAAATGAAATATATTGAATGGTTATATAATCTAACAGACTTGTTTTTATATATTTTATCTATAACATAAAAAAAATATATTTAGTAATAGTATAATAGAATTTTTGAATGCCTAAAGGAAATATGTTTTCTCGCTCAAATCGCTCTCAAATGACAAGTAGTCATCTTGTTGTTCAAAATCAAGGTGGTGGTAATAAGAAAGCCGGCCTTGTCCCTCGCGTCGCTAAAGAATATATGTTTAAGGTTTACACCCACTATAATGCCACCCTTCCTTTGTCTATGTGGATGAAGAACCGTGGTCCTCAAGCCAGTCAAACTCGTCCTATCCAAGGTCGCCCTGAGAACTATATCGGTGCCGGAGGTCGTTATTAAATTATCAACCTTTTTTATATTTATTGAACTAGCATAGAAACAATATAATGTATTTCATTATATTGTTAAATGAAAATTATTTTGGATAATAGAGAACATCATTTATGTGAAAAATGTCAAGCATATATCGAAGACAATAATGAAAAATATTCACGAATATATTTAGAAAAAAAAACGTTACTGATTGGTGATATTATTTTAGAAACTGACAATGGTGAAACAATTTGTATATTTGAACGTAAAACATTTGCCGATTTATTAGCAAGCATTAAAGATGGCAGATACGAGGAACAATCACTTCGTTTGAAACATACGTCGGGTATTCATTCACATAATATTATTTATTTGTTGGAAGGGATGTTCTCACAATTACGTTCTCCTCAAGAAAAACAAGTTATTTATTCAGCAATGGCATCCATCCAATTTTATAAAGGTTTTACTTCGTTACGCACATCTTCTCTGCAAGAAACTGCCGAGTTAATCATTCATTATGCCGATAAAATACATCGTAATCATTGTAAAAATGAAAAAATTTGTTTTTTACCTCAAGATCCTAATTTAAATGAACCAAATACAAATCAAGCAGTTGATACTGTAGTCAAATCATACAGTAATTTTGTGAAATCGGTTAAAAAAGAGAACATTACTATTGAAAATATCAATGAAATAATGTTATGTCAAATCCCTGACGTAAGTTCTCAAACAGCATCTGTAATAATGAAAGAATTTAAAACAATTTCAAATTTAACAGATTCATTAAAATTGAATTCGTGCATTTTAGATTTTTTTACTTGTACTGATAAAAATGGTAAGGAACGCAAAATACGAAAAAATGTTATTGAAAATATTAAGTTATATTTAATCGAGAAAGAATTTGTTTGTTAATATATATAAAATTGAAATCGTATGAAATCACTTAAGGAAATCAAAAAAAATAGATGTACAATTAAGCGTAAAATGTCAACGAAAAGTAAAATCAATAAGGGTGGTGTACGACAATCATCAAGACTGAATCCATCAGGGCTATCTATAGAAACAAAACCTCTTGGAAACGAAAGAAAAGATGCTAACTTTTCTCCAGAAACTATCAGTGTATTTATTAATTCATCCATACAAGAAAACAATCCTGTAATAATCAGTTTACCAGTACCATTCGAACGACACGCATTTCTTATATTAGTTTTGCCACGTGTAAAAAAAATAATGGTGGCAGATTGGTTTGTACGTAATATTGGAGAAATTGAAGACAATAAATGGAGTGTATATAACATTTTTATGGCATTATTACAAGAAAAATATCGAGGTTATAATTTTGAGTTCTTTCCAGTCGATAAAAAATTACATAAAGAATCTATGAAACACCACAAAGACAACGGAGGATCGGGAGGATGTTCTGATTATATTTACAAATGGATAGAAAAATACAACGGTGATCTGGAATATCTATTATCCGTTTCTAGATAATGAATCTAGAAAACATTTCGAATCATCAAAGGTTTTACTCGATAAAACCCATATAAAATTTATGAAAATCTACTATGAACCGCACCGGATGCCTTTGTTTCTACATCATCCCATTTGCTTCCGTGAATATCTTTCGTTGTTTCAGAAAAACTAACAGGTGAATCGTGTATTTTATCTAAATTGTTATAAACACCAATTTGTAATCCATAAGGGTCAAACGATGGATACCCACTTCCATTATATTGACTAATATCATCACTCGCGTCAATAACTTCTGCTGGATTTTGCGCAGTACCATAATCACTTGTTGCAATTTGTTTTAATTTCAGATCGGGACATTGTACGCCCATTTTTTTTCTCGCATCAATATAATTTTCATAATCATCCATATTTAAAAATGTTATAAAATCATTCGGGGAGTCTGAATTAAACAAAATAATTCTACCATCTTCGCGTTGTCCTAATGTATCAGGGCAATAGGTGGGTAAAACTTGTGTCATAGGTTCATATACTATTTTTATTTTGTTAGTATATACAACATAAATACCAGCAATAAATGTTAAGCATAAAAACACGATAAATAGTATACTCATTATTTTGATTTTCATTAGATATATAAAAATCAAAAGAAAAAAATATTAGGGTACGTAAGAAACTGGACAATTAATATTGTATTTGTTGTCTATTTTTATAAAATCTTCCACGTAAGGCAAAATATCCCAATGTTTTGTTACATTGGCTTGTGGACCATCGCCGTCATCTCGCCAAGGGTAATACACTTCTAATTTCCAATTGAGATGGTTCAATCTTTCCACCTCAGGACAGAATTGGTATTTATCTATTTTGTTAGGAACACATACTCCTTTGTCATTGTATACACCTTGTACCTGTTTTCCGTTATCATCTTTTGTAAAACAAGGTTGCCCTTGACGTGTACCGCCGCCAAAACCATCACCGCCGCCACCGCCGCCACCGCCACCGCCACCACCGCCACCACCGCCGCCACCACCGCCACCACCGCCACCATTAGAAAACGCATTTAAATCAATATCGCGTTCATTCATAAGCAATTTATAACAGGCATCCCCTGCGTGTATGTGACCACTATTATTATGAGTTTTACTACAAGTTCTAAAATCGTGTTCTCTATTATCGAACGATTCTTTTAAATTTGAAAAAAAATACATTATAAATATGATAGTTAGTAACATAACTAAAATACAAATATTATAGTATTTCATTATTTTCATCAGGTTATATTTTTATAATATATAGAGAGTATAAAATTATTTTAGATTAATATATATATAGAATGTTTTTCCTTTCCACGTATAAAAATAGAAATAGAACATTGAACCATCCACAAAAAAATAATACGACGCGTAAAATGTTGAGAAAACCTAAAATAATAATAGGTAAAGTCTACGCATCGTGGTGTGGTCATTGTGTTGATTTGGCAAAAATTTGGCCACAAGTGATCAAAAGCGCAAAGAGTTCAGTACCGCAAAAGAATTCGATACGTTTTGTTTCCATCGAAGAGAAAGGATTGGATAATAAATTGAAGCATTTCTACAAGAAATATCATATTAGCGAAAATGAGAAAATAAAAGTGAATGGATATCCAACCATATTTAAAATAAAAGACGGATCAATAACTTATTTTGATGGAGAGCGAAACGTTGAATCAATCAAAAATTGGATCGTAAAACCTTAAAAAATTGAATAAAATAATACAAAACAAGATAAATGTATTATTTTATAACCAACAATACAATGGAAAACACCAAAAATCCAGTGGATTTAGTTGTTGGCGGCTTATTGTCCCCTGACCAACCTGAAGAAATTATTAGAATAACTAAAAAAAAAATATTAGGAAAAACGTTTCGTCTCCTCGATTTCAGAGTTTTTGATGAAACGCCCACAAAAGAACAATGTTCGTCATCAGACGATGAAATACACCAACATTCATTTACAGATGAATATACATTTGTAATACAAATGTTTGGTATTAGCGAAACAGGTAAAACAGCCTCCATATTTATCGATGATTTCCACCCGTTCTTCTATATCAAGGTAGATGATAACTGGACAGACTCAAATGTGGGATCATTTATGACGGATATTCGTAAACGAATGGGCAAATATTACGAAAATTCGATCGTGTCATCAAAATTAGTGAAACATAATAAATTGTATGGATTTACCGCAGGAAAGAAGGAAAGTTTCATTTATGTAGAATTTAAAAATACGCGTGCTATGAACAAAATGAAAAATTTCTGGTTCTATTACGAAGGAAAAGAAAAGCATATGAAAAAATTCACATTCCAAAATACAAAAATGGAAATATATGAATCTAATATTCCACCTTTATTGCGTTATTTCCACATCAACAATATCAGTCCTTCAGGATGGATTTACATTCCAATTAATCGCACATACCAAACACCAATGAAAACAACAACTTGCACGTATGAATATATTTGCAAAAAATCGCACATAAAATCATTACCAGATAAGGAAACACCTGTTCCTTATAAAATCTGTAGTTTTGATATTGAAGCAAGCAGTAGTCACGGTGATTTTCCTATTCCTGTTAAAAGTTACAAACGACTAGCAACGAATATGGTGGACGTATTTTACAATTTATTGAAAAACAAAAGTCAAGCTGTTATGTTGCTAAAAAAGGTAATACTGACAGCGTTTAATTTTGATAAATTTGCGGGTGTGGATATTGTATATCCCAAAGCAAAACACGTCATAACAAAAAGAAGCATTGAAAAATTGATCGAAATCTTATTGAATGAACCCATAGAAAACGCCAAAAAAATGAACACTGAAGAAAACAATTCGGCCATTCTAACAATTGATATGATGTTTGCACAACAAGCCAAGATAAATTCCGCCGACGATTCAAATGAAGTGAATGACGATGGTGAAACCGAAGCCAATATGGAAGTGGATAAAAGCAAATTTTATACAAAAAATAAAACGAAAAAAGTGGAAGTGACTTGTACATTGATCGACGTACTAACCAACGATATTTACGATCGTGAAGACAAGATAGCATTAGCAAATGATTTACTAACACTCTTATTTCCTAGTTTAGAAGGTGATAAAGTCACATTTATCGGTTCTACTTTTATGAAATATGGACAAAACGAACCCTATCTTAGTCATTGTTTGGTTTTGAAAGACTGTGACCCTGTGGAAGGTGCAGTGATCGATTGTGTAGACACGGAACGTGATATTTTATGCAAATGGACAGAATTAATTCAACAAGAAAATCCTGATATTATTATTGGGTATAATATATTTGGTTTCGATTATGAGTTTATGTTTCGACGTGCTCAAGCAAACAATTGTGATCGAGAATTCCTGATGTTATCAAGAAAAAAGGAAGAATTATGTGCGAAAGAAGATCCACAAACGGGCGATTTGTCTATTGCAAATATGAAAATAGTGTTAGCAACAGGTGAATATGATCTGCGTTATTTTGAAATGTCAGGACGACTACAAATTGATATGTACACATACTTCAGGCGTGGATTTAATTTACCTTCATATAAATTAGACAGTGTTGCAGGTCAATATATTAGCGATGATATTAAACGTGTGGAATACATAGATCATCCCATTCTGGGTAAAGTGACAGAATTGTATAGCAAAAATTTGACAGGATTACATAAAAATGATTTTATTCATATTGAAATGATTGGATTTACATCGGATTATATTCACGATGGTAAGAAATTCAAAGTGTTACAGATTGACAGTAATCGAGAAGTCACTGAAGCAATCAAAGGAAAGGAAGTAACTAATAAATATAATGTAATTATCATTGACGGTCATCCAGAAATGGACACAACAAAACCACTGAAATGGGGAACAGCCAAAGATGATGTTTCACCGCAGGACATTTTCCTATTAGCAAACGGTTCTTCCGCTGATCGTGCAATTGTTGCGAAATACTGTATTCAAGATTGCAACTTAGTGCATCATTTGATGAATAAAATCGATGTGATCACAGAATATGTCGAAATGTCAAGGATTTGCAGTGTACCCATTAGTTTCTTGGTATTTCGCGGCCAAGGAATCAAATTAACCAGTTATGTTGCCAAAAAATGCCGAGAGAAAGATACGCTAATGCCTGATATCGAAAAAACGACTGAAGCAGATGGATATGAAGGTGCGATTGTATTGCCACCCAAATGTTCTATGTATATGGATAATCCAGTGGCGTGTGTTGATTACTCTTCACTGTATCCGTCATCAATGATTAGTCAGAATTTGTCTCACGATAGTAAAGTGTGGACAAAAGAATACGATTTATCAGGTAAACTAATCAAAGAAACCGGTGAAAAAGACAAAAATGGAAATTATACATACGATGATTTGCCGGATTATCAATATATTGATATAGAATTTGACACATTCAAAACATTCAGAAAAACAGCGACATCCAAGATCGAAAAGGTAAAATCAGGTATAATGGTTTGTAGATGGGCACAATTGCCCAACAATCAAAAATCGATTTTACCTTCCATTTTGGAAGAATTGTTAAGCGCGCGTTCCCAAACCCGTAAAATGATTAAGACGGAGAGTGATCCATTTATGCAAAATATATTGGATAAACGACAGCTCGGTTACAAGGTGACTGCAAATTCATTGTATGGTCAATGTGGTGCAAAGACGTCGACGTTTTACGAAAAAGATATCGCTGCATCAACTACAGCTACCGGTAGACAAATGATTATTTATGCCAAGACCATCATTGAGGAAGTATACGGAAAACGTGAATATGATACAATTTGTCACGGACCGGTATTAACCAACGCAGAATACGTCTACGGTGACAGTGTAGCAGAACATACACCTGTAAAGATTCGAATAAATAAGTCAAAAATAGTTATTTGTCAAGTTTATGAAGTCGCGCGCATATATGGTAATAATAATTGGATAACTTGTAAAGAAGAAGGAAAACAAGAAAAGGAATTTTGTGAATTGACAGATGTTGAATCGTGGACAGAATTAGGATGGACGACATTGCATCGGGTAATTCGGCATAGGTTAGCTCCACATAAAAAAATGATGCGTGTTTTGACTCATACAGGTTTAGTAGACGTAACGGATGATCATTCACTATTGTCACCTCAAGGAAACGAAATAACTCCAAAAGATTGTAGTATTGGTACAGAATTATTACACTACAAAACTAATAAGTATGATTACCAAGAAAATACTACTTACACGAAGGAACAAGCTCAAGTAATGGGATTCTTCTTTGGTGATGGTAGTTGTGGAGCATACATTTGTGACAGTGGAAAGAAATCATCTTGGGCATTGAATAATGCGTCAGTTGATTTAATAGTAAAATATACCGAATTGTGTAAAATTGCTTATCCTGAATTTGATTGGACGGTAATGGATACATTAAATAGTTCTGGTGTATATAAAATTTCACCAAGATCGAGTAAATATGGATCTATTGTTGAATTTGTGAAACAATATCGTGATATGATGTATTATAATTTTTGTAAAATTATTCCCACTGATATATTCAATGCTACTGCAGAAATACAAATGGCGTTTTGGGAAGGAATGTATGATGCAGATGGTGATAAAGATGTTAAAGGATACATTAGAATCGATCAAAAAAATCAAATTAGTGCGGCGCATATTGCTGAATTGGCAAATATTCTTGGGTGGCAAACTTCCATAAACACACGAAGTGATAAACCAGATATTTATAGAATTACAATGACTCAACGAACACAACGTAAGAATCCCAATGCGATTAAGAAAATACATCAGATTCCGTATTCTGGTTATGTATACGATTTTACAACAGAGAATCACCATTTTGCGGCAGGTATAGGAAGTATCATCGTTCATAATACGGATTCTGTATTCTTTACGTTTAATCTGAAAGACAATGTAACAGGAGAGAAAATTCGTGGTAAAAAGGCGCTGGAAATTACGATTGAGATCGCCCAAGATGCAGCAAAATTGTGCAGTAGCTTTTTGAAGCCACCGATGGATCTCACTTACGAAAAAACATTAATGCCGTTCATCTTGTTATCCAAAAAGCGTTATGTCGGGATGTTATACGAAGAAGATGCTAACAAAGGAAAATTAAAATATATGGGGTTATCGTTGAAGCGTCGTGATTCGTGTGATTATTTGAAAGACGTTTACGGAAATATCCTGAATATTTTGATGAAAGAGAACAATGTACAATCAGCCATCCAATACTTGGACGCAGCATTGGAAAATTTGATTGAAGGTAAAGTACCTATGGATAAATTAGAAATTACCAAAGCTTTACGAAGTGATTACAAGAATCCCAATCAAATTGCCCACAAAGTATTAGCGGATCGAATTGGACAGCGTGATCCAGGAAATAAACCCAAACCAGGGGATCGAATGAAATTCGTCCATATTGTTAATAGTAAAGGACTTTTGATGGGTGACCGCATTGAAACACCGGAGTATATTATTGAAAATAAATTGCAAATGGATTATATGCATTATATTACCAATCAATTGATGAAACCTTTACAACAGTTATTTGGACTGGCATTGGAACAAATCTGGGAACATCAAGGAAAAACCTCGGCAATTAAAACATTTCATAAGGATATGGAAAAATTGGAAAAAGACACCAACAACAATTTGGAAGAATTTATGAAAAAGAAAGAAAAACATTGTTCAAAGAAAATAGAAATTTTACTGTTTAAAAAGTTTTTGGACAAGGTATATAATGAGAAAAACAAAATTCGTACCTTGGATATGTTTGGATTTAAAAAATAAATAACACGTAGAATACATATTTCAATTTTTTTTACTGAAATATGTATGATAAGAGAACCTAAGGTAGAGTAATGTTATCTGATGGTGAGGATATTTCGACTTCTATTTCAATGGCTATTTCATCAGACATATTATTATTTGTATCAATGTTCTCGTTTGGATGTATATCACTTGTGATAGAATTATGCCTTGTCATATTTCTACGTGTATTTTCAACACCGTGTATAATAAATGTACTAATATCAAATCTACAACAAGGGCATTTATTATCACGACGGAACCAATTAGTGAGAGCATCACTTTTAAAGATATGACCGCACGGTATAATTTGCATAATTTGTTCTCCGACGATAAAATCTTCTAATGTTATAGGACATCTGGGTTCAGAAAAAGAAATATTATATGGTATGATTCGTGTTGACAAACGAATCATTTCAGGACTTAATGGAATTAATGATGAAGTGTTCACTCGTGTAGTATTGCGTCGGAGTGGTTCATATAGAAAATAAGAAACATTACGTCCTACGTCAAAACCATTCATTTCATTAGAATGGTTTTGACGAGGCGCATAATTACGACGATTTTCTTCAGTAATAATATTTAATATATTTTCAATATTACGTTGATAATCGCGATAATTCATATTATATTCGTGCATGTTCATATTTAATTGATACAACGTATCATATAATTCACCAAAATTAGTACGATTATCGTTATTATTATTATTATTGTTACGTCTGTTATTATTATGATTTGTCTGATTTTGTTGATTGAAATTATTTGTAGGCCGATTGGTCTGACTATTATTATTAGTATTATTAACTTGAGGTATAGATCTGCGAATATTAGATATAGGTATTCTGAATGCAGAATTATTTTCATTCGCTGATTCCATAGTTTGATTGTACGATGTATCTCTTATATTTTCAGAAATAATATTTGTATCATTATTGATAGTTTGATATCGTTGCAAAAAATCATTTATATTATCTGAATTGATAATATCGGAAAGAATGTTCTCTAATTCATCTTGAACAAGGTTGGACAAATTATTTAAATTCATAATAAAATATAAAGGTTATAATTTATATATATTTACACTTATTAAATTAATGTATTCTAAATATAATAATAAAGGATATACTGGATTAACAAATTTGGGTAATACTTGTTTTTTAAATTCGTGTGTACAAGTTATAAATCACACATATGAATTACACGATCTATTTGATTCAAATAAAATAAATAAATATATTAAAAATGATGTTAGTGATAGCATAATTATTAAAGAATGGAACGATTTACGAAATGTGATGTGGAGTAATAATGGTACAGTGTCGCCGAATCGTTTTGTTAATAATGTACAAAAAATAGCACGGGAAAAAAATAAGGAACTTTTCACAGGTTGGAGTCAAAATGATATGCCAGAATTTTTATTATTTATGATTGATTGTTTTCATAACAGTTTATCCAGAAAGATAAATATTAAAATTTCAGGAAAGATTGAGAACCATATTGATAATTTGGCAGTGAAATGTTATTCTATGCTGAAAGATGTTTATTCCAAAGAATATTCAGAAATAATGGATTTATTTTATGGAATTTATGTTTCAGTATTGGTTTCTGCGGATGAAAAAGTGAATCATACTATTAATCCAGAGAGTTTTTTTGTTTTAGATTTACCGATTCCAACAGG
>Ga0136642_1000703_pt1 | contig 16131 bp, 18 predicted proteins | sample LowCatLa1302831Y_FD_115313 | JGI IMG/M metagenome (GOLD analysis project Ga0136642, IMG submission 115313) | Freshwater microbial communities from Lower Cathedral Lake, Yosemite National Park, California, USA - 13028-31Y | ecosystem: Environmental > Aquatic > Freshwater > Lake ... | reverse complement strand
GTCTCGAATCCACGTCGTTTCCCGCCAAACCCGCTCCACGAATCTAATGAGGGATTCCATCCACTAAGGAATTTAGTGTCATCTTGAAATAATATGCCCGCCGCGCTAAAACTCATCCGCCTTCTTTGTCCGAGGACTTTAGAAAATGCCAAAAGCCGCAATACAAATTTCCGGAGAATTTCGTTGCCTTCATCTTATGAAGGATTACTATGAACGAAATATTTTACAAGATCTAGAACGGCGGGGCTATGCCGTTGATGTCTTTGTACATTGTTGGAAGCGCGATGAAACGTCGCTGGGTACATATCCATTTGAAGGGCGCGGCGACTGGCATAAGACAATGGCAGTCTTTTCAAATGCCGATGGTGTAAATTTGTTTAAACCAACCTCCTATTTATTTCAAGAACCAGATGAAGTAACCATATTGAAAGATAAAAATAGATTTGTAAATATGTATTATTCCATTTTCATGGCAAATCATTTACGAAAGATATATGAAATGAAAACTGGCAGCAAATATGATCTCGTGATTCGGTATAGAACCGATTGTATTGTAAATGAACCACTTCTGAAAGATTTACCGCTACAGACATCATTTCTAGTAATTCCTAGATCAACGAAAACCACTAATTGCGATGGACCGTGGAATGATGGTGATGATAAGCATGTCTGCGACTGGCTCGCCTACGGAACTCCTGACTGTATGAATACATACTGTGATACATTTATAGGATGGGTATCTGAGAATGAAACACCTGAAGGTGAGGCGTGCCTTGCCATTTATTTATCACGTAATAATCAAAAAATCATACGCTCCGACTTATCCTTTTTCATCGTTGAAGGAAACGGTCAAATACGGGGTATACTGCGTAATAGTACTATTTAAAAGAACTGTGAAAAGACAAGCGAAGAAGATAAATGTCTGGGCGCGGTGTGACGATTCAGGAAATGGAGGATGTTTCACGGACATTTGGTGGTCCGGACTTCAACCTAAGCGGCGACGTAGGTAATGTTATAGATATAACGGATAACTCCGACATTCTTGGTTTAAATATGTTAGCAAACCAGTCAAAAATTTCAATTGGTCCTCGGGAAAATTCATCATCATACAGTGCGCCGCAGCAGGTCCAGGTGCCGATGGATTCACAGCAAATGTCTGAAATTGAATTGTCGCCCCTGGAAAACCTTGACACGATCACGCTAAATATGGACCCTAGCACCATGGGTGCTAATATACAGATAAATAAGGAACAGGGTATTTACAGCAATTCACAGAGTGCATCGGGTCCTGGTATCAGCTTGACGCCGGCGCAGGTTCACAGGAATCCTGAGGAGGAGAAAAAGGAGAAGATCGAATACTTGAATAAGCTCCAGCGCCTTGAGCAAAAGGGATTTCCTGTCTCTAAGCGATTCACAATGGACAATAATCTGGATGAGATCAAGCAGGAATTCAATCGCCTTGTAGATGCGCGCAACCTGGAGGGCTCTCTCCGTTTTCAAAGACAGGCGCTCATGGGCGTCGTGACGGGTATGGAGTGGATGAACAATCGGTTCGACCCGTTTGATCTGAACCTCGAGGGCTGGTCCGAGTCTGTACACGAAAATGTAGAGGATTTCGATGAGATCTTTGAAGAGCTCTATGATAAGTACAAGGACAGAGGAAAGATGCCGGCTGAGGCTCGCCTCGTCTTTGCGCTCGCCGGCTCAGGGTTCATGTGTCACGTTAGTAACACCTTCATGCGTCAGCGTCTTGGACAGGGCATGGACAATGTGTTGAAGAACAATCCGGATCTGGCGCGCCAGTTTGCGGCGGCGGCGGCAGCGGAGGCTGGGTCGGGTTTCGGTAACTTCATGGGCATGGCTATGGGACAACAGCAGCCGCCTGGACCTGGCTTAGCCCCGCAACCGATGCAGCAGCAAGGTCCGACCGGCGCCTTCTTCGGTAGTTCAAAGCAGCAAGGCGCAGCGACACCGCAGCCTCTGACACCGCAGAATATTGCGTCCGTTGAGCCGCCGCGCACAGCCAGGCGAGAGATGCGCGGACCGAGTGGTGTGGATGATATCTTGAAGACGTTCGAGGAGGTCCGCCGCGCCGAGGCAGTCGGCAACTTTGAGCCGCCTCCTATGTCCATGGGTGCACCGCCCGCCATGAATCAGCCTGCAGTCCAGATTGCGGCTGAGATGGAGAGTGTACATAGCGGTGATCTCGGCAGCACAACGGAGTCAAGTAGAGGTGGCGGTCGTGGTCGCAGACGCAGACAGCCGGTCGGCAATACAATCACTCTACAGGGTTTGTAAAAATAAGTCTAATAAATAGGTAGTGAATGAGCAAGAATAATTCGGTAAATATAATAAAATCTCCAATTGCTGTCTTCACATTTGGACGTTTTCAACCCCCGACAAGTGGTCATAAAGTACTAATTGATGCTGTTTCAAGAATCGCTAAGGAAAATGGTGGCGATGGATATGTTTTCGTTTCAAGTAAACTAAATTATGCTGGTCATAAAAATGTACAAGCAATTACGAGAAATATGAAAAAAGCGGGAAATTTTACATCTACGGGAAATAATGAAAATCCACTTACAGTTGATGTAAAGATGACCTATTTGAATAAAATGTACCCCAGTGAAGAAAGAGATATTCGTTTTATCAATACAACCAAGGGCGACTGTAGAACAGTTCCTTCTGTCTTTCAAAAACTGTTTGATGCTGGATATACAAAAGTCATTATGGTCGTTGGAAGTGATCGCGTGGAAAGTTTCGGCAAATCATTTAGCCGAGCCAACGATTCAGTAACAGTTGTTTCTGCAGGCGAACGAAATCTTGAAAACGAGTCATCAAATGATCCGACAAAAATGTCAGGTACAAAAATGCGAAAGGCTGCGCTCAGAGGAGATGTTGATTTTTTTGGAAAGGGTGTGAAGATAGGCTCGATGACAGATAGAGATGTTATTGATCTTATGAATTTAGTCCGTGCTGGGCTTGGTTTTCCACCCTTTGAAAGAAAGGGCGGAAAACGAAGAAATACAAGAAAACACCCAAAGATCTAAGAGTTTATCTTTTGCAGGTTCTGCATATAAATAAGTTCTGCAGTAAAAGGCTCTTTTTGCTTTGATGGCTCTTCTTTCGGCTGTACGCGCGCCTGCTTCTCCATGAGTTTTCTCAGAATATCCTGCTCCTCAGGTGATAAGCCAATTTGTCCCTCTTTAGTTTTTTCAGCAGCTTGAGGCGATCCCAGGTAAAACGTACTGTTTTCATTCAAGAGAACGGTCATAATAAGAACAACAAAGACTGTCATGATAAGCGCCACAATAATGTTGCGTGTTGCAACAAACAGCACTGTAAAGATTAGGCAGCGCCTGATCCATGGATGCTGAAAGAATTTTTCTTGTTCTTTTGACATTTCCATTCCTAGGAAGCGACCACCCAAATTGAGAAGAAGCATCATTAGTCCAATAAAATAAGGATTTGTGTTAATGCCCATAATGAGACCTTCAAGCGGATTTAGAGGTCCTATTGCTGCGGCAGCAAGAACCGGGGGCATAGTCGCCATTACTCTATCCAGGTTTGAGTTAGTTTATGGAGATCTTCAAAATAGAAGAAAGCTGTCAGAGCAACCATGGAGGCTACATACGGACTCCAGGATGCCGCCATAAAGACGAGGAAGACAATCGCTAGGCGCCAGATAGGATAGGCATAAAGTTTTACAAGTCCAATGCTGTAAGGAGATTCAAAGATAGCACCTTCAAATACATTCCAGATGAAAAAGACTGCCGTAACAACTACACAGAGGATTGTGTCTATTTTTTGGTGGTCCATTACGCTCTATCTACTATGTGGAAACAGAGCTATTTTGAACACTTCCGGAATATTTACCAGAATCGTCCTGTACCGCTTGTGTTTTGACGTTATCCTCCTCAATGAGTGTGGGATTTTCACCTAGGACTCGCTCAATGAGCCACTTGTTTTCTTTGGGTATGACACGCACATCTGTATTAAATCCTTCCTTGACTGTTTTGCTGCTTCCGGCACCGATCAAAAGACCGGCAAAGAGCGCAAAGACGAGTCCGAGACCCCAGCCGTATCTCTCGACCATAAAGTACGTAGCAGCAACTAACAGTAGACGACCTAGAGTTGTGTCTGACTGCTTTGCTATGTCAGCGGGCAACTTAGACATGAACACAATTCCTAGAAAAAGTCCTACAAAGAGTAATATTTCAAGCGGAGAACCGTACTTTTGTAAGAGATCCGCAAGATGTACTTGGAAACCACCCGACTGAACTTGCTGTTTCATCTGCTCCTGGCGCTCAAAACATTTTGCCAGAAAGAGCAGGGAAGGTCCGGAGGACTATGGAATTTTGTACACTTGAAGACGCATTTCCAGATTTTCAAACGAAGTCGAGCGCCAGAAAAGAGGAACGGAGAAAGGCGAAGAAGTGCAAGGGTCCTGCGCAGACCTTTTTACAGTCACAGTCACCGGTAACTGACCCCGACCGTCCTGCTCAAATACGCATGGAGGAGGTGTCACCGGTCAACGAGAAGACTGGGCTGAGAGAGCATTCTCCGGTAGATGCTCCGCAGGCGGAGCCGTTTTTGGACAGTGGCAAGGAGTACGAAGAGTTGCTCTCGTCTTTAAGTAAAGTACAGGACGAGGGAGAAAACAAGCCAAATAGACAGATTGCGGGTCCTACGAAGCTGGACAAGGGAAAGCCGCCTGCTTTCTTTGGCGCAAATGAGGACGATGATACGACGGAGGGTTTTGCATCATTTACCAATGTCATTGGTGATGATCCGGGATATAAGCTGTCACCGGATTTTACACAGACGTTTAGTGCAAAAGGACTGGCGAAAGCAACTTCTTTGCAAGCTGCTGATCGCTTGCCGACCGAGGACATCAACACCAACATGATGTGGAAACCGATGACAAGCGGCGGCTCTACAGCGTTCTTTCAAAAGGTGACCTCTAGACCTGCACAAGTACAACCCTCACCTGAAGATGGGCGCGACGTAATTAAGAAGCTGGATAAAATTTTCGCACGCTTAGATGACCTGGAAAATAGGAAGAGTGAGAACGCAAATACGGAGGTGGTTCTGTTTGTAATGAGTGGTCTCTTCATTTTGTTTACTATGGATTTGCTTGTGCGAAAGGCGGGGAATGTTCGCTTGGTACGTTAGATTGAATACCGATAAATAAATGCAATTTGATTGCTTTTATTTAGTGGTTTTTATGCTTAGTTATTTAATGGCGATTGCGACGGGACGCCTTGCGATTCTTGCGACTGCCCTTGCGATTCTTGCGACTGCCCTTGCGATTCTTGCGGCTGCGCTTGCCGCCACTGCTTGAGGAGCCTGTGTATAACCGTGCGCCACTAGCTCTCGCAGCCGCTAGGCGACGTGCCTTCCCTAAGGCGTTAAGACCTTTGGGGTTTTCTAATCCAGCCGCCGGGGGAGCTAAGCGAGCCTGTAATGCGGGATTATTCACTGGGCTTGCGAGTAAGCCAGGTGCACCAGCTACACCTAATGCTTGAGCTACAGGATCACCAGCTACACCTAATGCTTGAGCTACAGGAGCAGTATTCGTTGCAGTTACCTTGCCATTAGGACCCATGTTTAATCCACCAAGTGTATTTATCACGGCAATTCTAGCATCATCGGCAGACATTCCTGTGGCTACAAGTTCACGGGTCCATCTTTCAAGGGCGTCAGGGGCAATATTCTTTATACCTCTATTGTAATAACTACGCTTTATAAAACGTAAGATCGACTGTCTTTGCTTTGTGCGTCCTGAAAGATAGTTTCTAGCGCCTAATGTTCCTCTGCTTAAAGCTGATGACGCGCGACCACTTGCGTTCTTTAAACTAGCGCCGAACGCACCCAGACCCTGAGATATACGAGTGCCGAATCTTCCGAGGGCACCGCGAGTGCGATTTACATTTTTATTAAACTGTGTCTTACCGTTGGCGTTTTTGACCGTGAAGTAATTTATCTTCGGAAATGTGAGTGACGAAGGCCACGCGATAGGAGGCATCGCCGCGAGCAATCCCATCAACTTATTTAACGCCTCCTTTACAGCCGCATACGCGGCGGCGCACTTTTGAGACCGGTTTGTACCCTTTGCCGCACCCTTTACGCAATTTCTCGCAATTCTGGCAGCACGTTCGAGCTCACTTCCTGCATTCGTAGCGGCTTCACCTACCTTATTTGCCGCCGCCTTTACCGCCTTTCCAATTCTGATAGCACCAAGCATAACCGCTTCACCAGCAGCACTCGCGCCGGCGGCACCCGCTTCACCAGCAGCAGTGAGACCTAAAAGACTCGCCTCAATGGCTGACTGAATTGTCTTCTTGCCTGACGCAAGCGCATTGCTAACGGCTGTAGAAGGCTTGGAGCGATCGAGGAGTGTGTCGATCTTTGCAAGAATATTTTCTTCGCATGGGGTACACTTAAATGTGTTATAAGGATTACCGCTGAGGGCTGGCAAGGCAGCAATACCAGCGGCTTCGGCAGCAGCCTTTGCGGCAGCAGCTTCCTTAGCAAAGTGAGCAGCTGCAGCATTTGCGGCAGTTGCGGCAGTTTGTCTCTGCGCATTTGCGGCAGCTTGTCTCTGCGCATTTTGACGAGTAGCCTCAGCCGCACCAAGAAGATATTCTTGACGTTGCAGTCCCCGATTGCGAACACGTTGGAGAGCATTGCTGTTCGCCGGAGCTAAGGGATTTCCAGTAGCTGAATAAATACCTTGATAACCAGGCGGTGGTGGGGGCGGAGGATTACCTGAAGCACGCAGTTTCGCGGCAAAAGCGGCTGCGGCGGCTTCCGCTGCGTTATTGCTTACAATAGGATTTTGTTCTGAAGCAGGTATTTTAGGTGCTAATGCCTTCGCTCGAACTAACGCGGCAGCCGCATTATTTGCTTCTTGGGCAGCAAAAGCTGCTTTATTGAAACGCGCAGCTTCCGCAGCTTCCGCAGCAGCCTTATTTGCGGCACGACTGTTTGCTAAAGCAGCAACATTCAATGAACCAGGTGTATTAAAAACATTAGGGGTTACTCCAGCGCGAGCCGCTCTCTTGGCATTGTTTGTGGCACGTCTTTCTGCTAAAGCAGCCACATTCAATGAACCAGGCGTATTAAAAGCACTCATTTTATTCTGATTAGACCCAATATTTTCTACAAACGTATTGTTTCCATAAAGACCAACCGGAGATACAAACGCATTTACATTTTTCTCAGCACGAGTCGCTCTTTTCAGAGCCTGTTCAGCAAGCCGTTTATTACGTGGGCTATTCACTGGTGATTCAATTTCAATCGCTGAAAAAGGATTATTACCAAGTCCATTGTTAGCAAGTAGAGCTTTACGTGCCGCATTTCGCCTTTGTATCTCAGCATGAAGCTTCTCTGCTTTTCTCGCTTGGGCTCTTGCTAATCCAGGAGTTGTGTTATGCCTACGTCTATTTCTACGCGAAGATGATGGAACGACTCCAAAAGGATATCCACTTGGACTAATTGCCGGACTAGCGATTGGCGGGCTAATTGCCGGGCTAATTGCCGGGCTAATTGCCGGGCTAATATTTGGTCTAGCATTAGGACCCTGAAAAAAAGAACGACCCTCATTCATATTCCAAATATTTGGTTCATTTCTTGCTGCTTTTCTTTGAGCCTTTATGATATTATTTTGATTTTTAGGAAGAGCTACTTTTGCCGCATTACGCGCTCTTTGATTTGCTCCATTCGGCGCTGCAGCCGGTATCGGAAGATTGTTATTCGATTCAGCTATAGCTTGTAATGTTGGATTAAATCTACGATTTGCTTTACGAGTTTGTTCAGAAAGCTGACGTGCTGCATTTGCCGCCCTGACTTGATTAGCCCATATAGCTTTTTGCGCTGCATTAGCTTTTGCGGCATTAGCTTTTGCGGCATTGGCTTTTGCGGCATTGGCTTTTGCGGCATTGGCTTTTGCGGCATTATTATTTATAATTCTCTGTGCCCGTTGCCGATTTAACATTACCCTACGTCTTTGTGACTCATTTCTATTAGCCGGATTATTAGGAAATGCCGCTAATGGCGTTGGTTTCTGTCCCAATAGTGATCGGAAATAGTCCATTTATAAATGTAAAGATTTAAATCCACCTATGCTTGGTAAGCGTCTCTTTCTTCTGCCACCATCTTGCTCATTAATAATTTTTTGGCGTTCTTCATCGTTTTCTTCATTTGAAATACTTTCAGTACTATTTGAATTTGAAGTGTTAGTCTCAACCTCAAATTTCTTCAATATATTTTCATAAAGTTTTAAATGAACTTTCTGTGTAAAAATACGGGTATCTTCGCATTCCGCTTTTGTTAATAAAACCGAGTCTTTAAAACACGATGAATGACCAATATTTTTCAAAAAATTAGCAAATTCGCCCTTCCAGCCCTCACCAAATGTTTGTTTTAAAAGTTCATCTGTTAGTTCAAGAGCATCCTTAAATTTTTTTTCACCTTCACTGTACTCAGCATTTTCCCAATCATTGTATGTAACTTCATTATAAGGACGTATTTCAAAAAAAAGTCCATCGACAGTAATTTTAATATCTTTTGATTCTTCTCTCGATGAACCTGGAAGTTCCTCCTCCTCTTCATCTTTTTCATCTTCTTCATTCTCTTCATTTTCTTCATTTTCATCTTCTTCATCTTCATTTTCTTCATTTTCATCTTCTTCATTTTCATCTTCATCTTCCTCTTCTTCCTCTTCTTCCTCTTCCTCTTCTTCCTCTTTCTCTTCATTCTTTTTCTCTTCATTACGATTTGCCTCAACTTCTGCATTAAGATTCGCTTCAGCTTCTTCTTCTGTTTTTTTGGGCGGTCCTTTTCTAGCATTCTTAGCTTCGTTAGACATGTTAACTTCTTCAACATTTTCCAAGTTGTTATTACTTTTAAATCCCAATCGCTTTCTGATAGCTTTCCCTGCATTTTTTAAAATACCAGCCCCACCCTTAACCGGTACTATAATAGCCGCTTCGCCGCCGCTGAGCATAGATACGTCAGCGAGACTACCGCCACCCTGAACTGCTGTAATTGGAACACTTTCACCACCACTCAATAAACTTACACTTGGATTAAAATTCGGAGGCGCTTGATCTCCCATCTATTTAGAGGACACCTAAGCAATTGTTGCAGTTTTCCTCTATAAATAGATGACCGACGTCGCAAGCCCAGGAAACATGATTCGTTTTGACCCCGACCCCCAAACTCGCCGTAGAAAGATCCACTGCAAGCAAGAACTCATTGTACATAGTCTCCAGCGCTTCTATGCGCAGCGCACAGACATCAACGAGATTCTCCCCATTCTACTAGGCACATCCGCTCTCTCCCTCCGACTCATTGACTGGTTCGTGACAAACTATGCGAAGGCACACAATACAGCCTACATCTTTGAAGGACAAGAGTTTCTCGTCTACACGAATTACAAAAGTCAGCTCAAAGCCTATAGTAAAAAGCTCTTTGACCCTTTCTGTCGTCGCGAGCGAATCTACTTTCAAGTTCCCGGTCAGCCGTCCTTCTTGACAACCGTAGGAAAACTCAACTTCTTCCGGTGGGCTCTAGAAAAAGGAGTTCTCGATTACCTACGCCTGAATACAGCAACCGTAGAGGCTGAAATGAATTCGCAAATGCGCGAGAATGCCAAACTCCGGAAGACCACGCCTACAAACACAACGACAACAGCATCATCACAGCAGTCGCAGCAGACAACAAGCACACAGAGATCAACGACCCGCAGGCGCCTTGTGAATAAAGAGCAAGTGTCTGCGAAACTGATGCAGAAACATACTCTTGAGATTGAGATGCGATTCGATTAATTCTTCCGGTATTTTGCCCCAGGGTCATCAAACGCCGGCTTGAGTTCTTCATACGCCTTCAGCGTTGTAATATTCTTCTTTTCAATAACTTCGGGTGAAACCCATGTACTTTGAAAACCACGCTGTAAAATTCGCTTCGATTCACGGACCCCACGATCCTCCTTATCTTCAGTAATCGCCGACCGCAATTCCCTAATTGCGTTACGGGCATCATGAGACGGTGAATAATTCTCAAAATAGGGATTCTGTGTAAAATCATCCTTCCCAGCCACCATCGTTGGATTCTGCTGATACGGCGCACTCAATGTATTACGGCTCGCAATTGGATTCATGTCGCCTAAAATTGCGGCGCCGTTCAAATCCGGGCGATTAAATTCTAAATAGGGCGCATCAGTCTGCCAGTATTCAAACTGCCGAGCATTTACAGCATCACGCGTCGACACTTCTCGCCGAGTTCTCAAAACCATTTGTGGTAAAGGTACCGCGGGTTCGTATTGTAATGGGAAAGGTTGCATCTATCTAAACTATCTTGAATACTCTTTTTTAAGAGAATGTACCCGTCAAAACTCGTACCCTATATTCTGAGGAAAAAACAAACAGATACACTGACAATCTACAAATTTTCAGTATTTCTTACAAATGGCGGCAAAGGTTTATTGGATCTCAGCCAAGGCGAAAACCCAGAACAAACTCTTGCAGAAAACGGATTTGTAGTTGAGAGTCTCTACAAGTCTGACAATATAGTCTATGCTAAAATCGATGAGGCAAAGACAAATATGAACAGTTTTTACACATGGACAGAAACCAAAAAAGAAGACTGCTGGAGAACATTTCATTTGTGCGTTGATCTTACGTCAAACAAGTCCTGGTTTCATTCACAACATATCGAAACCATATTTGAAGGATCGTCTTTGACCCCGCAGTCTTTATTTTCAAGTCTTCTGAGTCTTAAGACTTAGCACGATAACAATGTATAAGAGATGAGCTCCACCCGTAATAAGACAGTAAAACGAACACAGGATGATATCAGTGGAAATACTGTATTCACGCCACTCATGAATTTTTTACAAAAGGAAACGGAGTCTGCATTTAGGAGACCGTGGCACAGATTAGAGCGTGGTCTTCGCATGAATAGGCTCCGTCTCTTTAGTGATGAGGAGGCGAAGCGCCTACATTTGTCCGAGCAGGAAAAGAATAATCTGTTTGTTCTTTTGAACAAGAGCTTGGAGAAGAAACTTCTGAATAGTAAAACCGCTGTTGTGTACGATATGGAAGAGGAGAAGATCAAGGAGATCAAGGGTCTAGTTACGCATAGAAATAGCGCTGGAGAGACTCTCTTTCAGCTTCTAGACCGCAGAAATGCCGTGACATTTAGACGCAGACCAAATTCGACAGACCTATCAGAAAAAGACAAGGAATCTAAACTCTAATTCTATAATAAGGTAGGTAAAACTTGAACGGTCGGCATGTTCAGCGAGTATCATGAAATGTTCAAACCTGTATGCGAATTTGTAAAAACATCAACTGATATTTTACCGTATGGCGATCATCCCACACTCTTTACAAGCTGTTTTACTGACAGCTATTCATTGTTACAGTACAGTCTTCGGGAGTCGGAACTCAGCGAAGCAAAGAAAAAGAAGGCAGAGAAACTCTGCGAATTTGTACATAATGCTTATGAACAATTCTTGGAGCATGCTATTAATCCGGAATGGACTAGAAAAACAAGCGATGAGCGCGAGTCTATGATTACATCCTTATGCGCGCGTCCTCAGATCGAGCAGAGAACACCAGCATGGTATGCACAGGCTCTTACTGTTTTAACGGCAAGTGAGTTCTCCACGCTTTTTGGATCTGCACGTGGTCGTGCGGCTTTGGTACAGGCGAAAGCGAATCCTGTGCCGCCGGCTCCACATTTGCGTCCCTCGGCTTTACGAAGCGATGAGATTGGACCGATGACATGGGGTGTGCGATTTGAGCCGGTCGTCAAGCAGATTGTCTTCAAGAAGTGGTCGGCGGAGATTAAGGAAATGGGTCGTCTGATTCACGCAACCGATCCATTCTTGGCTGCAAGCCCCGATGGACTCATTGTAAAGTGTCCACACAAAGAGAAACTCGGTCGTCTGATTGAAATAAAGTGTCCGTATACACGGAAAGTCGGTGGCGATATTCCGTTTGATTATTGGGTTCAGATGCAGATTCAAATGGAAGTCGCTGACATTGACGAGTGTGAATATCTAGAATGTGAGCTCGTTTCGAAGAGACCAGGTCTGGAGGTCGTTGATTTGTCAGGATGTAAGATGACGGGCAATGTTTATTTGTGGGGTAATGATGAAGGTAATCTAGTTTACGAATATGAGGATGTTAAAAAGGATGGCTGGACACTTCAGGAGACAATACCATGGGGTCTCTTGAAGTATCATAATAAGGTTGTGCGGCGTGATCGGGCGTGGTATGAATCTACGCATATCTGGCGCCAGGCTTTCTGGAACGATGTCGATCGGGTTAAGAAAGGTCTTGATCTTGTTGAACCGGTCGCACCGATAACACCGAAGGCGAAGGTATGTGTAATTAAGGATGATAGTGATTAAATACTTGAATTTAGTGTCTGCGGTTTGTAAAATGTCATCAGAAGTTCCTTAAACGGTATCGAGCACGTATCAGGATACGCATGCTTGAAATTATTTGTCATTTGTTTGTAATTACCCACCTGTTCAATCCGTGATTGAAAAGATGTTTCATAGCAACAACCAGACTTTATATCACTGTATTTTGCCGTCGCCTCTGGTAGCCAATCGTTGAGCGCATTGTATGCAGCTCTCGGCTTATCTAGAGTCGCCGGCGCAAATTGTTCCTGGAATCCTTCAGGAAGACGCAGTCTCTGCTTTGTTGCAAACTCTGGCTCCTTCGTTACAAGTTGAGAAGGCAATAAGAAAAGTGCCAAAAAAAGTGTTAGAACTATGAGGAAGGGCTCTAACTTCATCTCTTCTTTATTTATGTTTTTGTTTTTAGCCAGTCGCATACCGGAGAGTCCACGCCCTCGCTTCATGTTCGTACTGTGCTTTGTTCGTCTTGTATAAAGTGGCAATATCAGGGACGAGCGGATCATCCGGATTCGGATCATTCATCAGACTCGCGATACTCAAGAGAACCTTACTAATTGTGAGAGCCGGCGACCACTGCTGTTTGAGAATATCAAGGCAAATGAGTCCAGCCGCATTCACATTCGGGTGGTATATTTTGGTAGTAAACTGTACATGCGGCGGCTTGAAAGGATAATCAACAGGAAACTGTATCTTAAGCTTGAAGAAACCCCCAGCATACGGGCTATCTGCAGGACCATAAATCATTCCTTCCCAGCGAAATAGATCCGTCTCAGTCTCCGGTCCAGCGCTACAATTTGATGGCGGATCCTTCTTAAGATCCAGTAGTTCTTTCGTGATACGTCGGGCAGACATGCTATAACTTGTTACTAGACTTTAACCACTTCGTATCCGTCAATTTTTTAGGTGTCTACCGGTGATGCTTTGTTAAATTTAAGATCCATCACCAAATTAGTCGTTGGACATTTATTTTAACGAAACTTTAGTTTCGTTAAAATAAAGTCACGACGTTAGTAGAATGAACGTTCTTCCTGTACTTTCAGAATTTCTCGGAGCCTTTCTACTTGTATTAAGCATCCTGGCTACAGGAAATGCCTTCGTCATTGGAGCAACTCTTACGGTCATCATCTTGTTGATCGGAGGAGTCAGTGGCGCCCATGTAAATCCGGCTGTATCTCTTGCTATATTCTTGAAGGGCGGACTCTCCGTCACTGAACTGCTCGCATATTTGGGTGCGCAGTATGTCGGCGGTATCTCCGCCCTCTACGCCTACAAGTCATTCGCTTAGAAATAACGCATATAGAGAGCGGCTACAAGACACACAAGAATGGCGGCAGCCGGCGCAGCCACAACGTCACTCTGTTGAAACCCTTCACTTGATCTAAGCGGTTTTGCACAATCACTGCTCTGATGACTCGCAATTGCCGAGCCATCCGAACAATACGACTTATTTTTTAGTTCATTACTGTAATCATTTTGTGAAATCCATGTGTCAAGAACCCATTTTGTCTGTTTAGATCCACCTGATGACCGATCGATGTCGCCTCTATCCGCAATCCACACGTCGCCTTCATTCGATGATAGACGTCCAGTATGATCGCCAACTGGCGCCGTAATTTGTTTACACCGCGCATATCCTGAGCCGAGAACAGTATTTACAATCGGTATGGGATTTAGTGCTCCTTGAGCATCTTCCATAATACCGGGCGCGAGACCACGTAAGCCCGGGAGACCAGCACTTTCCAGAGCTCTCCTTGTTGCTCTACCCATCGATTCGCCTGTCGGAATTCCAGCAACATAGGTCCACATATCGGCGCCATTCGAGCATGTTGCACCCGTCTTTGTAAAATAATTGACACCCATCGGAAAAAGAGGCATTCCTCTAGTTAACGATGACCCAGATTCACCGAATCCGATCATGTCAGAATAGTAAGCAACACCTTTTACAGCATTAATTACAGAATCCAAACTATCTCCTTTCCTAACGCCGACATTACCAGGCATAGGTAGCTCTCCACCATAATCATATGATGGTCCCATAAGATCTACATCTGCTCCGATCGATGCGGTAGGGAGAACTGAGCTTCGTGTTTCATTTCCTAGTTTTTTGGGGTCTGTTGCCATTCTCTATCTATTAACGTCGTGACTTTATTTTAACGAAACTTTAGTTTCGTTAAAATAAATGTCCTACGACTAATTTGGTGATGGATCTTAAATTTAACGAAGCTCTTTGAGCTTCGTTAAATTTAAGTCTCACCGGTAAAACCTAAAGTTATTTCTACAAAATCAACCAATGGTAAACCTTACACTAGCAATTCCTACATGGCGGCGATGGAACTTTTTGGAAAAGGTTTTAGAGCAGTATTTAGAGAATCCGCTCATCGAAAAACTCGTTATTTGTGATGAGACAGGTGAAGATGTAGAAGCAATCAAGAATAGTCGCTTTGCCCTAAACAAAAAGCTCGTTCTTCATGTAAATGAGAAGCAGCTTGGAATGTATCATAATAAGCGCAAATGCTTAGAAATTGCGGCAAAGAACGGTGCAGAATGGGTATCCGTTCTCGACTCCGATAATCTGTTCTCCGATGATTTCTTTGAGACACTCTGTGAGGCAATTGAAAAGCAACACGACACAAAGCATGTATTTGTTGCCAGTCAAATTGTGCATTTACAGAAAAAAACAGGTCATACAAAAGTTTATACAGCGCATTTTGCAGGAATCAAGATTACAAAGAAAAGCTGGAACGATATTTTTGATGTAGCTAATTGGAATTTTCTCTTGAATGACGGCAATTGGACTGCACATAAAGATGTAATTAAATGTTTCAATGATAAAGCAAATGAAGAACAAATTCGAGCGGTCGATTCACTTTTACTTGCGAAACAAATGGTCGAGGGAGGATACACATATTATGTTGTGCCTGGTCTGAAATATATACATACTGTACATGACGACAGTGAGTGGTTAAAAACGGAGGCTATTTCACTTCGTCTTTTGAGGACTACAAATTGGAAAATAGAAAATTGAAAGATAAAGGTGTTTGAAAAACAGAGTATAAAATGAGCGCACTCTTTCCTTCGTTGCTCAACGATAAGAAATCATACACAGACAAGGAACTTGAGTGGTTTTCGCTTGATACTAAAGAAACAGAAACAGTAACAGTAACAAAAGAAATTACATGCCCTGTCTGTGAATCTACGCGCGATGACTGGGATGTAGAAGATTCCTGTGTTTGTAAACGATGCGGAGAAGTTCTGAATACACAAATTGATCAGAGTGCTGAGTATCGGTTCTTCTCGGCGGAGGACAGAAGCGGCAATGATCCGTGTCGTGTTGGCGCACCAACGGATATTCGGTTTCCATCCTCCAATCTCGGCACTATTATTTTACTAAAATCACAAGGAGGGAATGCTTCAAATGCTCGTGCAATGAATCGTATTCGCAGGTATCATACCTGGAATATGATTCCGTATAAGGAGCGTTCTCTTCTTCAGGTCTTCGAGCAATTTGCCTTAGCTTCTCTCAATAACGGTATTAATGGAAAGGCAATAGATACAGCGAAGCAGCTCTATATTCAGCTGGTTGAACACTGTGACAGGCGTGGCATGTCTAGAAATTGCGTCGTTGCTAGTTCTGTTTACGCCGCACTCAAGATTGTGGGTGAGCCGAGAAAACCCAAAGAAATTGCGGACAT
>Ga0136642_1000701_pt1 | contig 16131 bp, 14 predicted proteins | sample LowCatLa1302831Y_FD_115313 | JGI IMG/M metagenome (GOLD analysis project Ga0136642, IMG submission 115313) | Freshwater microbial communities from Lower Cathedral Lake, Yosemite National Park, California, USA - 13028-31Y | ecosystem: Environmental > Aquatic > Freshwater > Lake ... | reverse complement strand
TGCGAGATGAAGCTGTAACGGCCCGTTCCTTCGCTGGCGCAGAACTAGAAAAGCTCAGCTCCGCTGAGGCTGCCGCCAAACTCATCGGCTCCAAAAACTAAGCGCCCCCCGCTTCTGGTTCGACTCACCTTTTTACCATGCGCTTCGGATCCATCATTAAAGTCGCCCTCCGCGCGCTTATGCGCAACACCATGCGCTCCATTCTTACAGCGCTGGGCATCATCATCGGCGTCGGTGCGGTGATCGCCATGGTTAGTATCGGCAACGGCGCTAAAGCCCAAGTCGAAGCGCAGGTCGCTAGCCTCGGTCAAAACGTTATCACAGTATTTTCCGGCAGCATGAGTTCCGGCGGTATGCGCGGTGGCTGGGGCAGCTCACCCTCTCTTACCATTGAAGATGCGGAAGCGATTGAACGCGAGGTCTCCGGCATCAGTGGCGTGAGTCCCGAAGTCCGTGACCGCAACCAAGTCCTCGCCAACGGCCTCAATTGGAATACCTCGGTCAACGGCGAATCACCCGACTATCCTGAAATTCGCTCATGGAAAATGGCCAGTGGGGCCATGTTTTCCGATCAAGATGTGCGTTCCGTCGCTAAAGTAGCGGTCATTGGAAAAACGGTCGCAGATCAACTTTTTCCAAATTCTGAACCTGTGGGACAGACGCTGCGCATCCGCAATATCCCATTCAAAATTTTGGGCGTACTTGATTCAAAAGGCTTCAATCTCTTCGGCCAAGACCAGGATGACGCCGTGCTCGTGCCCTATACCAGCCACATGAAGCGTCTCTCGCGGCGCTCGTACATTAGTTCGATTTTGATCCAAGCCTCTAGCGCAGATGTTATTGAAAAAGTTCAGAAAGACATCACCGAAGTCCTAACCCAACGCCGCAAGGGTCGCGAACCCGACTTCACCGTCCGCAATCAAGTCGAGCTGGCTCAAACAGCCACCGCCACGACTCAGACCATGACTCTTCTCTTGGCGGCCATAGCCAGCGTATCCCTTCTCGTGGGCGGTATCGGCATCATGAACATCATGCTCGTCTCCGTCACTGAGCGCACGCGTGAGATCGGAATCCGTCTCGCGATCGGAGCCCACGGTAGTGACGTGCTCATGCAATTCCTGATCGAAGCGACCATCCTCAGCTCACTCGGAGGCGTGATCGGTATTCTGCTCGGTATAGGCTCATCGCAGCTCGTTTCTTATCTTAACGGCTGGCCTGTGCTTGTTTCTACCGCTTCGGTGGTGATAGCCTTTGTCTTCAGCGCTGCAGTTGGCATGTTCTTTGGCTTCTATCCCGCTCGCAAAGCTGCGCAACTCGATCCAATCGACGCTCTGCGCTACGAGTAAAGTTAGCGCCCACCACAGAGCGCTTGTAACTTTTAATTACTCGCGCAGTCCTAGAGGCCCGATGCACCTCAGCCTGAGCTTATCTGCCCTAGCGCTTGTTTTGTTGATGGCACCCTTTCGCGCCAAGGCCGGCGCCTTGGAAGACGCCATCGCCCTCTATCAACAAAAACGCTATCCTGAAGCACGACTCGCCTTTGAGAAGATCACCGCTAACGAGCCGACGAACGCAGCCGCTTGCCATTACCTGGGCATGACGCTTCGGCTCCGCGCCGACGATCGCTCCATTGAGGATGCCTTAATTTGGCTAGAAAAGGCCGCTAAACTTGCTCCGGCCAATACCACATATCTAACGCTATTTGGAATAACCTCCATGCAATCGGCCGGCAAGGCGCGCTCTGTCACCGCGGCCACCCGTGGACGCGATGCGATCATCCACGCCCTTGAGCTAGCTCCCGACAACCTCGATGCGCGCGAGGCCCTCCTGCAATTTTACGCTCAAGCGCCTTGGCCGCTTGGCAGCCACGCCAAAGCTTTGGACCAAGCGACAGCCATCGCGGAACGGGATGCCGCGCGTGGTTTATTCGCCCACGTTCTGATTAAAACCAACGAGAAAAAATACGATGAAGCCATCGTACTCTGTGAAAAATCGCTGGAGCAAAACCCCGATTTCTATCCGGCCCTCGCCGAACTGGGAAGACTCACCATCGTCGGAGGGTTAAAGTTTGAGCGTGGCCTAACCGCTTTACGACGCTGCCTCCAACTTGATCCACCGCTCTACCAAGCGAGTCACTCCCTCATCCATTATCGAATCGGCACCCTTCTCTTGAAGCGCAGTGAAAAAACCGCCGCACGCGCGGCGTTTGAAGAAGCGCTGAAACTTGATCCAAGTCTAAAGCGCGCCGCTGACGCCCTCGCTAAACTCGATTCCTAGTCTACGCTCAATCGATGATGCCGTCCGACCAGCCCAGCCCTCGCGATCGTTTTCTCGCGCTCCTTGCCGAAAATATCGCCGCCGGATCATTCCAAAAATTAACCTTGGGCAAGCCGAGGCAACCCGCCCCTGATCCGAGCCTGCAAAATCTTTTCGTCCGCCCGATCACTCTTAAAAGCGGCCCTCACCTCACCTTCGTCTGGCGCCACACCACACGCGACGTCACAAAAAATTATCTTAGCGCTGAAGCATTTAGCCAAATCAACTCACTGCTTAGCCATGTTTTTCTCGATGCCCATCTTTTTACCGCAACGCAAACCGCTCAATTAGAGACACAGTCCGACGGCACGGTCCGCCTACGCGTTAAAAACGTCACTACCCTAGCCTCTAGCGCAACCCTCATAAATCCTGAAGCTCCCACCCCGCACGATTTACCGAAGCACCACCCTATTCCCGCAACCGCACCTTGGCTCCGCTCACTCGGCATCACTAATGAGCACGGCCAACCCCGAGAGGGCATGGCGGATAAATTTCGCCAGATTCAGAAATTTTCCGAGTTAGTCTCACACCTACTTAGCGAGAGCGCACACGCAGAAAACGGCCTCACACCGAACGAACCGCTCCGCATCGTCGATATGGGCTCAGGCAAGGGTTACCTGACCTTCGCAATGGCCGCACTCTTGGCCCCCCGAGCCCACGTCACTGGCATCGAAGCCCGCCCCGAGCTTGTAGAATTTTGCAACCGTACTGCAGCTGCGCACGACCTTAATGAGCACCTCCATTTTATCCCTGGAGCGATCAATGAAACCCCTCTCGCCTCATGCGACGTCCTCATCGCGCTGCACGCCTGCGACACCGCTACCGACGATGCCCTAGCCCAGGGGATCGCCGCGGGCGCCCGTTTGCTCGTTGTTTCGCCATGCTGCCAGAAAGAAATCCGCGCCCAGCTGACTGCCCCTGCGATACTCGCCGACGCCCTTCGCCATGGCATCTTCCAAGAGCGTCAGGCCGAATTCGTCACCGACGCACTCCGAGCGCAAATTCTCGAGTGGGCCGGCTACAAAACCAAAGTGTTCGAATTTATTTCGACCGAACACACCGCGAAAAACTTGCTTATTGTAGCCCAGCGGACGGCGCCCTGCGGCCAAATCGGTGACGCCCGCGCTCAACGCATCCGAGCCTTCGCTTCATTCTACGGCGTCCGTCAACAACGTCTCGCTCAGCAGCTCAATTTCGCGCTCTGATCTCGATTAGACCATGACATCCCTCCTTAAGCTCTGGTTCGCTATTTTAGTGCTGCCGCTTATGCCGTTGGCGGGGCAAACGACGTTACTGCCCTTCGAACTCGACGACCCCAAGGGCACATGGCGATTTGCCCCCAGCGAGCATGAACTCAGCCAGGGGATTCGCCTAGTAGCTCGCATCGCTCCGCAAAACGGTCCCGTACGACTACTCGTTTTTAACTACACCGCCCCAATTGGCCTGCCGCGTACACTTTCTGAGTTTGCCGATCTCATCCGCGGAGAAGTCATTATTCTCCCCATCACCCATCTCACGTCTAATTCTGAAGCTCATATTGATCATGATGGTTTGTTGCAGAATTTCGAATGCGTGAGCGAAGGAGCCCACATTGCTTGCAAACTTTTTGTATATTCCGACGATCGTGATTTCTGGGCTTTTCTCGAAATCACGCCGCCCAACTCGACCACTTCCTCTCCATTCGCCGCGCTCAAAAAAGCTAAACCCGCTCCGGCTGGAGCCGTCGCACTCCAAGCTTATCGCGTACACGAAGACGCGATTACAAGCTTTCCCATCAGTCTGCGTGTTGTTCGCAACTCGAGCAGCGATACCGTCGCTCATCTAGTTGTGACGGAGGTTCCACCCAATTCCAGCACGGAGCTCGCTGGGGTCAAAGAAGGAGATGAAATCATCTCTCTAGACAGTAGAGCCGTGACGACGTTCAAGGGTGCCATCAGCCGACTGAGTGACTTAGGGAAAATTCTTATTGATCGACGCCCAGGCTCCATGCTCGAAGTCGAACTCCTCACGCCCGGAGAAACCAAATCTCGCCGCGTGACTCTGATCGCTGGCCAACCTTCCAATTTCCTCCGCCGCTGGTAACGGCCCTTTTATCTTAATGACTTGGTCTCAACTCGACTGGAGTGCACTTGATCGACTGCGCACCGGATTTCTATCCGGATCGGCCGCCGCAGGCCCGTACTGGCAAAGTCTCTCCGATCTCGCGAACTACGATTTCACCTATGGTGCCCGCATCGGCTGGAAATGGGACGCCGTGCTGGCTGAGCTCAGTCTGCGCAACTGGCGCCCGAGCGCCCGCACCGTGCTTGACTGGGGTTGTGGCAGCGGTGTTGCGGCCCGCCGTGTGCTGGCCGCTTTCGGTGGGAGTGATTACTTCACGCAACTCCATGTCTGGGATCACTCGCCGTTAGCCGTCGATTTCGCCGCCGCCGCCGCAAAGGCCGAATTTCCTCTACTAAACGTGACTGCGGCACCGCCTGAAGTTCTAATAGGCCAGGCGCCCATAGGCCTACTGGTCATAAGCCACGTCCTAAACGAACTCGACCCTACAGCACGCGCTCAACTCGATGCGCTGATTGCGCGTGCTACCGCCATTCTTTGGGTTGAACCCGGGACCCACGAGGTCAGCCGTCAACTTGGGTCCATTCGCGAAACCTTGCGCATGAGCTTCAGCGTCATTGCACCCTGCATGCATGCTGGCGCCTGCGGCATGTTTTTGCCCGAGCACAGCCGAGATTGGTGCCATTTTTTTGCTCGGCCTCCGACCGAAATTTTTGCCACACCCGATTGGGTGAAATTCGGCCAACGCGCAGGGATCGATCTGCGCAGTTTACCCTATGCTTTTTTCGTACTCGACCGAGCTCCCACGCCCTCGGCTCCGATGGACTTTGCGCGCATCATCGGGCGGCCTGAACATTTCAAACCGTACGCTCGTTTCCTGAACTGCGACGCGAACGGTCTTAATGAACTCGAGTTACTCAAACGTTCCGATCCTGCGCTGTACAAGCAACTCGACCGCGCCAGAGGTCCTCTAATTTACCGCTGGAGACGTGAGGCAAATAAAGTCCAAGGGGGAGAACCTTTCATTTAAACTCATTTCCCATTAAGTCTTTTTTCTCTCGCCCAACCCGCATAATCTTTCTCGCTAGCACCATGCATTTTCCGCGTTTCGCTCTGATTTCCATCGTCCTTGCATTGCCCCTAACAGCGGCAACTCGCGCCAAGCCGACAAGGCCAGAAGCCAGCGATCTGGGCACCTACAAAGGGGCCATCGCCATTGACGCGGCCACCGGTAAAACCCTCTTTGAAAATAATCCCGATATTGTTACTCCGCCCGCGAGCATGACCAAGCTCATGACGTTCGCCGTGCTCTGCGATAAACTCGCTGACAAGACCATTACTCTTAGCACCCCCGTGACCGCCGACGCCGCGGACGCCCGGATGGGCGGCACCCAAGTTTTCCTGAAGGAAAAGGAAGTCTTCCCAGTCGAAGAATTGCTCTATGCTATGATGATTCAATCCGCCAATGACGCCGCTCATGCCCTAGCCCGAGCTTCGGCCGGTTCCGTCGAAGGCTTCGTCGAGCTGATGAACGCCAAAGCTCGCGCTCTCGGCATGAACCATACCACGTTCCGCTCCCCGCATGGTCTTCCCCCTTCTAGCCGTCGTATCGCCGATGGAGACCTGACCACTCCACGTGATTTCGCGTTGTTGTGCACGTACCTACTCCAAAAAACCGATGTCCTTACGTACACTTCCGTCCGCAAACGCGACTTTGGTTCCTCCCGTCCTGGTGGCCCACAGCATATGGACAATCACAACAAACTGCTTGGCAAAGTGAATGGGGTCGACGGCCTGAAAACCGGCTACACGGTAGGTGCAGGCTATTGCCTTAGCGCGACTGCACTCCGCAATGGCCACCGTGTTATCGTAGTGATCATGGGCTCATTCGGGAAAAACGGTGAAATCGACAAAGGTCATTCGCGCGACCTTAAAACTGCCGATATGATTGAAAAAGCCTTCGCGGCGATCCCCCCTGGCTCCACGCCCTTCGTTGCCACGCCCAGCGCTGCTAACACCGCGCCCGCAAGCGATTCCAATTTAAGTGCTGCGCCGCTTTCCACGGCGGAGAAAAAATCAGCTGTATCCGCTGATCCCGTAATTAAATTTTCACTGCCTCCGGCAAAAAAGTAATCTGTTTTTCCGACTTAGTGCTCGTGCTTTAACACGAGCATTAGCACCCCGAGCACAGTGAATATTGTGCCGAGCAAGGCCGCCTCATAGCGCTCGAATTGTTTTACCTCGAAACGCTCCAGCCCGATTAGCGTCAACCAGGTAAATAGCAACATCCCCAGTAGTGTAGCCACAGCTAGTATGCCGCTGAGGACAAAAAAACCGCGCCAACCAAACTGTACCCCGGACAGATAAACCGGCAAAAAACCTTCGCAGGGCGAAAGCGTCAGCATGACGAACAAACCGCTGATAGCAGCCCAATCGCCTGCTTTGATTGAAGCCAACGGGCTTTCTTTCAATTCAACATCCCAGTGACTATTGCCGTGTTCATGTCCGTGTCCACAATGCGCACTCGGGCGATGTTGACCGCCAAGTAGCAGATGATGGCGCACGCCACCTCCGCGATATTGCTGCCAAAAATAAAAGAGCCCGATCGCAATCAATAAGCCTCCCACGATCCAAGTGAATAAGTCACCCGCGTGCTCATCTAATTGGAAGCCAAACCAAGCGATCCCCAGCCCGAGCAGGCTGGTCAAGGCCACGTGCCCCAACCCGGCGAACACCGTCACCGCCAATGTCTTCCAGCGACTCCAATTACGCGCGCGGGCCACGAGCACAAAGGGCAACCAATGCGTCGGTATCGCCGCATGAAAAAATGCCACGGTAAAACCGGTGATGGCGATGGTGGTGAGCACGGGAGATTGCATGTCGAGTTCTTCAGCCAGCACGGGAGGCGCCAGTCTGTCGAACGTGAACCATAGCAAACTCGTCAAGCCCCTGCCCGCCCCACGCACTTGAAGTCACCTCGAACATGGCTCAGGCCCGCCAACCGATCAAAGATCGCCCTTTTTTAGCGAAGAAATAGTTTTCTCATCCCCTGCGGAGCGTGTTCACTGTTTCAACGCAATGCTCCCTGACCTAGCCGCCATAAAATCTTACCTCCTGGATTTGCAGGACCGTATTTGCACCGCTGTGGCAGACGAAGACGGCAGCGCATCGTTTCGCGAAGACACCTGGACGCGTCCCGAAGGCGGCGGCGGACGCACACGCATCCTCGCCGAGGGTGCGATTTTTGAAAAAGCAGGCGTCGCGTTTTCGCATGTTCACGGCACCCAGCTACCGCCCTCAGCGACGGCGCACCGCCCAGAGCTAAGTGGACGCCGCTGGGAAGCGCTGGGAGTCTCTCTGGTCATCCATCCACGTAATCCCCATGTGCCGACGAGCCACGCTAACGTCCGGTTTTTTATCGCCCACGATACAAACGCTGAGCCCATCTGGTGGTTCGGGGGAGGCTTCGATCTTACTCCCTACTACGGGAATGTCCGTGACGCCGTCCACTGGCATCACACGGCACGCAACGCCGTTGTGAGCTTCGGCTCATCGCTTCACTCTCGTTTCAAAAAGAACTGCGACGATTATTTTTTCCTTAAACACCGCGGTGAGCCTCGTGGTATCGGTGGGCTGTTCTATGATGATTTCAACGAACTTGGTTTTGACCAGAGTTTCGCGCTCACGCGGTCAATCGGGGATGCCTTCATTCCTGCTTACCTCCCTATTGTAATGCGACGCAAAGCCACAGCCACAAACGAGGCCGAGCGTCACTGGCAACTTTACCGGCGCGGACGCTACGTTGAGTTCAATCTGGTGTGGGACCGGGGAACCCATTTCGGCCTCCAAAGCGGAGGACGCACCGAGTCCATTTTGATGTCGCTACCTCCACTCGTGCGCTGGGACTACGCCCACACGGCCGCCCCCGGTAGCGCAGAAGCGCGACTAAACGATTTCTTCCTGCAACCTCGCGATTGGGCCAATCTGACCGCCACAGAAATCAGCGGGCTCGAATCCTCTTTTTCATAATGACTTCCCGCGAACGTTTCCTTGCCGCCTGCGCGTGCCAATCCCTCGAACGCCCGCCCCTGTGGGTCATGCGCCAAGCCGGTCGCTATTTACCCGAGTACCGAGCGCTCAAAGCGAAATCCTCTTTCCTTGAAATGGTTCGCACCCCGGCGCTTGCCATGGAGGTCACATTGCAACCGCTGCGTCGCTTCGCCTTGGATGCCGCGATTTTATTTTCGGACATTCTGGTTATACCTGAAGCGCTCGGCCAACCTTACGCTTTTCGCGAGACCGGCGGCATCGCCATGGGTTATCGGCTAGATAACCGCGCCCAGATTGAAGCGCTCGCTCCGGCCGACGCTGTTCTTGAAAAGCTGGCCTACGTCTCCGAGATCCTCTCGCTGCTCAAAAGCGAACTAGCTGGAAACCAAGCTCTGCTCGGCTTCGGCGGTTCACCGTGGACACTGGCGACCTACATGGTTGAAGGCGGCAGCTCAGATGACTTCGAGCGGATCAAAACTCTATTCTACACGGATCGAGCTACATTTGATGCGCTTTTGGAAAAGCTTACGGCCGCGATCATCGTTTATTTTAAGATGCAGATCCGCGCCGGCGCGGACGCGATTCAGATTTTTGATAGCTGGGGCGGGCTCATCGCCGGCGTCGACTATGAAGCCGCTTCGTTAAAATGGATCCGGCAAATCATCGCGGCCCTGCCGCCAGATTTTCCGGTGATACTTTATGCAAAAGGCACAGCGTCACAGCTCACAGATCAGGCTTTTTCGGGAGCGCGTGTGTTGAGCGTCGATTGGACGTGCGAGCTCGCGATTGTCCGTCGTACTTTACCAGCCAATGTTGCGCTACAGGGCAACCTTGATCCTGTTTTACTCAACACCACACCTGCGATCGTACGACGCGAAGCCACGCGATTACTTGAATCCATGCGTGGCGCCACAGGCCATATATTCAATCTTGGCCACGGCATCACGCCGCAGGCCAAGATCGAGTGCATGGAATCGCTGGTCGAAACCGTCACAAGCTGGCGAAATTAACAGAGCCACTTGTATGAGGATTTTCTGGCGCAGTTACGGTGACTTTACCCCGCCGGCGTAGACGGTATCCCAGTGCTTCACAATATCGTGAAGCACAACACTGCCTACGCGGTAGGCCGATTCGAGCGACGGTAACCAGCCCGCGTATTCGGCCTGCAGACTTTGCACCACGCTTTGGGTGGGCGCTGGCATGCAATAATTGCTGCCCGTACGCAGAAAAAGCAGGCGCTGAAAATCGGCCTTCCCCATCTTGGTCAGCTGCGTAATTGCCGTCGCGATGCCTTGATCCTCCATATTACTCATAACAAAATTCGCCTGACCTTTGGTCCACAGTTTCGCCCAATCATTGGCCCAGTGAGTAAGCGCAGCACCGTGCCAATAACGGCAAGAGCCGAAGCTATCGCCGAGCAGCACAAAAGGCGGCCGCAGGGCATTAGGAAAGCCCACGTATGTCGCCCGGTAAGCCTGCATGTCCGGCGTGTCTAGGAGCACCACATCTTTAGTCAGCGCAAACGCCCTCGCCACCAATGCAGGATTCAGCGCGTAGCTCATCGCATCAGGCTCCCAACCTTCGTTTTTCGGTATTTCATTAGGCTTCTTCGCCCCGATGGGAATGATTGCGTAAGGCCAATTTTTGTCCGCCTCACGGCTGTCAATTTCGTAAGCTATATCACCATCCACGACAAATCTTGCCCAGGCCGCACTACCGAGCGAGGCATCGGCCGGATCGACGCCGGCAATGCCGTTAACGAGCCAATAGGCTTTCGAAAAATCAAATTGGGGATCAAGGGCCAGAGCCATGATTTGGTTCGCCGAGCGCACGGTGGTGCCGGAGACCACCCCGAGTACGCCGTGGCCATTACTTAATACTGGATGCGTTAGGCCGGGAACAAGGATACGCTCAGTCCAGGTCTCGCGTTCGGCCCAATATTGAAATTCACCTGGCTTGTCGCCGGTATCCGCACCGCTCTCGAATGTGGTGACCACGACGACCTTAATCGGCATCGGTTTTTCCGCCGCCTTCAAGCCGCTCACCAAGGCCAAAATCAAGACTAGTGGTAACAATATTTTTTGCATCATGGCCACGTTTGCAGCCCTTGTGCCAAAACCCATCTTTTTCGCTCTTGGAACGCGCCTTGACTCCCCCCGCGCCGAACCTACCTTCCGCACCTTTTCCCGGTATGGCGCAAGACCTGAAAGACACCCTCCAGCTTCCTAAAACAGATTTCGCGATGCGGGCAGGTCTCGCACAACGCGAACCTGGCCGCGTGGCCCATTGGGAGAGTATCGGCCTTTACACACGCCTTCAGCAAAACCGCGTCAAAGCCGAGAAGACCTTCGTGCTTCACGACGGCCCGCCCTTCACCAACGGTGACGTGCATATCGGCACCGCGCTTAACAAGACGCTCAAGGACATAACCCTTCGTTACAAAACCCTCCACGGTTACCGCACTCCCTATGTGCCTGGCTGGGACTGCCATGGCCTGCCCATCGAGCAAAAAGTCGCCCGCGAGATCCGAGAGAAAAATGAATCCGTCACTACCGCCGAGCTCCGCGCCCGCTGTGACGCCTTTTCTGAATCCTGGATCGCGAAACAGACCGCGCAGTTCAAGCGCCTCGGCATCGTGGCAGATTGGGCCACTGAATACAAAACCAAGGCCCCCGCCTTCGAAGCCGACATTTTGCGCACATTTGCTGCGTTCATTGAAAAGGGCCTCGTTTATCGCAGTAAGAAACCCGTTTACTGGAGTATCCCGTTTGAGACCGCGCTGGCCGAGGCCGAGATCGAATACAAAGATCACACTTCGATTGCCATCTGGGTTAAGTTTGCAGTGCCCGCCAGCGAGGCCGCGAAATTCAGCCTTCCCTCGGACAAACCCCTCTTTGTTGTCATCTGGACCACAACGCCGTGGACGATTCCCGCCAATCTCGCGATCGCGCTGCATCCCGAGGTGGACTACGTTGTCGCCGACACCGGAGCTGAACGCCTGATCGTTGCTCAGGCGCTACTTGGCTCTGTGCTGGCTTCAGCGAAAATAGAAAATCCGCCCACAATTCTGGCCAACGTCAAAGGGGCAACTCTGGAGCATCTCGCGCCGCGCCACCCCTTAATTGATCGCGCCTCTCCGGTTGTACTCGCCGATTACGTCACGACAGATAGCGGCACGGGGGCCGTCCACACCGCACCCGGCCATGGGGCCGAAGACTATCTCACCGGGCTCAAGTACAAACTAGAAATCTATTGCCCCGTCGGCGACGACGGTCGCTACCTTGACGATGGGAAAGTTCCCGCCGACCTCGTGGGGATTTCAACCCTAGAGACGGTCGAAGACCTCGCCGCGAAGAAGCCCTCTCCGGCCAATCTAGCCGTGCTGAAAAAGCTCGCTGAAGCTGGAGCGCTCTTGGCGAAGGCCAAGTATCCGCACAGTTATCCGCACTGCTGGCGCTCGAAGACTCCGATCATTTTCCGCGCCGTCGATCAGTGGTTCGTTTCCCTCGACAAGGCCGACACCCGCGCCACGGCACTTGCCGCGATCAAGGACGTTCAATGGATTCCAGGCTGGGGCGAAGCGCGTATTCGTGGCGCGGTAGAATCTCGTCCCGATTGGTGTATCAGCCGGCAACGTTCCTGGGGTGTGCCGATTCCGGCCTTTTTCGATGACAAGAAAAACGCCTACCTCGACGCCTCTGTGGCCCGTGCAGTAGCCAATAAGATTGCCCATGAAGGCACTAATTTCTGGTACAACGCGACCGCCGCCGAAATTCTTGCTGGCATCAAGTTACCTGCAGACTGGCCCGCCCCCGAGGCGCTCATTTGCGGCCGCGACACACTGGACGTCTGGATTGATTCCGGCTCCTCGCACGCAGCGGTTTTGCGCAACCAACAAGGTGCCACCCAATGGCCGGCCGATCTCTACCTTGAAGGCAGCGATCAACACCGCGGTTGGTTCCAATCCGCTCTGTGGACCAGCATCATCGCCTTTGGCGGGGCCCCCTATAAAGCGGTCCTTACCCACGGCTTTATCGTCGATAAAGCGCGTCAGAAAATCTCCAAGAGCAGCACCTACCAAAAGCCGCAGACCAGCGACGCCTACATTGCCACCCACGGCGCCGATGTGATCCGCCTTTGGATCGCCTCACAAGATTTTCGAGACGACATCCCAGTGGACGACGAGATCTTAAAAAACGTCGGCGAGTCGTATCGGCTTTTCCGCAACTGCTTTCGTTACCAACTCTCGAATTTATTTGATTTTAATTTCACGACTGACGCCGTCCCTGTCAGCCGGATGGACGCGCTTGATCGCTGGGCGCTCCACCAAACGGCGACCCTGCTCCGTGAAACGACGGCTGCGTACGACGCCTACGAATTCCACCGTGTCTATCAACTCTGTAACCAATTTTGTGCCGTCACACTTTCGGCGGTTTATCACGACATCTTAAAAGACCGCCTCTATACGCTCGGCACTAATAATGCGATGCGGCGATCGTCTCAGACTGCGATCCACCATATCTTCCGCACCTTGGTCAAAATACTTTCGCCGATTTTGACCTTCACGAGCGACGAAGCCTGGTCCTATGCCGTAACCAACGCCGAATACAGCCCTGATTCCGTCCACCTCCAAGACTGGCCCGTCGCGCCCGCGGAATGGACAGACGCCTCACTTGAGCTCGATTTCGCCGCCCTGCTGCGCGTGCGCGCTCAAGTCACCGAGGCGATCGAGCCCCACCGCGCGGCCGGACAACTCGGCAAATCACTCGATGCAGCGGTCGTACTCACTACCGCGGCCGACGATAGCACCCTCGCCGTGCTTGAACGTCACTGCAGCTTTCTGCCTGAGCTATTCATTGTTTCCTCCGTATCGATTAGCCCAGGTACGACGGGCGCAGCACTCACAGTCGCTGTACGCCCCTGCGCCGAACTCGGCCATCGCCGTTGTCCGCGCTGCTGGCGGTCCGTCCCGGCCCTCACCCAGACTAACGCTTATGGCGAAATATGTCCTCGTTGCGTTCAGTCATTGATCCCGTAAGCTATTTCTACCCTCCAAAACTCCCATGGCCAAGAAAAACAAAAAGCCGCTGAAACCCGCCGCCAAACCGTCCAAGCCTACCCCTAGGCCCAAGGTGAAAGCTAAGCCTACCGCCAAACCGAAGGCTCTTGCGCCGGTCAAACCGGTGGCGAAGGTTCCAGTCAAAGTCGTCGCCAAAAAACCGACCAAGACTGCGGCAAACCCGGCGCCCGCGCCGGTCCCTAAATCTAGCACCATGGAAAAACCTTCGAAGAAAAATGCACTGCGCGACAGTATACTGAAGCGCAAAACTACCGCTAAACCAATTGCTTTCAGCCTCGATGAGGTCCGGGCGATCGCCAAAACCACCGTCGAGAAGGTTGAGACCGAAAAAACGACCAAGACGGCGGCCAAGCCCAATGCCAGCAAACATGCGCTTGCCCTAAACAAAGCCGTTAAGCCCAGCCACGTTAAGGCCGCTTCCCTAGCTGACATCTTGGGCTTTAATCCTAAGAAAGCGAAGTCCCTCGAAGCCGTTCTCGAAGTCGAAGTTCCAGATAAGTTTAAGCGCTACTACAAACTACTTCTCGACCTGCGCCGCCATCTTACGGCTGGCATCGAATTACACTCCGAGGAAACGCTGAAACGTTCCTCCAAAGACGATGCAGGTGATCTATCCTCCTATGGCCAGCACATGGCTGACGCCGGCACGGACACTTTCGACCGTGATTTCGCGCTCAGTCTCGTTTCCAGTGAACAAGAAGCGCTGGGTGAGATCGATGCCGCGATCAAACGCATCAAAGATGGCAGTTATGGCGTGTGTGAAATCACGCAGGAGCCCATCGCCCGCGACCGACTCTTGGCTGTACCCTTCACTCGCTACTCAGCAAAAGCCCAGAAGGAACTCGAGCGTAACCGTCATCGTTCGCGCACGCAGGCCGGCATTCTCGGTGAAATGGGTGAAGACGGCGCCCCCACCAGCAGTAACGAAGACGGCGGTGGCGACGAATAAAGAGCGGGCTAGCCTAACGCTCACTCCGGTTTAAACCAGATCTGACTGTATGGATAAACCGTCGATGGCTCCGAGGCCTGAGTCAGCAGGGGTGAATGGACTTATCACCCCTGCTCGATCGCATCGCTTGCAGCGGATTATGGCCTACAGGAAATTACTGGCTATCGCTTTGGTCGTACTGATCGCCGATCAACTGACCAAGTTGGCGATTGTCGCCCATCTGCCTTATGCAACTTATGGAGTAGAACGCGGGGCTATCACCGTAATCGGTAATTTCTTTTATCTTGTCCACGTCGGCAACACAGGTGCGGCCTGGAGCATGTTCAGCGGACAGAGCGTACTGTTGGCCGTTCTCGCGCTATTAACATTAGGGGCAATCATCATCTGGCGCCACGCGCTAGGTTTGCGCGATAATCACGCCCAACTTTGCTTTGGATTTCTGTGCGGCGGCATCATTGGGAACGTAGTCGATCGACTGCGCTATGGACACGTGGTCGATTTCATCGATCTGCATTTCGGTAGTTACGTCTATCCTAGTTTCAACATTGCCGACTCCGGCATCTGCGTGGGCGTCTTACTCTATCTTTGGCAATCGCTGCGCGAGCCGAAGTGACATACTAACGGATCGGGACCACTTGAGTGGCCCTCGTCACTCGACGTTGGCGATCTGTTCACGAATACGCTCCAGCTCATTTTTGAGCTCAATCACGCAGCGCGAGATCAGCAAATCGTTTGCCTTGCTCCCGATCGTATTCACCTCACGGCCGATTTCCTGCAATATGAACTCTGATTTGCGCCCGATTTCACCTTCAGATTTTAACAACGAAGAAAATTGTTCAAGATGACTGCGCAGCCGAGTGAGCTCCTCGGTCACATCACAGCGATCGGCAAACAGGGCGATTTCCTTTAGCACGCGCTCATCATCGAGATTAAACTCGAGTTCCGCGGTGCGCAGACGCTGCAGGAGTTGATCACGATAGGCGATGGGGACTAGGGGAGCACGCACGGCCACCGCATCGACGTTACGCCGCAAAATCTCCAAGCGACCAAGGAAATCAACCAGTAATGCTTCACCTTCCTTGGCGCGCATGGCGGAGAAGGAGCGCATCGCGATGTCTAAAGTCGAAAGCAGGATAGATTGCGCGGCATCGGCAGTCGGAAAATCATCCGATTTACGCTGTGCACGGGCGATCTCCCATAGTAACTCGGGGGTCGGCGTGAAAGGCACACCCTGGCGTGCGGCAAAACCCGAGAGACGATCCAGTACGTTAGCCGCCGCGTCTTCATCCCACACTTCTTCGGGCACGCCGGCCGCGCCCGTGAGCTCGACTTGCACGTGGACTTTTCCACGCGAAGCATGACGTCTCACCAATTCGCCCACTGCAGACTCCAGGCTGTCCCAGGGTTGCGGGAGCTTCAGGGTAAGATCGAGCGTTTTACGGTTCACTGAACTGACCTGTACGGTGAGCGTATCGCCCACTAGAACCCCGGTCGCACGCCCATAGCCGGTCATTGATTTCATCTTTGGGTGACGTGGCGGAAACCTGGCCCCTTAGGACCGGGAGGAAGCCACGCATAATTGTTTGAAGTATGGTGAGGAATCGGAACGAGATTAAGTGGGTGGGTAGGCGTAACCGTCGGCGCGTTGGACTAAGGAGCAAAAGCGGTGGGGGAT